>ERZ772956.1928-NODE-1928-length-13550-cov-39.699148_pt1 | contig 13550 bp, 13 predicted proteins | sample MGYA00580683_ERZ772956 | MGnify/ENA primary metagenome ERZ772956 (study PRJEB29015, sample SAMEA2738077) | human oral metagenome | biome: human oral; feature: human-associated habitat; material: saliva | place: China | collected 2212 ... | reverse complement strand
CTTTTTCTGTTATGGAAAGTTGCACTTCAAATGCGAATCCGCCGTCGTCTGAAAGCTTTTCAGACGACATTTTGTTTGTATTGCCTTACCACATTTTCGACAATGTTTTTTCCACTTCAGCTTTGACTTGCGCACCAAAGCGACGGCTCAGAATTTTTCTGAAATCGTCTTCGGGCATATAACTGACCAGCTCAGGGGCTTTGACGACATCGCGGGCGATGCTGTAAACGCTGCCGAAGTCGTCAATCAGTCCGACTTTTTTTGCTTCAAGGCCTACATAAATACGACCACTGAATACGTCAGGATACTCTTTGTCCTTCAATTTTTCACCACGCCCGAGCTTGACGGCCTTGATGAATTCTTGATGGGTATCTGACAGTATACCTTCCCAGATTTTCCCCTGTTCGGGCGTTTCGGGGGTAAAAGGGTCGCCCATGCCTTTATTACTGCCTGCGGTTTTCAGACGACGTTTGATACCTAATTTTTCCATCAGTCCGGTTACGTCGAAACCGCCGCCGATCACGCCGATACTGCCGACAATGCTGGAGGGGTTGGCATAAATTTTGTCCGCGGCAGCAGCGATGTAGTAGCAGCCGGAGGCGCACATATCCTCAGCAACAACATAGACGGGAATGTTTTTATGTTCGCTTTTTAAACGACGTATCTCGTTAAAAGCGGTATTGGAGATAACGGGCGAACCGCCGGGGCTGTTGGCGCGGATGACGATGCCTTTTGCATTCGGATTGTTGTAGGCCGCCTCCATGCTGTCGCGCAGCATTTTGACCTGATCGTCCATGCCGCCGCCTATTTCGCCTTCCAATGTGATGACTGCCGTATGCTCTTTACCTGTGGCCAGCCCTTGTCCGGCCGTGCCGTCGTCCGAACCGAACCATAATGCGGCAATCAGCAGGACGCCGATAATCCGCCAGAAGTTGCGCCAAAAACGGGCGCGCCGCTGCTCTTTATAGGCGGCAAGCAGTACGTCGCGCAACACGTCCCGTTCCCAGCGGCCTTCCGGGCCGTCCGGACGTTTATCGGGGTATCCGTTGGTTTCTTGCATAATTTTCCTTTGTTTCTAAATAAATCCTAAATCAGGTTCGGGGCATTTTATAACGAAACTTCCGGCTGAAAAACCTTCCGTTTACTCGAATGCCTCAAAATACGCCAGCAGGGTTTGCGGCAGCCATTGCAGGTTCAGACGACCTTTGTCGCGGCTGACGAACGCAGCGTGTCCGCCGTATTGGGGTTGCAGCAGCGTAACGGCGGACGAAACCTCTTCTACCGTCGGCAAGGCTTTCGGCGGTAGAAACGGGTCGTTGACGGCGTTGAGCAGCAAAAGCGGCGTGCGTACGGTTTTCAGCCAAGGCTTGCACGAAGCGCGGCGGTAATAATCATGCCGGTCGGCGAAACCGTGCAGCGGCGCGGTAAACCTGTCGTCAAAATCCCCCAGCGTTTTGCATTCTTTCAACGAGGTCGCCTGAAAACCTGTTGCGGCGGCTTTGGGCAATAAAGATTTTAAAAAATAGCGGGTGTAGAGCAGTTTTGACATTCCCTTATCAAAGCGCGTGCCTGCCGCTGCCGCATCCACCGGCGCAGAGACGGCGGCAGCGGCGTAAGGGACAGCAGCCATGCCCAGACTGCCGTATTCGCCCAAATATTTTGCCAGCGCATTGCCGCCCAAAGACACGCCCGCAGCATAAATCCTGCGGTAGCGTTCAGACAGCATTTCCAGCATAAAGCCGATTTCCCGCGTATCGCCCAAATGATAAAACACAGGCGCGGTATTCTCCACGCCGCCGCAACTGCGGAAATGCACCACCACGCCGTTCCAGCCTTTTTCAATGACCGCGCGCATCAATTCAACGGCGTAATGGCTGCGGCTGCTGCCCTCCAATCCGTGAAACAAAACCACCAAAGGCGCATCGGGATCGGCGGCATCGACAAAATCACAGGCAACCAAAGTACGTCCCGTACTGTCCGGCAGCAGCTCGCGGCGGTAGGCAGGGGCGGGGCGTTGAATGAATTTGGCAAATATTGTGTCCGCATGACCGTTGCGCAGCCATAAGGGCGTATTCGGGCATAAGGTTTCCATCATTCGAAATCCTTTTTGAAAACAACATAATAAACCAATATCGCCGTCAGCGTCCCATTCGTCCATCCCGCCCAAACATCCGTCGGATAATGTACGCCTAAATAAACCCGTGAAAACCCCGTCAACAAGGCAAATAAGATGCCGATAGCAAAAGCGGTATGGCGGTATGCAGTCCGATAACACAATAGAATCAGCATTACTGCGATTGCGGCGGAAAACGTACTATGCCCGCTTGGAAACGAAAAATTGGCCTCTTCGACGGCACGAGGCCAAAGCAACGGGCGCGGACGCTGTATCCATGCTTTTATCCAAAGCATATTCAAAGTCGGCAACAATGCCGCTAAAGGCACGAATACCGCTGCCTGCTGTTTGCCCAACCGCCACAGGCATACCGCCGCCAAACAGACCAGCGGTACGGCGACGGCGGTTTTACCCAAATAATGAAGCAATAGCGCAATTGGAAAAAACCATTGTCCCATCTGTTCGTGAATGACAAACATCAACGGACGTTCGAATGCAAAACTCTCGCCATTTGCCAGATGGACGGCAATATAAACAGAAAGAGGCAAAAATACCACAATGGCAGTTTGTACAAAACGGCGGAAAAAAAGAAAAAAATCAGGCATAAATCAGTGAAAAAATCAGGTTTGAATCAAATATCCGACAAACAAACCGCGTTCGCAATCAAGAAGGACGAACTGATAGTCTTTGGCATTAATTTTTGATAATTATTGCTTTTTCCTCTCTGGAAAATCAGGTAAACCGAATAAGGATACCGCGAGAGAGTGTTATTCTGACCGTACAAACCAAACGGCATCCGTATCGTTTCCCGTCAGGGCAGGCGGATGGTTCCGATAATAATTTCATTAAACATTCGGAGGTTATTATGTCTGTGTCAGTATTGTTTTTAGAGGCGATTGTGGCTGTCGGCCTGGCATCCGTCGCCGCCATCGGCATACTGTGGGCAGGCGGATCGGACTGGTAGTCCGTCCGTATGCCGTCCCGCAAAAGGTCGTCTGAAAAACATTTTGCTTTTCAGACGACCTTTTTTATCAATTTGAAGTCTGCGTGGGATAAACCGAACCTAGTACCTGTCAAACCTGCCACCCGCCCTACGAAATGATGATGCCTTATCTATTTCGAGGACGGAACCTGCACTACGGTTTCCCGCCCCTTGTCTGCCGAAGAAAAAACGGTTGAGTGAAGATAATCTATTGATTCTGAAAAGGCTCATATTCAAGCAGCCGCCTATTCCGGCAAACGGAATAGATTCAGGACGATGTCGTCTGAAAATCTGAATTTCGAGGTTTCAGACAACCTTTTTAAACATCATTCATATTTGATTGGATGCGACGGTAACGACGAAAACGGTTTTTTCTTTCTCTCGCTATATTATTAGGGTCGGCTTGATTTCGGATGGATGCCGCTTACTGCAAAACAAAACGTCGTCTGAAAAACTTTCAGACGACGTCTGCATCCGCCTTAGCGTATGTCGATGTGCGCACCTTCATGCAGTTCGCGCAGCAGGTTGATTTCCGCCTGTTCGGCTTTTTTGCGCGACAGATATTGGCGTACGGCGTTTTGTTGGCGCTCTTCGGGCGTGCCGGCGTCACGGACGTCGTTCAGCTTGATGATGTGCCAGCCGAATTGTGTGCGTACAGGCGGGCTGACTTGGCCGGGTTTGAGTTTGTGGACGGCTTCTTCAAACGGCGCAACCATCATGCCGTCGGCGAACCAGCCCAAATCACCGCCGCTGCTCGCGCTGCCGTCTTGCGAGTATTGGCGCGCCAAACCGGCGAAGTCTGCGCCGCTGCGGGCTTGTGCGTAGATTTTGCGGATGGTGCTTTCCGCGCCGGCCGCAGCGTTTTCGTTGTCTGCCTTAATCAGAATGTGTTGCGCATTGTATTGGCGCAGCGGCTCGCCTTCGGGCAGGGCGATGCCTTGCTGTTTCGCCTGTTCGATGGCGCGTGCAACTTCGGCATCGCTGACGCGGCTGTGCTGCATGACTGCCTGTTGGCGCACTTTTTCTGCGATGATGCTGTCCGCAATTTCACGGCGGATAGAGGCAGACGGGTTTTTCAGTGAAGGATTGGCGGCAATGACCGCCTCGATTTCTGCGTTATCTGCTTGAATATTCTTTCGTTTGCCCGCTTGGATAATCAGGGATTGGTTGATGAGTTGCGCCAGAACTTGTTCGCGCAATTCGTTATCGCCGATTTGTGTGCCTTTAGGGATGGTTCGGCGCGCCCGTTCGACTGCCTGCGCCAGTTGGCGGCGGGTAATCACTTCGTTGTCGGCGATGGCGGCAATGCCGTCGCTCAGATGTACGCCGTCAGAACGGGTTTCGGTATCGGTCGTCTGAACAGCGACGGGTTTGACGGATTTTTTTACTGTTTTGGCCTTAGGGGCTGCGTGTGCGTTCAATGCCAGACCGAGTGCGGCGGCAAGAATCAGGGGTTTGACGTTCATGGGGTAACTACCTCGTTGGTTTTGCTGTAGCCAGGAATGGCCAAGCGCAGTTTTTCAAATGGATTGTTGCCGAGATTGCTCAGGTCTTTGAGTTGGAGATTGAAGAATACGGCGTTTTTGCGGCTGTTTTCGCCGGTCACGTAGCGTTGTCCGACGAGGCTCGCACTCCAGCAGCCGCAATCGCTTTTGTATTCCGCGCCAACCAAGATTTCAAGCGGTTTCTTGGCTTGGATTTCGTAGTTGTAACGTGCGACGGCGTAAAGGTTTTTACGGATGGGCCATTGCGCCGCCAAATCGATTTGGCGGATTTTGTCGTAGAAATAGTTGCCGTCCGATTGCAGGTAAATGCGTTCGTTGCGGCCGTATTTGTAACGTGCACTCAATACTTTGCCCGGCTCGGGATTGTAGCGGACGGTCGCGGCGTAGCTTTCGGCGCGGCTTTCGTTTTGGTTGTAGTGGATATCGAAGCCGGCATGGATGCTGTCGCTCAGTTTGCCGTGCGCGAAGCCGACCCAGTCGGATTGGCTGCGTTCATAACGGCCGACGCTGCCGTCCAGCAATACGTTGTCGTTTTTGAAATAAAACTTCTGTCCGATGCCGGCACGGAACAGCTCGGCACCGTTGTTCGGATTGAGGAATCGGGTTTGCGCGGCGGCGGTCAGGCTGTTGGCGGAGTTGATGCGGTCGTTGCCGACGTACAGGTTTTCACGGAAAAGCTGGTTGTAAGAGAAGCTGTTTTCCGAGGTGTCGAAATTGGGTAAGTCGTTTTGGGACTTGGTCGGGATGTAGTTGTAGAACAGGCGCGGTTCGAGGGTTTGAAGATAGGCTTTGCCGAACACATTGGCGTTGCGCTCGAAGGTCATGCCGGTATCGACGTTGAATATCGGCAATACGCGGCTGACGCGGCGGCTGGATTGGTTGCCGAACGAGCCTAAGTCGTAATAAGTCGCGTGTACGCCGATTTTCGGACGGATATAGCCCCATTGGTTGTTGAAATCCCAACGGACGCTGGGATACAGCACGGTACGGCTGCCGTCTTGTTTGCTGTCGTGGACGAAACGGGTGAACTGGCTGAATACGTTGATATTCGCCTTGCCTATGGTTTTCTGCCAACGTCCGGTCAGACGCGGCATGATGGCGTAAGGTTCGTCTTTGTAACCGTTTTGGTTGGCAAGGGTTTGGTATTTCTGTACGTTCAACGCACCGTCAAAAGAGCCGCCCCAGATATTGTCGCCGTAGTTCAGCCACAGTTGGCGGTTGAGGTTGACGTTGCTGGCAATGTCCTCGCGTCCGTAGAAATCGCGGTAGTAATTGTCGTCTGAAACCTGATTAAAGTTGATGCCGCCGCTGAGTTTGTCGGTCAGTTGGTGGTTGTGGTCAAACTTGATTTGATAGCGGTTGTTTTCATGGCGTTTTTTATCGTGCGGCATCCAATCGCCGTCAATGACGCCGTTAAATTTCGGTTCGAGATAGCGGACCTGTCCGCCAAGCTGCACGCCGCGCGAGCTGATGATGCCGGGGCGGAAGGTGGCGTCCAAGTTGGGGGCGAGGTTGAAATAATAAGGAAGGGCGAGTTCCAAACCATCCGAACCGGTTGACAAGGTCGGCACCAACAGACCGCTCTTGCGATGGCCGTTGAGCGGGAAATCCGCCCAAGGCGTATAAAGTACGGGAACGCCGCCGAACACCAGCGATGCGTCTTTTGCCACGCCTATGCCCGTTTCCTGATCGGTTTCGATGCTTTTCGCTTTGATGAACCAACTCGCATCACCGGGCGAGCAGGTATTGAATTTGGTATTGATGAGCTTGTACAGCCCTTTGCCTTTCATTTCCGCCTTTTCGCTGACACTTTGGAGGCGGCGGCCGTCTTTTTCGGCATCGACGCGGACGTATTCGCTCGAGCCGGTATTGTCTTTCAGGTTGTACACCAAAGTATCGCCGCTGACGGTCGAACCGTCTTGATACAGCGTAAAGCGGTCGCCCGCCCTGACGGTATCGCTGGTTTGGTCGTAATCCGCCCAATCGGCGTTCAACACTTCCTGATTGCGCTCGATGATGACATCGCCTTCGGCGCGGACGGCGACTTTAGACTGTCCGGCAACCTTGTCCGCAATCACGCGGGTGTAGTCCTGCGGCAGGGGTTCTTCGCCGCTGCGTTTGATTTCAGGCTGCTTGTTTGCTTCGGAAGCCTGATGCTGGCAAAACAGGCAGGTATCGCCCAAGGACAATTTATCCTGATCGGCAGGACGACGGTTTTCCCCGCTCTGAACCGCAGGCGGGGTGGCCCTTACCGGCTCGTAATCGGCAGGTTGCGGCAAAGATGCATTTTGCGCATATGCCCCTCCCGCGCCGAAGCCGACGCTTAACGCCAAAACCAATGGTTTGAGTGAAAATAAACGAGCCAAAATCGCCCCTTAAATCGGTTTGCCAGTTAGAATAGCGGTTATTTTAACCTGAAAATCCGCGACACCGCTATGCAACGACAAACCGAATTACAAAATTGGCTTCGCGCCGTCTATCCCGAACAAAACTTCGAATTGAGCTTCGCCGCCGCCGATGCCGACTTCCGACGCTACTTCCGCGCTGCTTTTGCCGACGGCAAGACCGTCATCTGCATGGATGCCCCGCCCGACAAAATGAGCGTCGCTCCTTACCTAAAAGTGCAAAAACTTTTCAATATGCTTAACGTTCCCCAAGTATTGCATGTGGACGAAGCGCAGGGATTTATGGTGCTCAACGACTTGGGCAGCACCACTTTCCTGACCGCCATGCAGCAAGAACAAGGCGCGGAGGCACACAAAGTCCTGCTGCTTGAAGCCATAGACGAATTGGTTGAGCTGCAAAAAGCCAGCCGCGCGGGCGAATTGCCCGAGTATGACCGCGACATCATGCTGCGCGAAATCAACCTTTTCCCCGAATGGTTCGTCGCCAAAGAGCTCGGACGCGAACTCAACTTCAAACAACGCCAGCTTTGGCAGCAAACCATAGACACCCTGCTGCCGCCGCTGCTTGCCCAGCCGCAGGTGTACGTCCACCGCGACTTCATCGTCCGCAACCTCATGCTCACCACCGGCCGCCCCGGCGTACTCGATTTCCAAGACGCACTCTACGGCCCAATTTCCTACGACTTGGTTTCCCTCCTGCGCGACGCCTTCATCGAATGGGAAGAAGAATTCGTCTTGGATTTGGTCATCCGTTACTGGGAAAAAGCCCGCGCCGCCGGATTACCCGTACCCGCCGCGTTTGACGAGTTTTACCTCTGGTTTGAATGGATGGGCGTACAACGCCATCTGAAAGTCGCCGGCATCTTCGCACGCCTTTACTACCGCGACGGCAAAGACAAATACCGCCCCGAAATCCCGCGTTTCCTCAACTACCTGCGCCGCACCTCCCGCCGCTACACCGAGCTTGCTCCGTTGTATGCGCTGTTGGTCGAACTGGTCGGCGATGATGAATTGGAAACCGGGTTTACGTTTTAAAAGGCAGATGGCTTTGTGCCATTCTTGATGATGAAAGAGGTCGTCTGAAAATCCTGAAATGGGGTTTCAGACGACCTTTTATATTCTTTATATTTATATATGTGAATTCGGGTTTGTCCACTGTGCCAATTTAAGCTTGATCCGGCAACAATCAAAACATCGGTACCTTCATTCCCGCGTAGATGGGAATGACGGCTGAGCCTTTTTGTTCAGGTTTGCCATGTATAGCTGACTTTATTGGTTTTATGCTGGCACTGCCAACGATGGGCATTTCCATTCTATCCACACATGAAAACAGCGTATCTCAGGGATACGCTGTTTTCATCATTACTTTCCCATCATTGATAATGGATACCCAATACTTTGGCGTTGTGGCTGATGATTTCTTCGGCAAGCTGCGGGTTGTCGTTGAGCTTGATGCCGAAGCCGGGAACAAGCTCTTTCAGACGACCTTCCCATGAGGAAATGCGGCTTGGGAAGCATTGGTGGATGAGCTTGATCATCAAAGGTACGGCGGTTGATGCGCCGGGGGATGCGCCCAAGAGTGCGGCGAGCGAGCCGTCGGCGTGGGCGACGATTTCGGTGCCGAATTGGAGGACGCCGCCTTTTTCGGAGTCTTTTTTGATGATTTGAACGCGTTGACCTGCGGTGATGAGTTCCCAGTCGTCAGGGTTTGCTTCGGGGTAGTATTCCAGCAGGGAGGCGAAGCGTTCTTCTTTGGTTTTGCGCAATTCGCCCAAGAGGTATTTGGTCAGGGGCATATTTGCCCAGCCGGCGCGCAGCATGGGGTAGAGGTTGTCCAAGTGGATGGACAGGGGTAAATCCATGAGCGAGCCTTGTTTGAGGAAGTTGGAGCGGAAACCTGCGTAAGGGCCGAACATGAGGTGGCGTTTGCCGTCCACGTTGCGGGTGTCGAGGTGCGGGACGGACATGGGCGGCGCGCCGACGGAGGCTTGTCCGTACACTTTGGCGTTGTGCTGCGCGGCGGTTTCGGGGTTGCTGTTGCGGAAGAACAGTCCGGAAACGGGGAAGCCGCCGTAACCTTTGCCTTCGGGGATGCCGGATTTTTGCAGCAGGGTCAGTGCGCCGCCGCCTGCGCCGAGGAAGAGGAAGCGGGTGCGGAGAGTGAGCTGTCCGTCAGGGTTGCGGGTGTCACTGGTTTTGAGCACCCATGCGCCGTCGGATTCTCGTTTGATGTCGTCAACGTGGCGGTTGAACTCGGTTTTGACGCCTTTTTCGCGCAGGTATTGCACCATTTGGCGGGTCAGGCTGCCGAAATCGACGTCTGTGCCTTCGGCGGAGTAGTTGGCGGCGACGGGTTGTCCTTCTTTACGACCGTTGATGACCAGCGGCGCCCATTCGGCGATTTTGGCGCGGTCGGTGGAGAATTCCATCCGTTCGAAGAGTTTTTGGGATTTGAATGCGTCGAAACGTTTTTGCAGGTAGTCGCAATGGTCGGTGTTCATGACCAGCGACATATGCGGGACGGTATGGATGAAGGAGTTGTCGGTGATTTTGCCTTCTTCGACAAGCGATGACCAGAACTGGCGGCTGATGTGGAATTGTTCGGCAATATTGAGGGCGCGGGTCGGGTCGATGGTGCCGTCTGCGCCGAGCGGGGCGTAATTGAGTTCGCATAACGCGGAATGCCCTGTGCCGGCGTTGTTCCAAGCGTTTGACGATTCCAACGCTACGTCTTCCAAGCGTTCGATAAGGGTGATTTCCCAAGACGGTTCGAGTTCTTTGAGCAAAACGCCCAAAGTCGCGCTCATAATGCCTCCACCCACCAAGACAACATCTGTTGCTTCAGCCATGGTTGTACTCCTAGAAACAGGCATATCCTGCCTTTATGATTATCCGTTGTATTACGAACGCCTGTTTCGGCGGTAAAACCTGCTGGCGCGGTGTTTTTGGCGTGGAAGATTGCGCGCGGGTTTTACGTTTTGAACCGATGTTAAACCGTTCATAATATGTTATTGAGAATTTAGTGGATTTTTCTGAGAATTGCAAAGATTTTCTGTTTGGATTTACATAAACGCAGTTTGAAAAGGTAGTCTGAAACATTCAGACAACCTTTATTTATAAGGTGTTTGGCGGGGGTGAGCCTGATTTCATTCACTTCTTAAAGACTTCAGATTGTCAGCAAGATGGACGTGTTTTGATGAAAAAATGAAGAAGAAAACGTTTTTTCAGGACGCGTCATAAGCTGCCGCTTTTTCGAGCAGTTTTACCCTTGCCTGCGGCCATTCCTCACGCAGCAGGCTGTATTCAACCGTATCGCGCACGCTGCCGTCTTTCCGCAGCTTGTGGCAGCGCAAGATGCCGTCTTGGTGTGCGCCCAAGCGTTCGATGGCGCGTTGGGAGGCGGTGTTGAGGTTGTCGGTCTGCCAGCAGGCGCAACGGCAGTTTAAAGTGTCGAAAACGTAGTCGAGCAACATGATTTTGCAGGCGGTATTGATGTGCGTGCGCTGTGCCGACAGGGCATACCATGTGAAACCGATGTAGAGGCGTGGGATGGCGGGGTCGATGTGGTAAAGCGAAGTCGAGCCGACAATTTTTCCCGTGTCTTCGTCGATGACGGCAAAGGCGAGGCGGGTTTGTATGGCGGTGCGGATATAGTCAGCTACTTGGTGGGGTTCGGGCGCGGTGGTTACGTTCAGCTTCCAAACTTCGCCGTCGCAAACTGCTTCGCGCAAACCGGCTTCGTGTGCCGTTGTTAAAGGTTCGAGACGGACGCGGTCGAAGGATAAAACGGGAGTGGATGAGAAATCAGTCATGGGGGTTTCCTTTGTATTTGATGGTTTGAGTTCTCAGACGACCTTTTATAGTGTCTTAACGGACGGCATCTCTGAGGTCGTCTGAAAGCTATTGATTAATGATGTTTGAACATCAGCACGCCCGACTCCGATACAAACCCGTCCAGCGGCAGGTCGTGGGGTTCGGTTGGCAGGGTGTCGGTCAGTTGGCAGCCGAAGCCTACGCCCAGGGTTTGGGTTTGCAGGCGGTATTTCATGGCGGAGAGGGTGGCGTCGTAATAGCCGCCAGCCTGTCCGAGGCGGTAGCCGCGTTTATCGATGCCGACGATAGGGACAATCAGTAGGCTGAGTTGGTGGATGCGGATTTTTTTGCCGGTAAATTGGGGGACGCTCAATTTGGCGCGGCCGCGTTTGCGTTCTTGTTTGGTGCTGTCGGCAGGATAGGGGGTGAACCACATCCGCCGCGTGTTCGGTTCGATATAGGGCAGGTAGAGTTTGGCGCCGCGTTTTTGTGCGGCACGGACAAAGCCGTCCAAACGCAATTCCTTGCCTATCGGCCAATACACGCCGATTTTCCGTCCTTTTTTGATGTAGGGTTTGAGCAGGCGGTTGATGGTTTCAGTGGCGGCGTTTCGCTCGTCGGCGCTCATTTGGGCGCGTGCGCGGCGGAACTGTTTGCGTAGTGCCGATTTTTCGGGATTCCTCATTTTCAGACGGCCTTTCGGGATTGCGGTAGAATGTTGCGATTATAACGATTTTGTTAACATTCAAATAGGACGCACACGATGTGGCACATTGTCGCCATCGGCTATCTTTTTGTTGCCGTGATGTTTTCCGCCGCGCAGCCGAGTATTGCGCGCGCGTTGATTTATTTGGTTTTTTGGGCGGTACTGCCCACTGTATTCACGGTCTTTGTCGTGACCATCCGCCGCCGCAACCGCCTGATGAAACGGCAGGAGCAGGCGGAGTTTGAAGCGGCCCGCCAAAAGGCGGTACAGACGGATGAAAAACAGGACGGAAAGGTATAAAATCCCTTTTCAGACGGCCTCTTATCCGCTATAATCCGTCAGTTTCCCATTTCGGAAACACGCTTTTATTTTTTAAAACTTATGCCCACTTTCGCCGAAGGGTGCTTGACAATAGGCGCCGCCTATCAAGTTCTATGCGATTGAATGTGTGCTCTTTAACCCTTTCAAGGAAATAACATGTCTCAAATTACTATGCGTCAGATGATTGAAGCCGGTGTTCACTTCGGTCACCAAACCCGTTTCTGGAATCCGAAAATGGCTCAATACATTTTCGGTGCGCGCAACAAAATCCATATCGTAAACTTGGAAAAAACCCTGCCGATGTTCCAAGAGGCGCAAGAAGCCGTACGTCGTCTGGTTGCTAACAAAGGTACAGTATTGTTCGTAGGTACCAAACGCCAAGCCCGCGACATCATCCGCGAAGAAGCTACCCGTGCCGGTATGCCTTTCGTTGATTACCGCTGGTTGGGTGGTATGCTGACTAACTACAAAACCGTTAAGCAATCCATCAAACGCCTGGAAGAAAAAACTGCTGCCCTGGAAAACGCTGCTGAAGGCGGTTTCAACAAAAAAGAAATTCTGGAAATGCAACGCGACGTTGAAAAACTGGAACGTTCTTTGGGCGGTATCAAAAACATGAAAGGCCTGCCTGACGCGATTTTCGTTATCGATACCGGCTACCAAAAAGGTACTTTGGTTGAAGCTGAAAAACTGGGCATCCCTGTTATCGCCGTAGTCGATACCAACAACAGCCCTGACGGCGTGAAATACGTTATCCCTGGTAACGATGACTCCGCTAAAGCTATCCGCCTGTACTGCCGCGGCATCGCTGACGCAGTTTTGGAAGGCAAAAACCAAGCGCTGCAAGAAACTGTAGCCGCTGCCCAAGAAGCTGCTGCCGAGTAATTCGGTACACAGAAGAGGGGCGTTATGCCCCTTTTCTCAAATCCCGTTCTGAAATCCGTTTCAGACGGCCACTATTTCCAAACACGGCAATCGCCGTGTTCCCAAAAATCTAGGAGATTCAAAATGGCAGAAATTACTGCAAAAATGGTTGCCGACCTGCGCGCCGCTACCGGCCTGGGCATGATGGAATGCAAAAAAGCCTTGGTTGAAGCTGAAGGCAACTTCGACAAAGCCGAAGAAATCCTGCGTATTAAATCTGGTGCGAAAGCCGGTAAACTGGCTGGCCGTACCGCTGCCGAAGGCGTATTGGCTTACGCAATCAACGGCAATGTCGGCGCATTGGTTGAAGTAAACTGCGAAACCGACTTCGTTGCTAAAGATGCCGGCTTTGTAGAATTTGCCAACTTCGTTGCGAAAACTGCTGCCGAGAAAAAACCGGCTTCTGTTGAAGAACTGAGCGAACTGGTTGAAGCAGAACGCAAAGCCATCATCGCTAAATTGGGCGAGAACATGTCTGTTCGCCGCTTCCAAGTGATCGACACTGCCAACCAACTGGTTGCCTACATCCACGGTGCTTTGGCTACCGAAGGCGTATTGGTTGAGTTCAAAGGTTCTGAAGACGTAGCACGCAAAATCGGTATGCACATCGTTGCCGCTAAACCACAATGTGTAAGCGAAGCCGAAGTAGATGCTGAAACCGTTGAAAAAGAACGCCACATCTACACTGAGCAAGCTATCGCTTCCGGCAAACCTGCCGACATCGCTGCTAAAATGGTTGAAGGCCGTATCCGCAAATTCTTGGCTGAAATCACTCTGAACG
>ERZ772956.1921-NODE-1921-length-13575-cov-6.894379_pt1 | contig 13575 bp, 10 predicted proteins | sample MGYA00580683_ERZ772956 | MGnify/ENA primary metagenome ERZ772956 (study PRJEB29015, sample SAMEA2738077) | human oral metagenome | biome: human oral; feature: human-associated habitat; material: saliva | place: China | collected 2212 ... | reverse complement strand
CACCGCGGCGGCCCGTACCGCCTCCCGAACGACTCCGCCGCGCACCTCGTCTCCGCGGACAGCGGCGCCGCGTCCGGCGCCGGCTCCGTCCGCACCGGCCCCCGTGCCGCCCGGCCGCTACGCGCAGCCGGGCGCGTATCCGGCTCCGGGGTCCGGCCGGCCGGCCGGGGGCGGTCCCGTGACCTCGCCTCGCGGCTACGCGGGCGGAGCCCCGGGTGGCCCAGCCTGCAGTCCTTGGGCGCCGGGTGGGATGCCGGGTTACGGCACCGTGCAGCCGACGGTCCCGCCCGTGCCTTCCGGCCCGCCCGCCTCCGTCTACGGGGCGGGTCGATATGCGGCCGGACCTCGGCCAGGTGGCTCGCCGTCGTCCTCGGCGTCCGGCGCCAGCCTGGGCAAGGTGGTCGGCTGGGGCCTGTTCATCCTCATCTTCATGCTGATCCGGATGCTCACCTGACAGAGCGTGCGGTTCAGGTGTGGTGGAGGGCGGTCAGTGCCCGGGCGCGGTGCCCCGGGTCTCCGAGGGACTCGGACTCGACCGTGGGGTCGGGGCGCTGGTGGCCGGGATCGTGATGGGGCTGTTGGAGGCGTAGCCGTGCTTGAAGGCCCACACCACGATCTCCAGGCGCGAGACCGTCCCCGTCTTGTGGAACAGGCCGGTGATGTGGGACTTGACCGTTGCCTCGGCGATGGCCAGCAGGGAGGCGATCTTGCGGTTCGAGGCCCCCTCGCACAGGAGGCGGAGCACGTCGCTCTCCCGTTGAGAGAGGTGGACGCTGCCGTCCGCGCCGCGCACGGAGGCCAGGGCGTAGTCGATGAGACGCGTCGTCGGCGTCGGAGCCACGACCTTCGCCCCGGAGTGGACCGTGCGCACCGCTGCGATGATCTCCTCGGCCGGGGCGCTCTTGAGCAGGAAGCCGCTGGCGCCCGCCCCCAGGCCCTGCAGGAGGTCCTCGTCGGTGTCCACCGTGGTCAGCAGAATGACCCGGGTCGACGGCGAGAGGCGGAGCACCTCCCGGGTCATCTCCACGCCGTCCATGTGCTCCATGTGGACGTCGGTGATGAGGACGTCGACCTGGTGCGACTGCAGAAATCGCAGGACGGCGCGAGGTGAGCGCGATGCGGTGAGGACCTTGAAGTCCTCGACGTCGGAGAAATAGGACTCCAGATGGGCCAGGGCCATCGCGTCGTCGTCGACCAGGGCCAGGCCGACACAATCGGGAGAAATCTGGGAAGACATGAGTCTCCTTGGGCAGATGTGTGCAGTCCGCGATCAGTGGGGGGCGCGGTCTGCTGGGAACAGTGAACAAACTACCTGAAAAAAGATGATCGCCGTGTAAACACCCTCAGACGCGCCCCGACGAAAGGTGGAGGGAGCCATCCAAACGGCGAGGAAAGCAATAGATCAAAGGGCGATGCGAGGCCCCGTCGGATTCCGGCAGGCTCATGTCCAACGGCACTTCCCCAAGTGTGCCTCCTCTGTCGTTCCCAGGAAGGAGGGTCCGTGTACCGCTCTGCGCTCATTGAGGGCGTCGCGCCATCACTGGCTCGCGCTGCGTCACTCGAGTCTCCCTTCGGCCTGGTTTCCCGTTCCACCGAGCTGCCCCAAGCGGCCGGAGAGCCGGTCTTCGCGATCTGGACCGGTCTTCTGGGTGATCCCTCTGAGGCGCTGAGGTCACAGCGCACCTGGAATCACCGTGCCGAGGCGGGCAACTTCGACGGGGCCGGCGGGGCCATCGACGCCGATCGCGCCAGACACATCGCGATCGTGGAGACGATGGAGCGCTACTCCAGCTGCTCATGGACGGAGGAGGAGCTGGTGTGGGACACCCCCGCCGGTCTCGGCGAGGCCGCGATCGGACCGGAACGCTGGCCGGCGTGCTCGGCCACCGAGCTGGCGGACCCCGACTGCGGGCTCATCGCCTCAGACCCCCGCGTCCCCCTGCGTTGGGTGCGCGGCTGGTCCCTGACCCGCGGCCGTGAGGTCTTCGTCCCAGCGGTGCTGACGTACCTCAACTTCCCGGTGCGCACCCCCTCCGAGCAGTTCGTCAACCCCATCTCCACCGGCACCGCCGCGCACTCCGACCTGCGCGAGGCGGTCCTGGGTGGCCTGCTCGAGGTCATCGAGCGCGACTCCATCGCCCTGACCTGGCTCCAGCGCCTGCGCCTGCCCGCGGTCGCCGTCGACCCCTCCACCCTGGGGGAGGTCGCCGCCGAGTACCACCGGGTGGGCACCTCCACCGAGCTGGAGACCCACCTGTTCGACGCCACCACCGACTACGGCGTCCCCACCCTCTACGCCGTCCAGACCTCCCAGGTCGACCCCGAGCTGGCCCAGGTGGTGGCCGCCACCTGCGACATCGACCCGCAGCGGGCGCTGGCCAAGATCTACCGCGAGCTCGCCTCCCTGCGCATCGCCCTGCGCAGCCACGCCCGCGGCCCGCGCGCCCAGGAGATCAAGGGGCAGGACCTCACCGTCGTCGGTGGCGCCCTGGCCGACGCCGAGCTGTCCATGCGCCACGTCTTCGACTTCCTCCTGGAGGGGGAGCGGCCCGTCCACGTCCTCGATGACATCGGCACCCTCACGGCGTCCAGGCCCGCAGCCGGCGGCAGTGCCGACAGTGCCGCCGGCCCCGACCCGCTCGAGCAGGTCGTCGCCAACCTGGAGCGGGCCGGCGCCGAGGCCATCGTCGTCGACATCACCACCGACGAGGCCCGCCAGGTCGGCATGCACGTCATCAAGGCCCTCATCCCCGAGGCCATGCCCCTGTCCTTCAGCCACCACGCCCGCTACCTCGCCACGCCCCGCCTTTACCAGGCGCCCCGGGCGATGGGCCTGACCGTCCACGACGAGGCGGGGATCAACCCCGTCCGCCAGCCCTTCGCCTGAGCCCGATGCCCGCATCTCCGTCCACCTCACTGACCGACACCCAGGAGCCCCGACCCGACATGAGCACGACGCCGCCCGCACCCGCTGCGCAGCCGGTACAGCAGCCGGCACCGCAGGCCCCCACGGGGCCGGTGACGGTCTACCTGCCCCAGGGCGGGTTCGCGCGCGCCGTCGCCGCGCGGCTCGCCGGGGAGGGCGACGTCGTCGTCCCGGTCGACCAGGGGCTGGTCAGCGCCTACATCCCCTACGCCGACCGCGCGGTCCTCATTGCCGACCCCGACCAGTCCGGCCTGCGCGAGGACCTCGACACCCTGTCCTTCACCCGGGGGATGCCCTCCCTGGGCCTGGAGCTCTTCCCCACCGAGCTGCGCTGCGGGCCGCTCGTGGTCCCCGGCCGCAGCGCCTGCTACCGCTGCTACGACCGGCGCCGCCGCCAGCACGGCTACCGCCCCCTGCCCCCCGAGGTCCTCTCCGAGCACGGCCCGCTGGAGCAGGCCTACGCCCACCACCACGTGCTCCTGGGCGCCGGCCTCATCTCCCTGGCCCTGCAGACCCTCGACGCCCCCGGTCCCCAGGACCCGGCTGCGCAGAGCACCGACGATGTCGCCCCGATCGGTGGCCGGGTGTGGACCATCGACCTCGTCTCCGGCATCACCACCTGCTCGCCGACCGTGGCCGTGGACCGCTGCGAGACCTGCTCGGGCCGCTACGAGGGGCGCCGTGACGGGCTGCCCGCGCTCGCGGCCCTCCTGCCCGAGCGACGTGAGGAGGTGGCCTGAGATGGCTCGGGACGCCACAGGCTCCGTCATGCGCGCCGGCGACGTCGGCCGCGCCGCCCGCCGCGACCTGCAGTTCCGCATCCCCCGCCGGCCCGTGGTCCGCCTGGGACTGCGTGCCCGGCCCGAGGAGACCGGCTGGATCATCGACGGCGCCCGCAAGAGCCAGGTCCTGGGCGGGGCCTTCGCCCGCGAGCACATGGGCCCCCTGCTCCAGGCCTGCGACGGCACCCGCACCCTCGACGAGATCGGCGAGGTCACCGGCATCGGCCCCCAGGCCGCCTTCGAGGCCGTCTCCCTGCTGTGGACCGGCGGCATCGTCGAGGAGGGCGACACCGAGCCCGCCCCCGGCGACCCGGCGCCCGAGCTGGCGCGGCTGCTCTCCCGCCTGGGCGACTCCACCGGTGTCAACGACTCCTGGCAGGACGCCGCCCGCCGCCTGGCCGCGGCCCGGGTCGCCGTTGTCGGGGACACCAAGCTGGCCGGGGAGATGGTCGCCGCCCTGGAGCCCACCCTGCCCGAGGTGCGGCTCGACAGCGCCCCCCGCCGCGGGGACACCCTCACCGTCCTCATCGAGACCGTCGACTCCACCGGCCGCTCCCAGGAGGTGGCGCGCCGCTGCCGGGAGGAGGGCATCGCGCTGCTGCGGGTGCGCGCCGAGCAGGAGGCGGTGACGGTCGGCCCCTACGTTGACGAGACCTTCTCACCCTGCCTGGCCTGCGCCTGCGCCGACGAGCCCGAGATCGGCCCGCGCCCCGAGGCCGCCCGCCACGACATCGTCGTCGGCCTGGCCGCCCGGGCCGTGGCCGCTCTCATCGCCCGCGCCACCGTCACCCACCTGCCCGGGGACGCGCGGCGCACCGACCTGGCCACCTTCACCTACTCCGACCGCCCGGTCGTCTCCCGCCCCGGCTGCCCCGTCTGCTCGGTGGCGTGGCAGGGCGAGGAGCCGGTGCCGGTGGCGCCCTCGGCCCCCGTGGGGGCGCGCTACGAGCAGTCCGTGGCCATCCCGCCGGCCGCCTTCGTCGACTCCAAGGGCCACCAGCAGCACTACAAGCCCTCCAACCTGCGCCTCCAGCGCGAGTTCCGCGACTGGCCGGTCTGCCCGCGCACACCCCTGCCGCCCGTCGACCTGGAGCGCCTGGACCAGCCCTGGCCCGTCGTGCACCCGCTTGCCGACGACGGCAACGAGCCCGACGTCGTCGCCCGGCCCACCCTGTCCGAGCTCGCCACGATCCTGGCGCTGTCGGTCGGCGTGCGCGAGCCGCTCGGCTCCGAGCCCACCGGCCAGGGGCCGGCCGATGCCGCCCAGACCCCGCTGAGCGCCAAGCTGCGCCGCTGGACGGCCGCCGGCGGCAACATCGGCTCGGTGACCGCCTACGTCCTCGTCCCCGCCGGGGCGGCGGCAGGTGAAGCCGGTGAGAAGCAGCCGGCCCCGGGCACCTACGTCTACATCGAGCGCGACCACGCCCTGGCCCTCATCGGCCCCGCCCCCTCGGGGGCGGATTCGGGGGAAGACGCGGAGACGGACGTCCTGCCCGACGGCGTCGGCGCCCGGATCGTCCTGACCGGCAACGTGGACAAGGTGGCCCGCAAGTACTTCTCCTTCGCGCTGCGCATCGCGGTCCAGGACTGCGGCTGCTCCTTCGAGGTCATCCGCCTCGTCGCCGACGCCCTGGGAGTGCCGCTGCGCGCCCGGGCCCGCTGGGACGAGCAGCGCATCGCCCGGGCGCTGGGCACCGACCCTGCCCGCGAACCGGCCTGCATCGTCGTCGACCTGGGAGGCAGCCGTGCGCACTGACTTCGAGACGCTGCGCGAGCTCGTCTCCGGCTTCTCCGCCGGATCGGATACTCGCCCGGGTGAGCCGACCTCCGACGGCCTGGCCGGGAGCCGCCCGCGCCCGCCGCTGGACTGCCAGGTGCCGGACGCGCTCGTCCCCGGCCCCCAGGACCCCTACCCCCACAGCCTGCACGAGACCTTCGAGCGCCGCTCGTCGTCGACCACCTACGGCACTGAACCGCTCGAGGCCGAGGCCCTCCTGGGCATGGTCCGCGACGCCTTGGCAGACGACGCACGCACCTGGGGGGCGGACGCGGCGGCCTGCCCCCTGGAGCCCTTCGTCCTCCTGCTGCGCCCGCGCGGCGCCGAGCCCGGCATCCACCGGGTGCGGATCGACGGCGTCGACCTCGTCCGCCCCCTGCCGCCGGCCGAGGAGATCGAGGGCATGGCGGTGCAGAAGGAGTTCGCCCGCGCCGGCGCCATCGTCTCGGTGGCCGCCAACCTCGATGAGGCCGACACCTGGGGCGGGGCGGCCGGCTACCGCTTCACCATGAGCCGCAGCGCCGCCCTCATCTACTCGCTGCACCTGCGCGCCGCCGCCCGGGGACTGGTGGGGACGGTCTTCGCCGGCTTCGCCACCTCGGCGGTGCGCCACCTGCTGGACTCCGACGGCGTCAGCCGCCACCAGATGTTCGCCGTCACCATCGCCAGTCCGCAGACAGAACCGCCCTATCAGGCGGCCGGCTAGTCCCGGCCCGCCCGCCGCGAGCGCCGTCGGCCCACCTGCTGGTCCACCGCCGGCCAGACGGACCCAGAACTGCATACCGCGTCACAGAGTTCCACAGACCACCCCGTTCGCGGGGTTGGGGCCCGGTCCCGGCAGACCGGACCCCCGGGGCCCGAAGGGGTCCCGCTCCTGCCCACCAGACACCTGAGAGAAGGAGGTGAACAGCATATGACGAACAGCTCGATTGATCTCACCCTCGCCGACAGTGACTTCGGCGTCGAGGAGCTGCCCGAGGGCAACGCCCTGGGTTGTGCCTTCAGCAGCGCCAGCGCGTCCTGCCCGGCCAGCGCCGCCTCGGCCTCGTGCCCGGCCAGCGCCGCCTCGGCCTCGTGCCCGGCCTGCGCCGCCAGCGCGTCGACGACGTCCTGCTGACGACCCCATGGTGGCGGGCAGGGGACCGGGGTCTCCTGCCCGCCACTGGCGGTACCCCGGATTCCCGCGAACCGACCGGAGGGAGCCACGAGCCCACGATGAGCACGGCGATGAGTACGGCGAGGACAACGCCGACGAGCCCTGGTAGCCGCCCGACGAGCCCGATCCCGCGCCTGCGCCGCGGGGTGAGCCTCATCGTCGGGATGGACAACCAGCCGATGCTGTTCGACTCCGACTCGGGCAAGTACCACCGGCTCGGTGCGGCAGCCGCCTTCATCGTCAACCAGTTCGACGGGGTGCGCTCCCTGCCGACCATCATCGAGGAGCTGCCCCAGGACATCGACGAGGCGGGCGCGAAGCGCATTACGAGCCTGGTCGACAACCTGCGCGACAAGAGCCTCCTCGTGGGCAGTGAGCCCGCCCCCGCTGCCGCGGTCCCCGCGGCCCCGGCGCGCACCAGGCGCACTCGCGGGCGTCACACCGCCCACCCCCGTCAGGCCCGCCACCTCAAGGTCGAGAGGCCCCGCCGCAGCGGGGGCTGGTGGCTGCCCCGCATCATCATCGCCCGCAAGTACCACCGGATCGTCGCCCCGATCGTCACCCTGCTCCAGCGCCTGCCGGCCCCCGCGCTCAGCTGGGTCTTCCTGGCCCTGGCCGCCTGCGGCTACGCGGCCGGGGCCATGGCGCTCAGCTCCCTGGCCGGGGGACCCCGCCCGGGCCTCCTGGTCCTCGTCACGGCGGTGGCGATCCAGCTGGTGAGCATCCTGCTGCACGAGTCCTGGCACGCCATCGTCGCCGGCTACCTGGGCACCCCCATCCGGGGACTGGGGGTGGCGCTCATGTTCTGGGCGATCCCCATCGCCTACGTCGACCGCACCGACTCCTACCGGGTGCGCTCCCGGCGCGGGCTGACCATGCTGGCCCTGGCGGGCATCTTCTCCGACGGCGTCGTCTGCGGCCTGGAGGCGGCCGTCGCCTGGGCCTCGACGGGAACGGTGCGCCAGGTGGCCCTGACCCTGTGCGCCTTCCAGCTCACGATGCTCGTCACCAACCTCAACCCCCTCACCCAGTCCGACGGCGTCGCCGCGGTCGAGGCGGCCACCGGCTCGGTCAACCTGCGCGGGCGCTCCATGTTCGTGCTGCGCTGCGTCCTGAGGCGCCAGCCCCTGCCGCCGGCCCTGGCCGTCATGCGGCCCGCGGTGCGCTGGGGCTACTTCATCTACGGGCTGGCGTGCTCTCTTCTCGGACTGGTGGCCTTCGTGATGAGCGTTGTATGGATAGGCTACTGGCTGTACGCCCTCTTGAAAGGTTTCCTCCTATGACGCAGCCGGTTCTCTCTCGTGCCGGTGCCTCCCCCTCCCAACAGCCACAGCCGCAGCCCGTATCCGCCGTGACCCCCGGGGAGCCCATCCCATCCGCTCCGACCTCCGCCGTACCAGCGCCGGTACCGGCACCGGACCCGGAGCCCCCGGCCCTGGCCCAGCCCGCCGTGGCCCTGCCGACCCTCGTGCGCCTGGGCGGGCTGCCGGTGCGGGCCGTCCCCGAGACCAGCGCCGCCGTCATCGGCACCCTGGACTACCTGCGCCGGCTCGACGAGGTGCTTGACGGCGCCGCCGACCAGCTGCTCGACCCGCTCTACGAGATCGTCCCCACCCTGGACAAGGCCGAGCGCCGCCCGGTCCTGCGCGCCAAGCGCTGCGTCTTCCAGGGGCGCGCCACCGACCTGTCCGAGGAGGTCCTGGCGGCCCTGCCCGCCGAGCTGCGCGCGCTGCTGGAGCGCTGGGACGCCCTGGTGGCCCGCAAGGAGGAGACCCGCGCGCGCCTGGCCGTCCTCGTCGACGTCGACCTGGACCGCAGCCGCGAGCTGCTGGCGGCCGGCCTCGACGAGCCCGGCTACCAGGAGGCCCTGGCGATTGCCGCCCCGGCCCTCGTCTCCACCTTGGCCGCCCGCGGCCGCCGGCTCGAGGACCCCCGCGTCCTGCGCACCCTCTACACCCTGGCCACCCGGGCCGCCCTCAAGACCAGCCCCTTCTCGGGACTGACCACCGTCAACGAGGCGGGCCAGCCATCCAGCGGGCGCAGCCACCGTATGGTGGCCACCCACCTGGCCTACCGCATCCTGAGCGCCACCGCCCAGGACCTGGCCGCCGACGGCGCCCTCTACCTCGAGCCCGCCCCCGTGCGCCGGGCCTACCGCGCCGCACCCGGCCCGGACTCGGCCAGCGCCTACGGCCAGTACCCCTCCCGGGAGGTCGAGGCGGAGGCGCTGACCGTCGTCGGCGAGCACGAGTACGGCAACGGGATGGTCTTCCGCCAGGAGACCATCCAGCCCGCCCGCTGGCTCCAGGAGACCCACGACGCCCTCACCGGCGGCGGCATGCACGCCGTGCTCAGCGTGCGCGACGCCTGTGAGCGCGTGGGCGGCGCCGACCCGCGCCTGCGCCTGGAGCGGCTGCTGGCCTCCGGCGCCATCGTGCCGCACGTGCCCTGGTACCGCGGGGAGAACCCCTTCCCGCTGCTGGCCGCCTCGCTCTCACCGGAGCAGCAGCGCCAGTGGGGCAAGGACCTGGCCTGGCTGGCCCGGCTCGACGACGCCGTCGGCGCCGCCGACGGGCCCGGCCGCGCCGAGCTCCTCAACCGCACGGTGCGCCTGGCTGAGCGCGTCTTCCCCGACGGTGAGCTCGGTGAGCGCCCCAGCGGCTTCCTCTACGAGGACCGCGAGTCGACCCGCAGCTGGGTCGACCCTCTCGAGGACGCCCCCTTCGAGCAGGACGTCAAGACCCTGGGCGAGCTCGCCGACCCCTGGGTGGCCCGCTCCCACATCTACGACCTCATGGTGGCCCGCTTCGTCTCCCTGTTCGGAAACGGCGGGGTGTGCAAGGACCCGCTGGCCTTCTTCATGACCATCGCCCACGCCCCCGACGGCGACCAGGAGATGCTGCGCGCCGCCGGGCTCGACTACGCCGCCGGCCCCGACGAGGAGCGCGCCGCCCTGTCCGGCGGGCTCTCCGGCTCGCCCAGGCACCTGGGCGCCTTCCTCCAGCCGGTGGCCCCCAGCGCCCGGACCTACGCCGCCGGCGGGGGCCTGACCGTCGTCAACGCCTTCACCAACGCCAACGGCTCCCTCCAGGCCCGCTTCCACCGGCTCCTGGGCTCCGGCTTCCGGGAGCGCCTGGCCACGCGGATCCGCACCGCCTGGGGCACCGAGCGGGTCCTGGAGATCCAGGCCAGCACCGAGTGCAACACCGGTCAGGCCGTCTCCTGCGGGCTCCTGCCGCCGCTGGGCCTGCCCGGTGAGCCGGGGGCGCCGGAGGCGGTCCCCCTCAGCTCCCTGCGGCTCGTCCACGACCCGGCCACGAGCACCCTGTTCCTGGCCGACGACGCCGGGCCCGTGGGACTGGCCTACCTGGGCCTGACCCCCCAGTACCTCCTGGGCGGCTACCTGTCCTGGCTGGTGCTGCTGAGCGACCCCTGGTCCCGGCTGCCCCCGTTCGCGGACCACTGGACCAGCCGCCGTCGGGACCTGAATGGGCCCCTGCCCGACGAGGTGATGCACTCCGAGCGGGCCGTGGCCGGCCGCCTGGTGACCCGCCGCGAGTCCTGGACCTTCCCGGCCCACCAGATCGCCCCGCTCATGGACCGCGACCTGACCACGACCCTGCTGCACATGGACGACCTGCGCAAGCAGTGGGGCATACCGACGGAGGTGTTCGTCCACCAGCACATGCCCTCCCAGGGCGCCACCTTCGACCAGCACAAGCCCCGCTACGTGGACCTCACCTCGCCGGTCTCGCTGCTGGCGCTGCGCGGCTGGATCGACCCCGGCGCCGCCCACATCAGCTTCGTCGAGGCCCTGCCGGCCCGCGGCGAGGCCCTGGGGCTCACCCAGGACGGTGAGCCGACGGTGGCCGAGTACCTGGTGGGACTCCAGTGGCCCAAGAACCTGGGAGGCATGGCATGAGCACGCACGACGACGTCCAGTCCAGCCGGCGCGAGCAGCGCAACCAGCCCAGCCGGCTCATCCGCTCCCGCAGGCTGCGCTGGCTCGGGGGGCGCTCGCGGGCCAGTGAGCAGGCGGAGCGCACCGGGCCGGCGAGCCAGGTTGGCCAGGTGGGCCAGGTGGGCCAGGTTGGCCAGGTTGGCCAGGTGGGCCAGCCCAGTCAGGGCGGTCAGGCCGGCCAGGCCGGAATGGTTGGCCTGGGGGGCGCGACGTCGCAGGATGGCGGCTCGATCCCGGGGATCCAGCCCCTGGAGATGGCGGCCGCCGACTTCGGCAACCTGCGCGCCCAGCACAGCGCGATGCGTCAGCGGGGTGCGGCGATGGCCGGTCAGCGTGAGGGGGTCGGCTGGCTGTATGCGCGGATCTACTGCGCCGGCGGGGACGACACCGACGCCCTGCTGCCCGAGGTCGCCCAGTGGCTGGATCGGGCCCGCGGCCAGTGGGACATCCGCTCGGCGCACTTCCTGCGCTTCGTCGACCTGCGCGGCCACCACATCCGACTGCGCCTCAAGGCCGTCGAGGGCGTCCTGGACGAGGCCTACGCGAGCATGCGCGAGCTGGGGGCCGTGGCCCAGCGGACCGAGGCGCGCACGGTGGAGCGCCTCGTCTCCGACCCGATGACCGGGGGGATCGGTGCGAGCCGACCCGGCATCACCTTCGGCGTCTACGGCCCCGAGTACGACAAGTACGGGGGAGTGGCCGGTGTCGAGGAGGCCGAGCGGCACTTCTACGTCTCCAGCCGCTGGTGCCTGGACCACCAGGTCTGGCAGATCCCGAGGCCGGTGCCGCGGGCGGCCCTGGCGGCGCGGTTCCTGGCGCTGGCGGCCCGCAGCGCGCCGCTGCCCGAGGCCGAGCTGCTCTCCGCCCACCTGCGGATGTGGGGCTCGCGGCTCCCCGCGCACCTGCGCGACGGCAGCGCCCTGGGGCCGATCGTTCAGCAGCTGCTGGAGGTCATCGAGTTCCAGTTCGATGAGATCCCGTCCTGGAGCCAGGCGGCCGCCGCCGTGGGTGAGCTGGCCGACGACGCCGGGCGCGCCATCGGCGTCATGGGGGCGGGCACCGGCGGGCGCCGGGCCCTGGACCTGCTGCACATCGACGTCAACCGGCTCGGCCTCAACCCGGCCGAGGAGTGCATCGCCGGGCTGTGCGCCCGCCAGCTCCTGACCGGGGGCGCCGTGCCCCCGGCCCAGCCCTCAGCCGCCGTCGGGTAGCCGGGCGCCGCACCGCCCGGGAGCCCTGAAACGCGCGAAGTGTCCATGAAGGACCCAGAGGTGTCCACGGTGCTGACATTAACCCCGTACCGGCGCCGCTCGCCGAGAAGAAACCGCGGGATTCCAACAATCTGTGTCAGGAGCTTCGGCGGCTGGTGCGCTAATGTCAGTGCTGTGGACACGTGGCTGTGTGGGGAGTGGGTCCGCCAGGGTCTTGGCGGCGCATCCAGGTTCTTTCACCTCGGGGGTAATCCCACTGGTCCCTGCCTGGCCCCTTCAGGTGCTCGCGCAGGGGCCCCAGAAGTTATGGTTCGACGATGACCTGAGCAGGGTCCACTTTAGTGCGGCCTACTGCACGAGGGTGGGGGTGTATTGGTCGAGGGTTGTGCATACTGCACGAACCACCGGACCCTGTGGAGTACACCCGACCCTCTGCCAGTGGATCCCGACCCTCGTGCAGTTCGGGTGGTGTCAGGTCTGATAGTCGGGCTGAGGCTCTGATCGAGCCTGCCTCTCGCCCCGGCGCACCCTGCACACCGGAGCCCGCCTGCTCATCGACACCCAGGCCAGGCGTCTCGAGGTTCTGCTCGCCGGTGAGCACCACGCTCCGGTCCAGGCCTCCGGGGGCGTCTACCAGCGCCTGATCCAGACCTACGGGGCTGACTGCCCGGGCTTGGGGAAGTGCCTGATGCGACAGGCCGTCCCCGACAGGTTGGGGAGATCACGGCCCCGGCCTGCACCGGGCAACCCACTTATCGTGGGCACCACGGCCCGCGAGTTTTGCGGGCATTTTTCAGTGAGGTACTGAATCCCCTTCGCGGGCACTCCGGATGAGTCTCGTCGGCCACTTCCTCCGGTCCCCGACTTCCTGATTTGCCGGGGCGATCTTGATCGGCTTTTGGGTCTCAGTTCGACGTGATCTGTGCTATTCTGATAAGTGATGTCTCATTGGCGCTGTCCTCTGATGTTGGCCTTGAGTTGACGTTGGGTGACTCTCCCTCTCATGTCAGCGTCATGCTCGCAGTTATCGTCAGTCGCATGGATAATCGTTGGAAGTTGAGTTTCTGCGATGGTCCTTCGGTACAGAGATGTCTAGCGCCCTTCTAGCCAGGAGTATTTTCTATGAGTGAATCCGCCGGTCCTGGAAATTCTGTTCGTGTGAGGACAATCGTTGGGCTCGTCGTCGGTGTCGCCGCTACAGCTACGGCCGGTATTCTCGTTGCTGTCGAGGGTGGGCATATACTGGCCGCCCGGATGTTGGGTGCTGTCGGAATGGTTGCTGCGTTGCTCGGTGCTGTCGGTGCAATTCGATCTCCCGGGACGGGGACTAAGGCGATTTTCGCGATAGTGTCCGTTCTCCTGTTTGTGGCATCGTCGACGATCTACGGTTTGACCTGGAGTTGAGTGAATTATTCTGGATGCAATACCTCTGTACGTTCTCAATCTATAGAGACAGAACATTCACTCACGCATGAATTGCCTCTGGTTGGCTTTGTATATAGTGGGGAAGTCGAATCGCGCGGGGTTTGCTGGAGGCGGCGATGATCGGAGGGATCGCTGCCTTACGGTTCGGGCGTACTCCATGAGCTGGGGATCTTCTGTGCTGTCTCCTCACTTCTGAGACACTCGCTCGGGCGGGAACCCGGGGCAGGCTGGCAGTCCTAGAGGCGAGGGTGGGGCCGAAGGGAAGAGGCCTGGTGAGGTCTCGGTGTCCACGGTGCTGACATTAACCCCGTACCGGCGCCGCTCGCCGAGAAGAAAC
>ERZ772956.1920-NODE-1920-length-13577-cov-5.147759_pt1 | contig 13577 bp, 23 predicted proteins | sample MGYA00580683_ERZ772956 | MGnify/ENA primary metagenome ERZ772956 (study PRJEB29015, sample SAMEA2738077) | human oral metagenome | biome: human oral; feature: human-associated habitat; material: saliva | place: China | collected 2212 ... | reverse complement strand
ATAGAATATGAAGATAATTTTTACACTAGGGAAGTAATGAAAGCACATGTTAAAGATTGTGCAAACTCTATTTGGGAAAAGGCTCCAATGACTTTGGAAGATAAATTACAAAGGCTTCCAGCTGGATTTACAGATACAGTTCGTTCTTGGAATAAGCTTATTAAAAATTTTAAATTAGATAGAATAAAAAAATTAGTTAATGAACTTGATATAAAAGAAGAAGTTCAAGAATTAATAAAATCATCTAAAAAATACTTAGATATGGTTGATAGAGAAATTATGAAAATTAAAACTGCTTAGGGGGATAAAATGAAAGAATTTAAAATGAAAGCCTGGTTGAAGAAAGAAAAGAAAATGGTTGCTATTATTGGAATAGATTTTAACTATGAATATATAAGATATACAGATGATGGTAATTTATTTAATGAAAATTATAAAACTGTTGCATTTAAAGATATAGAGCTTCTACAATTTTCAGGAGCAAAAGACAAAGCAGGTCAAGAGCTTTATGAAGCAGATGTAATTAAATTCAATGATGGTATAGATGATATTTATGGATTAATTTCTTATGATGATGAAGATGCTGTTTATTGTGTATCTTATGAAAATGTTACAGAACATCTTTTAAATATGGCAGGAGATTTTGAAATTGTTGGTAATATTTTTGAAAACCCAGACCTAAATGAACAACTAGGATACTAGGTGAGTTAAATGGAAAAAATTTGTAAATACTGTTCTAATTATAATAAAGGAAAATGCTCTATTTTGAATGAAAAACTTAGTACAGATGTTTCCTTTTCTTATAGGGGAGTTCTAAATATTATTGAAAATTTTTTTAATGATAATTTTAGATTATATTTACCTCCTGAAGATTTAGAAAAACTAGCCACTCAACTTTCTGATAAAATAGAAAGTTTTGTTGATGCAGAAATAGAAAATCCAACTATAAATAATGATGAAACAGATGATTTTAGTTGTAATTATTGGAGATAAAATGGAAAAATCTAGGAAATGGCAAACATTTGAAATTTCTCTTGAAAGACTTTTCATAGAAAAAGAAACTCAAAAAGCATATTTATTTAAATTTGAAATAGGTTTATTTGAAGATTATCGTTTCTGGTATCCAAAAGTATTGGTAAATAAAATGCGTGAAAGTGTAGTAATTTCATATCAAAATAATAATGAGTTTCCAAGAAAGGTATTTCTTAACAAGAAAAAAGAACTAATTTTATCAATGCCTAATTTAATAGAGCTTTTAGACAAAGCTTCATTAAACTTTTATGACAATATAGAAAGATTAGAAACTTATATTCCAGAAAAAATTTTTAAAGAGGTTGAAATAGATGAGGAATTACTTGCCTGATCAATTAAATTGTATAAAAAAATTAAAAAGATTTAAAGTTGGAGCTTTATTTATGCAAGCAGGAACAGGGAAAACTCAAACTGCTGTTGGTATTATAAATTCAAGAGAAGATATAGATAAAGTTTTATGGTTTACACCTTGTCAAACTAAGAAAAATTTAAAAGAAGAACTTGAAAAATGTTCCTTAAAATATAAAGTTGAAATAGTGGGAATAGAAACTTTAAGTAATTCTAAAAAAACTTACTTTGAGTTATTAAATAAATATTCTAACTGTAAATTTTTCTGTGTTGTAGATGAAAGCATAAAAATAAAAAATTACTGTGTAAGAACTCAAAGAATAACAACAATTGGAAGAAAAGCAAAGTACCGTTTAATTTTAAATGGTACTCCTCTTTCAAAAAATTACCTGGATCTATATAACCAGTTTAATTTCTTGAGTGAAAAAATTTTTAAAATGAATTACAACGAATTTTATAACACATTTGTTATAGAAAAAAGAGTTGTTAAAAATCGTGTAATAAAAAAAAGATGGTTAGAAGGTTTCACAAATCTTGATTATTTATTTAGTTTAATAAGTCCTTTTATTTATAAAAGTGATTTGAAACTAGATATAAAAAAAGAAACTAAAATTGTTGAATATGTAGCAGAAGAGAAAGTAATTGAAGACTATCTAATTTTAAAAGAAATTTTTATTGAAGGTATCAGAACAGAAGATGGACAACTATTAGGAAATCTTCAAAAATTACAACATTCTTATGCTGCTAGTTTAAATAAAAAAGAAGAATTAAGAAACCTTTTAAACAATCTTAAGAGTGAAGGAGTTCCAACAAAAAAAATAATTATTTTTTATAAATATTTAGTTGAAGAAGAATTACTAAGAAATGAATTTAGTGAATATACTTTACTAAGTTTACAAAAGCATACATTTGGACTAAATTTACAAAGTTCAAATATAATTATTTTTTATAATTTATCTTGGGATTATGCACTAATGGAACAAGCAGAAAGTAGGATATATAGAACTGGACAGAAAGAAGATTGTAGAATATTTTATTTAATTTCCACATTTGGATTAGATGAAATGATTCAAAATAATTTAAAGAAAAAAGAAGATTTCTTATGGGAATTAAAACAAAAAACCATACAAGAAATTGAGGAGAAACTATGAAGATATATAAAGACCAAGATGTTTTATCTGCTGCCAGAGATAGATATAAATTTATTTTTAATAATTTTGATAATGTTTGTTTTTCTTTTAGTGGTGGAAAAGATAGTTCTTTAATGATACAACTAGCTAACATTGTAGCTAAAAAACTTAATAAAGTTTTTGATGTTTTATATATAGATTTAGAAGCACAATATAAACATACTATTGACCATGTTTATGAATTAAAAGAATTAAGCCAAATTAGAGACTTCTATCATATAGCTTTACCACTTTATTTAAGAAATGCAGTATCTGTTTTACAACCAAAATGGATCTGCTGGAAGCCAGAAGATAAAGAATTATGGGTTAGAGATTTACCAAAAGATAGTATTAATCTAACTAATAATTTTTTACCTTTTTACAACAGAGTTATGGAGTTTGAAGAATTTGTTCCTTCTTTCAATAAATGGTATGCAGATACTAAAGGTGGAATGTGTGCTGTTGGAGTTGGAATAAGAGCTGATGAAAGTCTTAATAGATTCAGAACAATTGCAATACCTAAGAATAAAGTTATATTTAAAAACAAGCCTTGGACAACTCAAATTTATAAAAATACTTTTAACTTTTATCCATTATATGACTTTAAAACCCAAGATGTTTGGGGAGCTATATCATTATTAGATTTAAAATATAATAAAATCTATGAATTAATGTATAAAAATGGATTATCTATTCATGAACAAAGACTGTGCCAACCTTATGGAGATGACCAAAGAAATGGACTAGACCAGTTTAAAGCTCTTGAAGCTGATACCTGGGAAAAAATTTTAAATAGAGTTAATGGAGTTAATTTTGGAAATATCTATTGCAGAAGTTATGCACTAGGAAATATAAAATCTTTTAAGCCTGATTTTATGACTTGGGAACAATATACTGTATTCTTATTAGAAAGCTTAGGACTTTATAATAGAGATTTAATGCTTCATTACTACGGAAAAATTAAAAAGTTCATGAAATGGTATAAAACACATGAAAATATAGATATTATTCCACAAGAAGGTGACCTAAAATTAGAGCAACAAAAGAAAATTATATCCTGGAGAAGAATTGCAAGAGCAATTGAAAGAAATGATTTTTATATGAAAAGATTATCTTTTGGAGAAAATAAAAAAGATAATGAAAAATTACAGCATCTAATGAAAAAATATAATAACTTATTGGAGGTAAAAAGATGAAAGAGGTGTCAATGGAAGTTTTAAATGTTCAAATGGTTGATATAAATAAAGTTGTGGCTAATGACTACAATCCAAATAAAGTAGCAAAACCTGAAATGAAATTATTAGAAAGGTCTATCATAGATAATGGGTTCTGTATGCCAATTATTTGTATCTATGACAAAGAAAATGACAAATATGTTATTGTTGATGGCTTTCATAGATATACTGTTTCATTGAAATTACACCTGGACCAAGTTCCAATTGTTGTTTTAAAACATGATATTAAAAAGAGAGTTGCTGCAACAATCCAATTCAATAGAGCTAGGGGAACACATCAAATTCCAGATATGGCAAAAATTGTTTTATCTCTTTTTGAAAAAGGATGGAATGATTATGAAATATCAGAACATTTAGGAATGGATTTAGATGAAGTTATTAGATTAAAACAAATGAATGGATTAAAAGAAGCATTTGCAAACCATATCTTCTCAAAAAGTTGGGAAGAATTTGAAAGAAATAATATAACTGAAAATATTGGAGGTATTTAATGAATTTTGATAAAGTTATGGAAGTTCAAAATTGTTTCTCAGAAGTTGAAAAATATATAAAAGTAAAAAGTTCATTATCTATGAATAATGATGAAAAAAATATTCTGATAGCTTTACACTATGATTCTTTTAAAATTATAGAAGCTGATAGAATAAATATTTTAGCTGAAATTCAAAAATTAAATAAATCATTTGAAATCAATCATGTTGTTATAAACAATCATATGGTTTTATTTCAAGGAACTGTTAAGGGAAGTGATTAAATTGAAAAGATTAACAAAAGATGAGATAAAAGAAATTTATCAAAAAAATATATGCAAAAAAACAAAAGATTATGATATCACTCATTATTGCTGTTATCCTATTGCAATAGAAGATGAAGATAATATATATGTTTCTAAAAAATGGGGTATAAATTCTGAAGGAGAACTTATTTATAATTTTAAAAAAAATTGGTTTGTAAATTTAAAAATGTATGAAGAAAATAAAAGTTTTTGTAAAGGGATTTATGGAAAAGAGGTATAGCTAAAATGACTAAAAAAATAAGTAAAGAAATTATTAAACTAGCAAAAAAATACTCAAAAACTAATAATAAAAAGGCTTGTAAAATAAGCTGGAAAATATTTTATACAGGATTAGGTAGACATCAATATTGGAGAAATAGTGTTAATTTTAAATTTAATATAGGTTATAAAAGATTGAAACCTAAATTAAAAAAAAGAAATGGTAAAAATCAAATAAAAAGTAATAACTACCTATATCAATGTAATTGTGGACATCAATTTAATTCAAATAAAAAGTGGAATAATAGAGAAATATATTGTCCAGAAACAGATTGTGAAACTTGTATAGAAAAATAGGAGTAATGGAAATGTGGAAGTGTAAAAAATGTGGTTGTAATATATTTTATCAGACTTTTAGAGGGATTTTTGCTATTCTAAAAGCAGATAAAAATCAAGAACCTATTGAATCTGATAATAATATTTTAAAATATAGTAAATTTTATTGTGATAAATGCAAAAAGTCAGGCTGGACATTAGATGAAATAGCTGAATGGGTGGAAGAAGATGACTAAAATATATAAACTTGTAATATTTTTTCAAGAGAAAAAGACTTTAACAAGAGCTTTCATTGGTAAAGATTATGCTTGTATTAATGGAGAAAATACAAAATGTACAACAACAACTTACAATAAATGTTATGAAAAATATTTTATAGGTACAAGCAAAGAAAAATTATTACAGAAACTTGAAACATATAAAAAAAGAAATGCTTTCAGAGATTATATTTTAGAAAAGATAAAAATTGATGAATTAATAGAATTATAAGGAAGTGAAATAATGGAAATCAAAAAACCTAAAAATTTTAGAGATATATTAAGTTTACAAAAATATTTGGATGATAATATTAAGAATATTAGACCTAGAACTTTAAAGGATATTCAAAAATCTTTAATTGCAGAATGCATAGAATTTGATGAAGAAACGATGTTTTCTCATAAAACTTGGAAACCAAAAGAATATCGTAGAGACAAAGAATTAGAAGAGTTAACTGATGTCTATTTCTTCTTTGCTCAATTGATAAATTATCTTGATGATGATAAAAATGAAGCTTTAAAAGAAGCTATTTGTTTTTCTTTTGAAGAAAAATATATTCATACAGATGAACCCGATATTTTAAGATTTATTCATTATGTATATACTGATAAGTTAGCAATAGCTATGGATGAACTGATTGCAATTACATATCAATATAATTATACAACAGATAATATTTTAAATTCTTATTGGGTAAAATGGAAAAAAAACATGAAAAGAATAGGTAAAGAATGGAATTAGGTGGTAGAAATGACAGCACAAGAAATGAGAGCATCATTAGAAAAACAATTAGAGAAACTTCCATTTTTCATATCAACAAAAGATACTGCTGATTTTTTAGGAATTAGTAAAAGTAATCTTATAAGGAAAACTGAAACTGGAGAAATAAAATCTATAAGAAATGGGAAATTAATTAAAATACCAAAGGAATGTCTGATAGAGTATGTTTTAAATGCAATGTAAGAAATTAGTATATTGACTTTTTTTAATAGTTGCCTGATAATTCATTATCGGTAGCTATTAAAAAAAGATAAAGGAGGATTCTTGTATACATCAAGCTACACTAGAAAAAGAGGTAAGTTTTACCATTTAGTTTTTGAATATATAAAAAATAAGAAAAAAACTGTAAAATCAAAATCATCTAAAACTGATAATGAAGAATTAGCTGAAGAAATGCTAAAAGTTTTTGAAGAAGAATGTAGAAAATTTTTGGGGATATCTGAAGATAAAAAAAATAGCAGCAGAAAAAGTATTTTAAAAAAAATAGACCAGGATGTAAATTTATTTGATAAAGAAATTAGTTTCTGTAATTTCATTTTAGGATATGTCAAAATGAGATTTAAAACTATTGATGATGCAACCTACTCATCTTATTTATCAAATACAAAGATATCCATATTACCTTATTTTTTTAAAGAAAATAAGAAACTCAAGGATATAAATACATTTGACATTCAAAAGTATTATTTTCATGAATTAAATGTAAGAGGAGTTTCTGCTAATACAGTCATTCATTATCATAACCTTTTAAGTTTAACATTCAAGTATGCTCAGAAAATAGGAATAATAACTATTAATCCTATGTTGAATGTTGAAAAACCTAAAAAGGTCAGATATATTGCAAAAGTTTATAATCATGAACAAATAAAAGAAATGCTTGAAATATTAAAAAAAGAAGATAAAGCACTATATTTAGGAGTGGTTATAACTAGCTTCTTTGGTTTAAGAAGAAGCGAATTATTAGGTCTAAAATGGTCAGCAATAAATTTTGTGGACAATACAATGAGCATTATTCACACTGTCACAGAAACTAATTTAAATGGTAAAAATATCTTAATAAAAAAAGATAAGACTAAGAGTACAGCTGGTTTAAGAAGTTTTGTTTTACCTGGTTCAATAAAAGAAATGCTCCTGGAGTTAAAAGAGGAACAAAAGAGAAATAAAGAAAGATTAGGTAAAGGATATTACACAAAAGATGAAGAATATGTTTATGTGAATGAAGGTGGGGAACTGCATAAGCCAAAGTTTTTGACAAATGGATTTAGAAAGTTCCTAGCAAAACATAATTTAACACATATTAGGTTTCATGATTTAAGACATAGCTGTGCAACAATATTATGTGAAAGCAATGTAAATGTAAAAGACATTCAAATGTTCTTAGGACACAGCAGTGCTAAAACTACAATGGATATATATGTACATCAGATGAATAAGAGTAATTTATCAACAGTATCTATAATTAATGAAAAAATAGGTATCTGATAAACTTACTAAGTCAATCAAAATAAAAAAAGTTACCATTAAAACTAATGGTAACCCAGATATTTATGTATTTTGTTTGACTTTTGACCCTGTCAAAACCTGTCAAAATAATTTTTTGAGTACCGCTAATACTCAATAAATCAGTGTTATATGGCGGTGAGAGAGGGATTTGAACTGCATTATATTATACACTTTTTGATAATTTTTATTTTTTTAATCTTTTTTTGTAGCTATCGTTATTTTTTGTTTATTATAATCTTTTAATATTCATCCTTCTTTCACTCACGCTAATATCTTAAGTTGTTAAGTTTAACTATTATATGTTTATTATACTTTATATATTTAGAAAAACGCAAGATATTTTTATATCTTTTTTTATTTTTCAATTATAAATAAAAAAGCAGGAATAAGATCCTGCTTCTATGCTTGTTCCTTATAATAATATCCTAGCATTAAATTCCCATCTAACTCTTCTTTTGCTTCAAATAACATTATATCACTTATATTTCTTCTTATCCTGTCTTCAAGTTCTATATTACTATTTGACATAGTAATATTATAAACTAATTCTTTTGCTCTTTTTACTTCTTTAGTTCTTCCTATTTCTTTTAGGGCATTATCTATATCTGTAATACCTTTTAAGTTCTTAACTCTTTCTTTATAATACCCTAATACTGTTCCTACGGCTTTACTAAATTCTTTTAATTCCATTTTTTACCTCCATAAAATTTTATTCTCTTTTTAGAGTACATTTTATGTTTAAAGTTCATTTTTTATAGTAAAGCACTTTTTATATTTCAAAAGCTAATTTTCTTGCTTCTGAGAGATTTTCCCAGTGTAACCCTATTCTAAAATTTTCATCATCTTCACGAATTATGTCTGCTATTTCTTTCAAGGATTGTTTATTGTTTGTATCTAATTCTCTTCCAAAATCTTCTGCTATTTCTTTCAAGTTTTCTGGCATATTTTCAGAAGAAATATCATCTAAAAATTCTAAAATTTCAATATTATTTATATATAGAGTATTGTCATCTTTTTTGTAATCATATAAATCTTTTAAAATAGTTTGATAACAATCTTCTACTATATCTTTAAATCCGTGAAAAATATTGAAATTTTCTGTTTTTTTCATTATTTTATATATTTCTATCAAATACTTTATACAAATATCACTTACATGATACCAATGTTCAGTTTTTTCATTTCTAGTTTTTTCTTCATTTAATAATCTTTCTTTCAGTAATTTCATTTCAAAGTTAAAACTTCTTATATATCTAAAAACTTCATTATCAAAAATTTGACTATCATCTATAAAATCCCAATCAAAATCTTTCATTGGATGTTTTTTATAACCACTTTCTTCTTTATCTTTATATTCAACAAATTTTGCTACATCAATTATAAAATTATTAACTAATTTGATTTCTAATTTTTCCATTTTTATACTCCTTATTTTTTTAATAATATTTTTAAAGCTTCTCTCACTGTTTCAGCTATTGATTTTTTATTTTTATTGCTATATTCAATAACTTTATCATATAATTCTTCATTCAATCCTATTTTTATACTATGATTGATTGGATCTTTTGCTGGAGGTCTTCCTATCTTTTTTTTATCTTTCATAATTTCTCCCTTGATTTTAGTTATTATAAATGTTATAATTAATTACAAATTTAAAGTGGACATTTTTGAGCCTTCTTAGTTTAACTAAGAGGGCTTATTTCTTTTTATTTAGTTTTATTAATACAATTATAACCAGTATCAATGTTATTGGTTGTAATATGTCATTTATAGCTCTTAATACTTCCATTTTATCCCTCCTTTTTCTTTTATTTTTAAAGGAAGATAGGGGAGAGTGGAGGAGTGAGATTACTCTCAAACCTCCTTTCTCTTGTTATATCTTATTTTCTCAATTGCCTAATAAGAACAATGATGGATAAGATATAAAAGATTATCTCCAATATCTCCTTTAAAGTGGACATCTTCTCACCTCCTTATATATCTATTATACTTTAAAGGTTCAAAAAAGTCAAGATATTTTTTTGAACCTTTAAAGTTTTTTTTTAATAAAAAAAGGACAGAATGAACTGCCCTTTTATTCTTCCTTTTCTTTATCTTCTTCTTTCAATTGCTCAAGAGCTTTTTTTAATTTTTTTGGAATAGGTACTCCTGCTTTTGCTGCATTTTCTACAATACTTAATAATTCAGTTGCACAATAGAATATTCCAACTAAATTTCTAAAACCAATACTTGGAACTAACTTATGCATTAATGAAGCTCCACACAATAAAGCTAAAATCCATAACTTCTTTTCTATTCCTTTGTATGCTCTTTTTGAATTTAAATTCTTTAATTTATATCCAGCGTATACTCCTGATGCATAATCAATTAACATTAACCCCATTAAAACCTTTGCTAGGGTATCAAACCCACCAATAAGCCAAATTAAAAAAGCAATAAAATATGCCCACATTTTTACTATAAATGCCCCCACTATACCAACCCCTAACTATAATTTAAGTATCTTTTTCCAATGATTATAATAAGATACTGCTTCATCTGTTCTGTCTACTATGGCTTTATCCTTATACCCTTCATTTTCTAATTTATCTTTCCAAGAAGTTTCTCCAAACATTCTCACAGCTCTATACATAGCCTTTCTTTTTAGAAACCCTACTCCTAGTTCCTTCATAATGTGTAGAAAAATTTTATCAGATAAGGTTCTGTTTAACCCTGTGTTATTATACTTACTATAAAAAAAATCATGAATAACAGCAGCTGGAGTATATTTTCCAAATGGAGGGAATATAGTCCAAAATGAACGTGGGACTGAAGCTAGATCTGTTATAAAGCCTTTGGGTACAGTAATTCTGTACCCATTAACTTCATAAATATAATCCTGGAATAACTCGTATCTTTTTCCATCATAAAGTGGATGTGTCACTAGTTTTGTTATCTCCATTATCTTTCCCCTCTTTTAATTTTTTAAAAATTGGTTGTAGTTCTTTTACTACTGCTTCTATTGTATTTTCATTAATAAAAATTCTTACATGAGGTGGTAATTTAGAAACAAATTCTTGAACTGCTTTCTTTTTAAGGTTTCCTAGACCTTTTCCTTGTATAGCCAATTCTTGTTTCATTACTTCATTTCTTACTTCAGTTGTTGCTTCTTCCTTTCCTTTATATCTCCAAGTCAATGCAATATAAGTAACTACTGAAAATATATACCCTAAAACTTGCCAAATTAATTTTTTATCCATAACTAAAAACCTCCTAAATTTTCATACTATTTATAAAATCAACTATAAAATGTGCCATTTTTTTTATATCTTTAAATTTACTTGCTTCTTCATTAGTTCCGAAGAAGGGTTCAACCAAAACATAAGTACAATTTGTATTGCATATTCCATAACCTCCTCTCGTTTTGGAATCAGTAATGAGGATTATCCCCTCTGTTTCTACTGTCTTTTCTATCGTTATTTCCTTACCATTTTTATCTATTTTCTTTTCTTTTAATTTGTTCCATTCTTTTCTTATATTACTTCCATACTCAGTTTTTAATTTTTTCATAAAAAGTTCAGCATATTTTTTAGCTTGTTCATTCTTAAAATAAACTAAACTTTCACATCCATTTGCTTGTTGAGAAGCAGCATTAAAATGTAATTCTAAAGCTAATTCATAATTATGCTTATTAATTTCAGCAACAACAGGTTTCATTTCTTGGATGTAGTTTTGTTCAGGTTTTCTTGAATAAATATCAATATTATCATCTAAGTTATTTATCTCATCACAGACATCTCTCCAGTATTCATATTCAGATAAATTTAAATATTTACTGTATGCTCCTTTTCCTCTTGGATTATGTCCAATCACTAATGCAAATTTTTTCATATTTTACCTCTTTTCTTTTTATTCCCATTTAATAGCTTCTAGTTCTTCAACATTTTTAACTTTTAATATTTTTTTAGTTATAGCAGTGTATTTGTTTTGTGCAGTTATAACTCTTAATATCCAAGAAAAATAAATTAAATTTAATTCTCCAAGAGGCATATCTACAACAGAATCATCTTTTAATCTCCAAGGAGTTGTTAAAGTTTTTAAAAGATTTTTTAGCTTTCCAACTTTCATTGCACCTTTTATTTTTTCTTCCAGTTCTTCAGTAATTGGTATTCCCAATGTTACTAAGGCTTGTTTAATTACATTATAGTCTTCTGTTTCTCCAGCAATGTCTAATGCCATTTTTACACGCATAAAATTAATCTCATCATATTCTTTCATTTGGAAAATCTTACCATCATGCTCATAAGAACCAAACATCTTGTCTAACAGAATTTCTCTGAACTTGTGTTTAAAAGTTCTTTTAACATCTTCCATATTTATATCCCAAGTATGAGTTATAGTGTTCCAGGTATGATAAGAGCTTGGCTGTGGAATAAATTTTAATTTTTTATTTTCAATATACTCCCCAGGTGTTAATTGAATTTCAATATCTTCTTCTATAAGCTCATTTTTAGTCATTTCTCTTATACTATTAGTTGTTGCATCATAAGTTGGATATTTGAATGGTTCACTTTTCTCAACTACTATATAGTCATCTTTATTTAATTCAGGATAATCTAAAAATAAATTATTATCCATAAAATCTCTAACTTCGTTTGCTGTTAGATTTACTGTGAACTTTATTTCTGCTTTTTTTTGCTTTGTATATATGTAGAACATAATTTTCTCCTTTCAATTTTGAATAGATTTTCAAATTTATTCAGTTTTTTATATTTAAAATTGTTGATTTGAGAGCTTATTATATAAAATTCTTAGATTTTATATTTAAGAAAAATTATAAAAATAAACTCAAAAGCACAAAATTAAACCTTAAATTCTTTATAAATTTGAAAATCTCCATACTTTTTTGCTAAAAAATACCTATTTTTTTTCTTGCTACTATAAGAGTATTTCTTATTTCTGTAGCACTTGTTTTTTGTATATAATGTTTACTTGTAACTCCACTACTGCTATGATTTGCATAACTAGAAGCAAGTCCTAATCCAGCTAAATTATTAATAAGATTTATGGCTGTTTTTCTTAATGTATGTGGATATAAATCTTCTATCCCTAGTATCTTCCCTAGCTTTTTTATTCTTTGCCTGATTGCTCCTTGTGTCATCTGCCTGTATTTTTTTCCATACTTTGTAATAAATAGCCATTCTATATTTATCTCATTATCTACTCTGTACTGTACCCATTCTTTTATCAACTCTTTACACTTTTGAAAAAAGAAAGCATTCACTATATAGCCCTCTTTTTCTTTTACATCTCTAAAATAGCCATTTTCTAAGTCTAATTGTTCCATCTTTAAGCTTTGGATAGCACTAATCCGACAAGCACTATCTAAGAAAAGTTCCCAAAGTATTCTATCTTGTAAATCATATTTCCTAAATTCAACTTGCATATATAATCTAACTGTTAATATTTGTTCTGTTGTAAGAAAATAAGATTTTCTAACTTTATCCTTTTCTGTAAATCTTAACCTATCCAATTTTTCTGAAAATGGATGATATTTAATTTTATTTCTTCTAACACACCAGGCATAGAATGTTGATATTGCGGTGGTCTTATTCATTAAAGTTCTTTTACTATTTCCTAAGTTCCTACAATAATTTCTATAATTTTCTATTATGCCAGGCATTTCTAATAAAGTGTCTTTACTTAATAAAAGCCTGTTCTTATAAGACTTTTGAAACCATACTAGAAATAACTTAAAATTATTGCAATATGTTTTATAAGTTGTTTCCCAAGTTTCCCAATTACTACTTTTACAACTATTTAAATACTCCAAATAAATTTCCACATTTTCTTTTTTTAGATTTTCTAAAATCATTAATTGCATAATTAAACCTCCTATTTTTGATAAGTTAATTATACAATTCTTAAAATAATGGAAAATTT
>ERZ772956.1918-NODE-1918-length-13591-cov-4.252807_pt1 | contig 13591 bp, 9 predicted proteins | sample MGYA00580683_ERZ772956 | MGnify/ENA primary metagenome ERZ772956 (study PRJEB29015, sample SAMEA2738077) | human oral metagenome | biome: human oral; feature: human-associated habitat; material: saliva | place: China | collected 2212 ... | reverse complement strand
GGTGCGGCTTTCATCGAAAGCCTGGTATTGGTCGTTGCCGTCCACATAGCCGGTGTTGCCGTTTTGGTCATGGCGCGACAGGCTCTCGTCGGGGAAGAAGCCGTAGCGTTGTTCGAAGTTGCGGTAGATGGTTTCGAAGTTGCCCGGGTCGGCGTCGACTTCAGCTCTGGCGCGGCGGTAGGCATCGATTTCTTCCTGCGACATCACTTGCAAATACGGCAGGGCAATGCCGCTGATGACGTTGCCGCCGTCGGCATTTTGGGTAACGGAATAGGCGGTGTTGCGGCTGGCGCGGGCACGGGCGAGCAGGTCGTCAAACGCCCAGAAGCGGTCGTAGCGGATGCCGCCTTCGATTTTCAGGCGTTCAGTCGGCCGCCAGTCGAAACTCAGTTGCGCGCCCCATTCTTTGCGCCGCCCGGAGCGCGGGCCGGTGAGCTTGGTGAGCGCGGTGACGGCATCCATCACACCGAAGAAGTCTTGGTCGTTTTTCGCCACTTCGCTGCTTTCGTCCAGTTTTTCGTATTGGTGGCGGGCGGAAAGGGTGAGGCCGAATTGGTCGTTCAGGCGCATGCGGTTGCTGATGTTGAAGCCGGTGCGGGTGGCTTTGGTGGTTTGCACCGCGCCGGAGAATACGGTGTTTGCGCCGTCGATAACGGGCGGGTCGTTGGGCGGGGTGTTGCGGTCATAGCCTTCGTCTATCAGCTCTTGGCAGCTGGCGATGCCACGTGCGGGGTCGGGCTGGAGATTGTGGCGGAAGCAGCGCGCCCAGGCATCGTATTTTTCGTCGCCGAAAAGCACGGCCAAATCGGGGCCGCCGCTTTGGTGGCGGGTGCTGGTGGTGTGCACGCGCCAGATGTCGGCTTTGAGGTCGATCCAGCGGCTGCCTTCGGGCTGCCATTGGTAGCCGAGTTTGTAGGTGCGGCTGCGGATGTCGGAGTCGATGCCTTGCACGGGGGCGATGTCGTAACGCTTGCGCTGCATATTGTATTGGCTGCCCAGGCCCAGCAGCAGGTTGTTGATGAAGGGGTTCATCTCGCCGAAGCGGATTTTGGTGTCCATGTAGTGCAGGTTGATTTGCTGGCCACGCGGCAGATACCAGTTGTTTTTTATAAGCAGGCTGCGGCTGGAAACGTTGCTGTTGGGTACTTGTTCGCCGGGGCGGTAGAGGTCGGCCATATCGGGAATCAGGGCGTCGGAGCGGTCGGCGCGCGGGTCTTCGCTGTCGTAAATAGCATTATTCAGGTAGCCCGATGCGCCGCGTTTGCCGCTGAAATAGGTGCCTTTGCGGCGGTCGCTGTAGGCAACGAGGCCGTCTGAAAGGTCGGTTTTGAAGGCGGCGGAAAACAAAAGGTTGCGATCGTTTTTAAATTCGGCAAAGCGGCTGCTTTGGCGCGGTTTGTCGGCATCCGTGCCGTAGAAATTGAGCCCGGCGAAAGGCACGTTGCCGCCCAACGTGCCCGATGCGCCGTCGGCGGTGGGGTTGCCGGGCAGGGTACGGTAGTCTTTTCCCAGATAGTCGTTCAGGTTTTGCAGCGGCTTGGCAGTGTTGTTGGAAAACTCGGTTTTCACTTCCACGCCCCAGCTTTTGCCTTCGGGGATGATGTCGGCAGGCTCGATGGTGCGGATGGACACCGCGCCGCCCACGCCGGACTTCACGCCGCGCGTCATGGCCGGGCCTTTTTCCACCGTGATGCTGCGGAACAGCGCGGGATCGACGTAATTGCGGTCGGCGATGCCGTAGTTGTTCATCCACACGTCCACGGTCTGCTCCGTGCCGTCGATGGTAACGGGGATGCGGCCTTTGCCGCTGATGCCGCGGATATTGGGCGTAATCGCGCTGCCGGCGTTGCGGGTGTTCATGTTGTACACGCCGTTTAAGCCTTTGAACACGTCGCCGGCGGCATCCGTGCGGTAGCGTTCGAGGTATTCGCGGCCGGCGTAAACGCTGGAAACGTTTTTATAAAACACGTCGTCCGCACCTTTTTGGTCGGCACTGCGTTTGCCGGTAACGGTGAGCGCTTCGATGTTGTTGCTTTCGGTTACTTCGGCGGGCGGGTTGCCGGTTGTGTCGGCTGCTTGGACAGGCAGGGCGGTGAGTATGCCCGTGAGACTGGCGGCGAGGATGGTTGGGCGGGCGGGAAGTTTGACCATAAGTTTAATCTTTGTCAGAAAATGTGAATGCCAGAATATTAATGCAAAAATTATCAATTATTAATTGATATGATGCTATAAAAATATACAAAACCATATGATTCATTTGGGGAATATTGTTTTATTTCATTATTTATGATTATCTAAATAGAGAATTAATTTTGTTAATTTTAGTAAAACACCGATATAGCAAATTCAAATACGCATCCACCGTTAGTTTATGAAGCCTTGCCGCACATCGGCTGAAAACAAGGTTCGGCTATTCCATAATATGCACTGTAACAAAAAGGCCGTCTGAAAACTGTTTTCAGACGGCCTCCTTTTTATTTCTGTTCGATACGGTGATACTGACCGGGTTTCAATTTGAATGTTTCGGCATCCCCGCGTCCGCACCAGCGTACCGACAGGCTAACTTCGCCACTGCCTTTACCGCCCAAGCCGAAGAGGATGCGACGGTCGCTTTGGGCAGCCAGTCCGTTGTTGGCATAAACTTCGCGGTGTTGCGCGGCACCGGTCGGGCTGTCCCCTGCGGCAAGGACGACTTTACTGCCCAGCGCGTCGCGGTTGCAGGTTTGACCGTTGCCGACCAGTTCCACGCCTACCCAGCCTGCGGGCCGGCTGTCGTTGCGGTAAAGCGAGGGCGCGGCGGTCATGTGGGTAACGAGGCTGTCGAGATCGCCGTCGTTGTCGAAGTCGGCCAGTACCATACCGCGCGACGTGCCTTTTTTGTTCCAGCCTGCCTGTTCGGCAACATCGACGAAATAGCCGTCTTTGTTCAGATAAACGCGGTTGGCTTCAAAGCCGAAGACGCAGCGGCCGCGCACATCCGCCCAGCGGTCGGCATAGCCGTGCACGTCGGGGTTGGTCAGGGCGATTTGGGCGTTCCAATACCAATAATCGGGGCAGACGGCCTCTTTTTTGTCGTAGGCATCGTCAGCCATGCCGTTGGCCTGCACGATGTCGAGGCGGCCGTCGCGGTCGAGGTCGCCGAAAGCCGCACCCCAGCCGAACCGCCGTTCGTTGAGGGCGTTGCGGCGGGCGGCTTCGTCTTTGAACATGGCGGCATCGGTTTGACCGCTCTTGCTGTAGTTCATCCACAGCAGGCTGCCTTCGGCCTGTAATTTTTCATGCACGTTGGAAACGTGGATGTCGGGGCGGCCGTTGTCGTCCAAATCGCCGAAAGTGGCGTTCATGCCTTTATAGGTGTCGCGGCCGACCGAACCGGCAAAGCTGCCTTTAACGGGCAGGAAGCGTTTGCCCTGCTCGTTGATGTACAGCTCGTCGGGACCGAAATCGTTGGCGATGTAAAGGTCGGCAAAGCCGTCGTCGTTCAAGTCGCCCGTAGCGACCGCCATCGTCCAGCGTTTGCCGCTAAAGCCGTTTTCGCTGTTGGGGATTTGCGCGAAGCGGCCGCCGCCCAAGTTGCGCAGCAGCAGGTTTTCGTCGGCATTGTTTGCGTCGTGCCAACTGCGGTGCATGACGTTGAACATCCTCCTGTCTCCCTGGTATTCGGGTTGCGGCAGTTTGAAGATGTTGTAGGGAACGGTGCGGTCGTAGTCGGGCAGATAACGCTGCATGACGTTGCCAATGATGATGTCGAGGCGGCCGTCGTTGTCGTAATCCAAAACATTGGTGGCAACGCTGATTTGATAGTCGTCCACGGCGTTGCCGCTGCCGACTTCGGTAAAGCCGAGCGTGCCGGTTTCCTTCAAATCGTTACGCAGCAGGCGGCCTTTGCCGAAGCCCATGCCGAGCAGCAGGTCTTGGTCGCCGTCGTTGTCCATGTCGAACCAGGTGGCCGAGGCAATCAGGCCGTGGGTTTCGGGATGTTTGCGGTGGTCGTCCAACTGCGGCAGCGGGAAGCGTTCGAAACGGAAGTTCCCTTTGTTCAGGAACAATTGGGCGCGGTCCTGTTCGCTTTTGAGCGGCTGGGTCAGGAAAACGTCGGGCAGGCCGTCGTTGTCCGCATCGGCGACGGCGGCGGCATCACCCACCGACAACAGCCATTTGGCCACATGCTGCATACGCGGGTCGGTACGCTCCCAAATGTCGCCTTTCGTGCCGCCGATGCCGCTTTGCGAAGAAGGGACTTCGCTGAAGCGGAAAGTTACTTCGTCCGCACTGAAGGCATGGGTGAGGCGGTATGCGCCCCAACCGGTGCCGCCAATCAGGCCGGTCAGCAGCAGGGCTTTGGCAAACTGCTTCAGCGCAGGCAGCGGATTGCGGTATTGGCTGCGGTTTTGCCAGAGCAGCCACAAGCCGCGCAGCGTCATATATGCGAAGGCGGAATAGAAAAGGGTGGAGAAACTTTGAAATTTATGCAGCAGCAAATCAACGAAAACGATGAAAAACGCCATAAACACTTGCCCTTTCCGCGATTCGGCCGAAGTGGGCGGGTCGGTAATCATAAAGAAGGTAAACAGGTAAAACGCCGGCGAGGAAAACGCACCCATAAAGAGCGTTTGCGGCGGAATATGGTGGCGGAGCAGCCAGGCGCGCAGCGACAGTTGCAGCGCGTAAAACAGCAAAAAGCAGCTGATCAACACGCTGCGGCGGATATTGAGGGCAAACAGCATCAGCGCGGCAGTGGCGATAAAAAAGGCCGTGATACCCGCCCCGCCCCACTGATAGGCGGGCGCGGGCGTAATCATGCCGTCGCTCAACACCAGGGCGGCAATCACGCCGAACAGGCCCGGGTTGTAGATATGGCGGCCGTTTACCGTGAAAACGTATTTGGACGCAGTGGCAAAAAACGGCGGTATGGCGGCCAGCCACAGGCCGTGGGAAAAATTGGTCAGCACCGACAGGCCGAGGCCGGTAATCAGGCCGCTAATCGGGACAAGCAGGGTTTTGCGCCGCAACAAATAATGCAGCAGGCAGTCCAACGTAACGCAAATCAGCAGAATCAGCCCGACCTGGGCCGGACTCCGGTTGAAACCCCAAAACGTGATGCCGCAGGTGACGAAAGTGGCCTGAAGCAGCAACACGGGCAAACGGGGGTCGTTTTTGGCGGGAAGGCGGTCGAAAGCAATCATGGCAAACGGAGGGAGTCAAAAGAAGCGGATTATAGCCCAGCAACATACCGGACGGACCGTTTCCAAACAAAAGGCCGTCTGAAAACATTACCGCTCGATTTTCCTGCCCGATATATTTTCAGACGGCCTCAACCGTTTGCCGTATCTACGCCCGCCTGCGGCACATCCTTGTCAAACCCTCCCGGCGGGGGTATAACATTATCCCGCATCCGTTCGATAACATGATTACATGATTGCGAAAACCATGACGAAAAAAGCCGTTTCAAAACAGAAAATCCTTGTAGCCGCGTTGATTGCCACCGTTGCGGCGGGCAGTTATTTCTATTACAGACAGCAACAGGCCGCCGCCCTGCCCGCATTTGTCGCGCAGTCCAACGGCAGGCTGGAGCTGAACCGCATCGACGTGGCCACCCTGTATCCCGGACGGGTAAAAAAAGTGTATGTGGAAGAAGGGGCGGATGTGAAATCAGGCGACATACTGGCCGAACTCTCGTCCGACACCAGCAGCAGCCGCGTGGAAGAAGCGCGCGCCGCCGCCGACAGGCAGCGTGAAAGCGTGCAGCGGGCCAAAGCGGCGGAAGAGCAAACACGCCGTACCGTCGCCCGCGCCGAAGCCAACATCGAAGCCGCACGGCAGCAGCAGCGCGTGGCGAAAATGGAATGGGACAATGCCCGCAACCTGCTGTCGGAACAACTGGTATCGGAATCCGAAACCGCCCGCCGCCGGGCCGATTACGAACGCGCGACTGCCGCCGTGAAGGCTGCCGAAGCCGCCCGTGCGGAAGCGCAGGCCACCGTGGCGCAAAGCCGTGCCGCAGCGGCCGAGGCGCGGGCAAGCGTGGGTCAGGCGGAAGCGGCCGTCAAATCGGCTTCGTCCGCCAACGACGACATGAACATCCGCGCGCCGATAGACGGACGGGTGGAATACACCATCGCCGAAGTCGGCAATGTGGTGGCCTCCGGCTCGAAAGTGGCCAGCCTGCTCGATCCGGCCGATGTCTCCATGAACATCTTTCTGCCTACCGACAGCATCAGCCGTCTGAAAGTGAACGACGAAGCACGCATCAAACTCGACGGCATCGATGCGGTTTTCCCGGCAAAAATCAAATTCATCGCCACAGAAGCGCAATTCACGCCCAAAGCGGTGGAAACCACCGACGAACGCACCAAGCTGATGTTTAAGGTAAAACTGCAAGTACCGCACGAAACGGCGCAAAAATACGACCGTCTGCTCAAAGGTGGTATGACGGGCAACGGTTTTGTGAAAACCGATGCCGCCGCGCAATGGCCTGCCGCATTGGCGGTGAAACTGCCGCAATAGCTTTCAGACGGCCTCCATACCCTTTGGAGGCCGTCTGAAAAATACCGCAAGCCCGAATACAGGCTTAAAGCCTTGCCGATATTATTGAAATCAACCATGTGGAAACCGGAAAAGATATTGTTTGATGAGTCTGACGATGAAGGCTTGTTGTATGTTTATTTTGATTTGGGGAATTTTCGTTATTTCACCCTCACGTTCAATCCTGATGAAGATAATGAAATATACCTTGAGTTTAACGAACAGACTTTTTCGATTGAAAGCAATAATGTTGCCTATACATTAAACAATCGGATTTTATCCTTCGATTTCGGGGCGGATATTCAGGAAGCTCTGAAAATTGAAAAGCACATCGACATTGATATTGTTTCACATATCGACATCAATTCATTTGGGAAAACCTTAGCAAATATTTTTTCCAATAGCGGCAAACCGTGATTCAACGTGCATTATCAAAAATATGAACATGCTTCATAAGAAAGGAAACAAAATGAACCCCGTCTTCCAGCCCTACACCTTCAACAACGGCGCCACCGTTCCCAACCGCCTCACCGTCGCCCCCATGACGCATTTCGCTTCGGACAAAAACGGCCACATTACCGACCAAGAGCGCACGTTTTTGCAAAACCGCTTCAAAGGCTTCGGCCTGTTTATTGCCGCCGCCACACTGGTGCAGGCCAACGGCAAAACCTTCTACGGCCAGCCGTACGCCATAAGCGAAGACGACCTGCCCAGCCTGCGCGAAGTCGCCCAAATCGCCCAAGCACAGGGCGCGAAAGCCATTCTGCAAATCCACCACGGCGGCCTGAAAGCCGAACTTTCCGCCGACATCGTCGCCCCGTCTGCCGAAGAAGCCAGCAGCGCACGCGAACTGACCGCCGCCGAAATCGAGCAGCTCATCGCCGCCTATGCCAATGCCGCCACCCTCGCGGTGCAGGCCGGGTTTGACGGCGTAGAAATCCACGGTGCAAACGCTTACCTGCTGCAACAATTCGTGTCCGCCCAAACCAACCGCCGCACCGACGAATGGGGCGGCAGCCTGCAAAACCGCCTGCGTTTCCCGCTGGCCGTGGTCGATGCCGTAGCCGCTGCCGTGAAAGCACACGCCAAACCCGACTTCATCCTCGGCTACCGCTTCTCGCCCGAAGAGTCCGGCGAAACCGGCATCACCATGGCCGACACCTTCGTGCTGATAGACGAACTGGTGCAAAAACCGCTGCAATATTTGCACGTTTCGCTATGGGACTTCTACAAACACGCCCGACGAGGCGCAGACACCAACCGCACCCGTATGGAGTTGCTGCACGAACGCATCGGCGGCAAACTGCCCTTAATCGGCGTGGGCAATTTGTATACCGGCAGCGACATTGCCAAAGCGTTTAACACCGGCTGGGCAGAGTTTATCGCGCTGGGCAAAACCGTGATGATTAACCCCGATTTGGCCGATTTAGTGCGCGAAAACCGCGATGCCGACATCCAAACCGCACTCGATCCCGACCGTGCCGACCACTACCGCCTGCCCGATCCGCTGTGGCAACGCTGCCTGACCAACTCGCCATGGCTGCCGCCGGTGAAAGGGATGGAACATCGGATTGTGGATATTTGAGCGTTTCAGACGGCCTTTTAAAACCTTTTGGTAGCCGAGAGGCCGTCTGAAAATAAAAAAGCAGCGTGCACTGGAAGTCATCCGAATGCAGGCTGCTTTTTCTATGGGGCTGTCCTAGTTATCTAGGACAGCCCCTTATTGTTTTTGCCGACATTGATGCCACCCAGCAAAAGGACGGAGCGCATTTTGATTTCCTCGTGATAAACATATTTGGCCAGATGGCGGCCGAGAGGCCGTCTGAAAAAGGAAATACGGACAGCCTGAAAAACATCCCGCCTTATCGGACGCAATGGTTTTCAGCCGCATGTCCGTTGAACGAGTGCATCCAATTCGGCCAACTCGGCATCGTCGGTCAGATGCTGATGGGCAAGCCTGCGGTAATGTTCGGCGAGTACGGGATCGGCAACGACACCTTCCCCGTCGGCATAGATGCAGGCAAGGTTGCAGGCGGCGTAGCCGTAACCTTGTGCGGCGGCTTTTTCATACCAGGCGATGGCTTGGGCAGTGTCGCCGGCAGTGCCGAAACTGTGGTAGATGCAGGCCAGCAGATATTGCCCTTGCCTGTTGCCCGCTTGCGCTGCACGGCGGTAGCAGGCGGTTGCGAGCGCTTCGGCATGTCGTCCGCCGAGGCTGCCGAAACGGCATGGAAGGCCTTTGCCTTTACATTTGGCGATGCCGTAAAAGTATGCGGCCTGAATTTCGGCATCACTGCTGCCTTGGCGGGCGAGTTTGCGCCAAACGGCAAAAGCGTGCAGCCAACGTGCGCCGTTTTCGATTTGCGCGGCGCATCGCGGATTAAGGCTGCGGGAGCGGACACGCGGCAGGGCGTAGATACGCTGGCGGAATCGCTTGATTTTCTGACGGTGATTCATGGCCTGACAAGAAAAGTCGGATTTAAAAAACATCAAATGGCTGCTCATCCCAAATTCGGCTTTCAGACGGCCTCCGCACTTTTTACGATGTCCGTCAGCGGCCAGCGCGGTTTGACGTTGAAACCGCCCGCCGCCGCCGCATGTTCCGCCCGCATCGCGCCGGCGAAGGCAATCATCGCGCCGTTGTCGGTACAGTATTCCATAGGCGGGAAATAGGTTTGCACGGCTTCGGCGGGCTTTTTCAGACGGCCTTTGCCCTGCGCCGGACGGATGGTCAAACGGCTCAGGCGTTCGCGCAGTTTTTTGTTCGCGCCCACGCCGCCCGCGACAACCAGTGTGCGGAAGCCCGTGTCGTGCAGGGCTTTTTCCGCTTTGGCGGCCAATACGTCGATAACCGCATCTTCAAAAGCACGGCAGATGTCGTTGCGCGTTTGTTCGGCGATTCCGCCGTATTCGGCGCGTACTTTCTCCACAGCGGTCAAGACGGCGGTTTTCAGGCCGGAAAAACTCATCTGCAAATCGTTCGAATGCAGCATAGGCCGGGGGAAGGAAAAGGCTTCGGGATGGCCGCGTTCGGCCAGTTCGGCCAGTTTCGCGCCGCCCGGATAAGGCAGGCCGAGCAGTTTGGCGGTTTTATCGAAGGCTTCGCCCGCCGCGTCGTCCACGCTTTCGCCCAGCAGCACATAATCGCCTATGCCGCGCACGGCCATAAACTGAGTGTGGCCGCCCGATACCAGCAGGGCGACGAAGGGGAAGGCGGGTTTGTCGGCGGCCAGCAGAGGCGAAAGCAGGTGGCCTTCGAGGTGGTGGACGGGGATGACGGGTTTGTTCAGGGCGAAGGCCAGCGCGTTGGCATAGCTCGAACCGGCCAACAGTGCGCCGCCCAGCCCCGGCCCTTGGGTGAAGGCCACCGCGTCGATGTCGGCATAGTCTTTGCCCGCGTCACGCAGGCAGGCACGGGTCAGCGGCACGAGGCGGCGGATGTGGTCGCGGCTGGCTAGCTCGGGCACCACGCCGCCGTATTCGGCGTGCATGGCCATTTGGGTGTGCAGGGCGTGGGCGAGCAGTCCGCCTTCGCTGTCGTAAAGGGCGACGCCGGTTTCGTCGCAGGAAGATTCGATACCGAGTACCAGCATGATGCGTGTCCGATGCGGATGGGAAACAAAGGGCCAGTATTGTAACGCAAAGCCGCCGCGGAATCAGACCGGTTTTTCAGACGGCCTGCCGTTCCCCCCCCCTGCCCGACGCGGCTTATCAAAGCCGTCTGAAACAGCGCGGCGGCGGCCGGCAAAGTCCCCGCCCTCCCCTTTCAGACGGCCTGCCGTTTCTATATAATGCCCGTCTGTCAAAGCCCGCAACTTCAGGAGCCGCATATGCAGACCTTCGAATTCGCCACCTCCGATTTAATCGATTTGGCCCCCGACACGCCGTCGTGCGAAATCCAATTCCGCAGCTTCGGCCGCCGCAGCCGCTTTTGCGGCCGCATCCGCACCGTCAAATGCTTCCGCGACAACGGTTTGATCAAGCAACTGATGAACAGCCGCTCCGACGGCGAAGTTTTGGTGGTGGACGGCGGATATTCCGCCGCCAGCGCGCTGATGGGCGATTTGATTGCCTCGGCGGGCGCGGCCAACGGCTGGGCCGGCGCAATCATCCTCGGTGCCATCCGCGACAGCGAAGCCATCAACACGCTGGATTTCGGCGTAAAGGCCCTGTCCGTCAATCCGCGCAAAAGCGCGAAAGACGGCGCGGGGGAAACCGATGTCGTGCTGAGTTTCGGTGGCGTGGAATTCATTCCCGGCCACTACCTTTACAGCGATGCCGACGGTATTTTGGTTTCGCCCCAACCCATCAAAGAGGAGTAAATCATGCAGGTAACTTCGCAATGGATAGACGGCCTCTGCTTCGTGGGCACCACTGAAAACGGCCACAGCGTGGTCATGGAAGGCGCGGCGGCGGAAGGCGGCGTAAAACGCGGCCCCAGCCCGATGGAAATGCTGCTGTTGGGCGTGGCGGGCTGTTCGAGCATCGACGTAGTGATGATTGCGGAAAAGCAGCGGCAGAAAGTCAGTGACTGCCGCGCCACGGTTACGGCCAAACGCGCCGACGAAGCCCCGCGCGTGTTTACCGAAATCCATATTCATTTCAAAGTGTTCGGCACGGATTTGAAAGAAAGCGCGATTGCCCAGGCAGTTCGGCTGTCGGCGGAAAAATATTGTTCCGCTTCGATTATGCTGGGCAAGGCCGCCGCCGTCAGCCACAGTTTTGAAATCGTCGAATGCGTTTGAACGGCAAAAAGGCCGTCTGAAAGCCTGCTTCGGTTTTCAGACGGCCTGAACGTTTTATATTATAGTTTATAGTGAAATTCCCCCAATCGGCCGTACCCATCAGCTTATCGGTCGTTCCACTGATATTTGAAACCGATACCCCGGTATCGAACAACTTCCCTGAAAGGACAAAAACATGGCCTACACCCTGATTATCCCCGTCTGCCCGCATGTTGATGCGGCCAAAGCCGCCGCCAATATCGCGGCTAAACTGCCGAATGCCGCGGTATTCAACGCAATGGACTATGCCGACGAAGCCGTCCGCCTGGCGGCCGAAGGCAAAGCGGACGACTGGTTCGACCTGCTGGTCGGCCGCGCCGCCGCGCTGGGTAAGGAAAACGTCGTCATCCAAGGCATCACCCCGAACGATGCCTATATCTTCCTCAGCCGCCAAAACAACGGCCTGGCCACCGCGTTCAACGCCCGCGTCGTCTTCGCCGTCAGCAACGAACACGCCACCGCCGAACGCCTGCAGATGGCCAAAGCATCGTTTGCCGGACGCAACGTCGAATTTGCCGGCGTGGTCGGCGGTACGGTCGAAGCCGCCCAAGCGGCCGGTTTGGACTATCTGGGCAGCGCAGACGCACCCGAAGGCGTGGCAAAACTGGCCGACGAACAAGCCGTCCGCCTGTCGCCCGCGCAATTCCGCCACAACATGATGGAAGCCGCCCGCAAGGCAAACAAACGCATCGTACTGCCCGAAGGCGCGGAACCGCGCACCGTCCAAGCCGCCGCCATCTGCCATGAAAAAGGCCTGGCGCGCTGCGTGCTGCTGGCCAAACGCGAAGAAGTCGAAGCCGTTGCCAAAGAAAAAGGCATCACCCTGCCCGCGTCGCTGGAAATCATCGATCCCGCCACACTGGTCGAACAATACGTCGCCCCGATGTGCGAACTGCGCAAATCCAAAGGCCTGACCCCCGAAGACGCGCGCAAACAACTGCAAGACACCGTGGTACTCGGCACCATGATGATGGCGCAAAACGATGTGGACGGCCTGGTTTCCGGCGCGGTACACACCACCGCCAACACCATCCGCCCCGCCTTGCAACTGATTAAAACCGCCCCAGGCGCAAGCATCGTGTCCAGCGTGTTCTTCATGCTGCTGCCCGAGCAGGTCGTGGTATACGGCGACTGCGCGGTGAATCCGAATCCGACTGCCGAACAGTTAGCCGAAATCGCCGTCCAATCGGCCGAGTCTGCCAAAGCTTTCGGCATAGACCCGCGCGTGGCCATGATTTCCTATTCCACCATCGATTCCGGCAGCGGCCCCGATGTGGATTTAGTGATTGAAGCGACCAAGCTGGTCAAAGAAAAAGCCCCTGCCTTGGCCGTGGACGGCCCGTTGCAATACGATGCCGCCGTGGTGGAAAGCGTGGCCAAATCCAAAGCCCCGAACAGCCCCGTGGCCGGCAAAGCCAACGTGTTCGTGTTCCCCAACCTGACCACCGGCAACTGCACGTATAAGGCCGTCCAGCGCAACGCCAACGTATTGAGCGTCGGCCCGATGCTGCAAGGCCTGCGCAAACCGGTAAACGATCTGTCGCGCGGCGCACTGGTGGAAGACATCGTCTACACCATCGCCCTGACTGCGATTCAGGCAACCCAAATTGCGAAATAACGATGAATTGATGTAATAGGCCGTCTGAAAGGGTTCGCCCGTTTTCAGACGGCCTTTCATTTAATCCTACATAATGAATGACAAACGAAAAATCTCTTTCCCTCCATTTTTACCGAAGAGGGGAGTTCATATTTTGATTTTTAGAAACATTCAAAAATCAAAATTACCTGAAACTTCTAAATTTCGCTTACACTAAAAATAATAAATAATAATAAATTAAGCATAAAAATAATGCCAATAACCTTTCATACAACAAATAATTGTGAGATAATTCTCATTCTACATAATATTGAGGAAGTTAAGATATGGAAAAACTTGAAGATAAAATTCAACAGAAAAAAAGAGAGATTAAAAATTTGGAAAGAGAGCTCAAAAATAAAGATAAGATTGATTTGAAAAAGCTAAGGAAAAATTTAGAAAAATGTAATAATCAAAAAATTAAAAATGACTTATATAATAAATTAGAGGAAAGAATTAAAAACCTAGAAGATGCACGAAAAATGCTTACAGATCTGAGTAACGCTGATGATGATATAGAAAAAAACCAAGAAAAATATAAAGAATTTTTAAATATCGTCTATGCCGATGTTAAGCAGAAAAATGAGATATTTTCTGAAAAATCAAAATATATCTTGGATTTTTCGAGAGGCATATCTCCCGTAGT
>ERZ772956.1914-NODE-1914-length-13624-cov-5.619279_pt1 | contig 13624 bp, 11 predicted proteins | sample MGYA00580683_ERZ772956 | MGnify/ENA primary metagenome ERZ772956 (study PRJEB29015, sample SAMEA2738077) | human oral metagenome | biome: human oral; feature: human-associated habitat; material: saliva | place: China | collected 2212 ... | reverse complement strand
AGGTCACGCTTGAGGTCGTAACAGCTGTAATCTTCAAGCCTTCTTCCTTGATGCGGCGTCCCAATTCAGCCACAAAATAATAAGCAGTTGACCCTGTACCGAGACCGACAATCATGCCGTCAGTGACAAACTCAGCCGCCTTAATGCCGACCTGTTCTTTTAGGTTTACCATCTTAGACCTCCATTTCTGTTCATATTTAGTATAGCATATTGGCGGACAGATTTCACTACTTAACTGAAAACCTTTTCAACTCCTCCTTCTAAAAGCAATATCTTGCCCCTCTAGCTAGTTTACGATAAAAAAACATTATATTGTTATATCTTATAAAATCTGTTATACTTAATTTAATTAATAACTATTGATAAAAAAGGTGAGAACTATGAAAAAGATTATTTACATTGTTACAATTCTTTCTGCACTATTATTTTTATTTGCTTGTTCAAAAAATGCCTCAGAACCAAAATCATTTGAAGATTATATCTCTACTACAGATTTCACTGATTTTAAATATGATTCAGAAAATGATATTTATATTGTTAGTTTGGATTTAAATAGTATTATAAGTGATGAAAGTGCAATTAAAAATTTTAACGATTCAATTTATGATGTAATACATTCTGAAGTGAAACCAGATAAGGATGTTGTTTTTAGGGCTTGGGATGGTACAATAACAGCTTCATTAGTTTACTTTAAAAAAGATAAATTTTCTTCTCTTGGTGAAGAGGTGTTCGATTCTAACGACACCTATCAAAAAGCAAATGGGTGGCAAACAATATCAAAATTTGGTCAGTACCAGTCGCTAAATGATTATTCTGATGATTCAATAACTGAAAATTTATTGTTTAATCTTTCTATGATTAGTAAATAAAATAAACAATCAATAATGCTTAGCAATTATTATTTATCAAAATAAGAATAAATTCTTCATATGATATTATTCATGTAATTTATGAAACTTTCCGCTGTGAGAAAAGTGCCTATATCAATTAAGTTCTAGGCACACGGAATTATTGAGACCTTAGGCTCAATAATTAGTCATGGAACTTCGAAGAAGTTCGCTGACGTCCGTACTCACACAAGGAAAGTTTTTTAAATGACGTTACTTCAATTAATTTGTTTATACTTTTTTCTAATAGATTAAAGTTTACTTTTCAAAAAGTTTCAAAACCTTGCCCCTCTTGCTAGTTTACGATAGAATAGAAGAGAATATACAGGAAAAGAGAAGATAGATGATTACTAGAGAATTTGATACCATTGCTGCTATCTCGACTCCTCTCGGTGAGGGAGCGATCGGGATTGTCCGCCTAAGTGGGACAGACAGCTTTAAAATTGCACAAAAAATCTTTAAAGGAAAAGACTTAAGCAATGTGGCCAGCCACACCCTCAACTACGGCCACATCGTAGATCCAGCTAAGGATGAGATTCTGGATGAAGTCATGGTTGGAGCCATGCGCTCGCCTAAAACCTTCACTCGTGAAGACATTATCGAAATCAACACTCACGGTGGGATTGCGGTGACCAACGAAATCCTGCAATTGGTGATTCGTGAAGGGGCTCGTCTAGCGGAGCCTGGTGAATTTACCAAGCGGGCCTTCCTGAATGGTCGTGTCGACTTGACCCAGGCGGAGGCGGTCATGGATATTATCCGGGCCAAGACCGATAAGGCTATGAATATTGCAGTCAAACAGTTGGATGGATCCCTTTCTGATCTCATCAACAACACGCGCCAAGAGATCCTCAATACTCTGGCTCAAGTCGAAGTCAACATCGACTATCCTGAGTACGACGATGTCGAGGAAGCAACCACTGAGATCATTCGCGAAAAGACTACTGAATTTGAAGCCCTCTTGACCAACCTCCTCAAGACGTCTCGCCGTGGTAAGATTCTTCGCGAGGGGATTTCTACTGCTATCATCGGGCGACCTAACGTCGGCAAGTCTAGCCTTCTGAACAATCTCCTGCGCGAGGAAAAAGCCATCGTGACCGATATCGAAGGGACGACCCGTGACGTCATCGAGGAATACGTCAATATCAACGGGGTTCCCCTCAAGCTGGTCGACACGGCTGGGATTCGGGAGACAGAAGACATCGTCGAACGCATCGGGGTGGAACGCTCTCGCAAAGCCCTCAAAGAAGCTGACCTGGTCCTTCTGGTCCTTAATGCTAGTGAACCACTGACCGATCAGGATCGCCAGTTGCTGGAAATCTCACAAGACAGCAACCGCATCATTCTCCTCAACAAGGTCGATCTCCCGCAACAAATCGAGTTAGACGAAATTCCTGCTGATCACATCAAGATTTCTGTCCTTAAAAATCAAAATATCAACCAAATCGAAGACCGCATCAATGCCCTCTTCTTTGAAAATGCCGGTCTAGTCGAGCAAGATGCTACTTACCTTTCCAATGCCCGCCATATCTCTCTCATCGAGAAAGCCGTTGAAAGCCTTCAAGCTGTTAATGAAGGCCTGGCCATGGGCATGCCAGTGGATCTCCTTCAAGTCGATCTGACTCGCACTTGGGAAATCCTTGGAGAAATCACAGGAGACGCTGCACCAGACGAGCTCATCACCCAACTCTTCAGTCAATTCTGTCTTGGAAAATAACCTAAAAAAAATCGTATGTTGCAACATACGATTTTTCTATTATTAATTTCCTTGGTCCAGACTTTGGACAGTGAGATAAGCTTGGTAGATCAAGAAAAGTCCTACTGCTGTCAAGAATGGAATGGCGAGAGGTAGTTCTGTCTCGATTTGGCCAAATGGTGAATTACCAACAAAGTGAAGGCCAAAGCCAGCTACTAAATAGAACCAACCAGTCAGCATCAAGTCCTTGCGACCTTTTGTAGCTTGAATGATCAAGTAGAGACCTAGCATGAACAGAGCTGTGTAGACCCAGTGAGATACGACCCCATTCATGATCCGGCCAAGGATACCAGATACTGCATAAGAGAAACCTTCTGGCATGTCTTGACGAATATAGGCAAAATCCTCCACAATCTGGAAACCAAGACCAGATGCAATCGCTAAAAGGAAGATGGACTTGATCCGACGCACATTGAATAAATAGAGGACAAAGAAAATCGGAATCAACTTGAAGGGTTCCTCAAAGAGGGGCCCTGCAATAGCACTCTCATACTGGTTCCAAAAATCACTATTAGGCGCCACAGCTTGAATCATCTCATGGAAATAAGTGTTAGCAAAACTTGATAGCCAACCTGCGATAAAGCCACCACCTAGAAGTGAAAAGAGGACCGGAATCCAGGACAACTTCCACTTCTTCGCGAAATGAAAGAGAGCCCAAACAGCAGGAATTGCATAAACTAAGAGCAAGAGGACAGAGATACCAATGATCCCATACTGGGATCCAGTCATCCAACCAGCTGTGATAGACTTCGTCTCATAAGCTAGACCAATGGAGAGTAAAAATAAAAATAGAAACAAAATCGATTTGCGTTTCATAAAAAACCTTTCTTTAAAACAATTAAAAAGGCTGGAAATCCAGTCTTTTTGTCTGTATGGTTATTGTAACAATAAAAACTTAAAAAAACAATAAATGGATACGGAAATTGCGAATGCTGGTTCAACTTCATTCAAAAATGAAGATATTATTTCAATCCATGCTCCCGTGAAGAGAGCGACTTACTACGGTGGACCTTAAATCTAAACAATTCAAATTTCAATCCACGCCCCCATGAAGGGAGCGACATCCCCACTTAACGTTTTACAGGTGAGCATTACAATTTCAATCCACGCTCCCATGAAGGGAGCGACATCAAGGTAAGCTCACTACTCGTATTTATTTTGATATTCCAATCCACGCTCCCGTGAAGGGAGCGCCATTCTAGCGAGATAATAGCCTTGTGTGTACCTTGATTTCAATCCACGCCCCCCGTGAAGGGAGCGACTGGCGTTAAATCCATATTGAGAGGGGATAATTGGAATTTCAATCCACGCCCCCGTGAAGGGAGCGACACTGTGCATAATGGTCAGCAGAGATTCCAAAAAGCATTTCAATCCACGCCCCCGTGAAGGGAGCGACCCTATCTGGTGATGGTATCACTCTAGCGAATAAGATTTCAATCCACGCCCCCGTGAAGGGAGCGACCGGCCACGGATCGTCCGTGACGTATATCACGCTCGAATTTCAATCCACGCCCCCGTGAAGGGAGCGACCGACAAGCACGAAGAACGCAAACAACACATTGACATTTCAATCCACGCCCCCGTGAAGGGAGCGACGGAAACCTTGCCCTTTTAGTTCTGTACTGCCACCGATTTCAATCCACGCCCCCGTGAAGGGAGCGACTGATTTATTTCTACTTATATAATAGAGTTAAAATAATTTCAATCCACGCCCCCGTGAAGGGAGCGACACTAAATTCAAAGATAGGACATTTACTGAGGATATTTCAATCCACGCCCCCGTGAAGGGAGCGACTGGCCCAGGGTATCGGATACTGTCTTTCAGGACAATTTCAATCCACGCCCCCGTGAAGGGAGCGACCTTCTTTTATCTTTCTTCTTAATCTTTATCTGTTATTTCAATCCACGCCCCCGTGAAGGGAGCGACACGGCACTAGATGGCATTTCCTTGGCCATATTACATTTCAATCCACGCCCCCGTGAAGGGAGCGACGCTACCACTTTGTCAAGTTCTTTCGCAGAATTAATTTCAATCCACGCCCCCGTGAAGGGAGCGACGTCAGCCATACCAAGGTACATACCTTCGCCCGTATTTCAATCCACGCCCCCGTGAAGGGAGCGACCACAACAACAACTTGATACCGCGATCCAAGGCGTATTTCAATCCACGCCCCCGTGAAGGGAGCGACGCCACCAGACGTGGCATACTTCCCAACTTCTGTCTGATTTCAATCCACGCCCCCGTGAAGGGAGCGACCGAGAAGATACGAGCTTCAAAAGATAACTTCGCAATTTCAATCCACGCCCCCGTGAAGGGAGCGACGAATGATAATAGATGAATTGAAGATCGTCTTCGTATTTCAATCCACGCCCCCGTGAAGGGAGCGACAAGATAGCTTTTCCCGGACATTGTTTCGCCATAATTTCAATCCACGCCCCCGTGAAGGGAGCGACTGTCCTTTGTAGCGTTGCCGTTATCGTCATATTCTATTTCAATCCACGCCCCCGTGAAGGGAGCGACGATGGTTTCAGAATGGACCTGCTGAAGCCGTTACTGATTTCAATCCACGCCCCCGTGAAGGGAGCGACCGATGTCAGGGCTGTTATTCTCTGTGATGAGTGAATTTCAATCCACGCCCCCGTGAAGGGAGCGACAGCGCAAAGTTGCACCGTTTACGGCTAAAATTGATTAATACAAAGGAATTAATATTCCCTAAAATCCAATTTTGCCATTAATTTTTCTAATTTTTTGCGCGAAACTCCTGCTTTTTTATGAGCAACTTTGATTCGCGCTCCTTAATTTAAAGTATTAATACTCCTATATCAGGATCATAACTTGTATCTCGTCCAATAGTCTCCACTCGATTCTGCCAATTTTTTCCAAGAAAATAAAATCGAATACTGTCGGAATCAGGGTCAATAATATCTAGTATCTTAGACTTTATTTCTACAAATTCTGCGGGAGCAACTGAACATTCAAATACTGAATTTTGAACACGTTGGCCATAATCAACGCACAGTTTTGCAACATGGCGCAGACGCTTCCTTCCTTTTGCTGTTTCAGTATTGACATCATATGTCACCAGTACCATCATATATAAACTCCTATATCATAAATGGCGGATATGACTCTAATTCCCCACGAATAGCTTTTGCTAATAGTTGGGCTTGAATATAAGGTAAGAGCATCATTTTCACCTTTTCTTTAGTATATGGATGTTCAACTTCCATATGTTTTCTTTTCTGCCAGAGTTCAAGAAATGTTGCACGTCCTTTTTCTGATAGAAAAACACTACCGTTTTCCTTAAATTCAAAGTCTTTTTTTGATATTTGACCTTTATTTATCAGAGAAAATACGAATCTATCTACAATAAAGGCACGAAACTCCTCTACTAAATCTAAAGCTAAACTAGCACGCCCCGGCCTATCAGTATGAAAGAATCCAACATAACTATCTAGCCCAACCGCTTCCAACGCAGACTGACACTCGTAAGTTAATAAACTGTATCCAAATGATAACAAAGCATTTACACAATCTAACGGTGGCCGTCTAGTACGACCGTTAAACTGGAACGTTTCTTTATCATTTAGGACAAAATCATTAAAAATTCGAAAATATTGGTTGGCCGCTTGTCCTTCAATTCCCAAAAGAGAATTTTTATCCTCAACTGACTGTACCTGTTCCAACGCCCAAGTCAACTCTGTGTTGACTTCTTCAAAGAGATGAATATTGATTCGATCTCTATGATCTCGCTTAAAACGGAGAAGATATTTCCTGGAATTAGAAATTTTAGCAAGAATAAATCTTTGAGCATATTCTAATGACAGTTCTGCGTCTGCTAAACGATACTGTTGCCTTCTAAGTAAAACATTTCCATTTGTTGCTCCAACAAACCGACCGCAAAAACGCCCCTGTGGAGTATGAAAAGATAAATTAATCTGATTTTCAGCGCACAACTCGATCAATGATGGAGATGCCCCCAAGTAAGAAAAACATACAATACCATCAATAATTCTATACGGGAAACGACTGATGACTTTTCCTTCTTGTTTTATGACGATATTATCTCTTTCTCGAGTCAAATAAAAGTTATCTTGCGTTAAATATAATGTATTAAGAAGTTTTTTCATAAGCCATCCTCACTTTTTAGAGCATGGAAAATATAATTATCAATATTGCGATTCTTCTTGCTTAAGCGTGGCATGCAAATATCAACCAAAGAACACAATTGACAATTTTTAAAATACTCAGCTTTCGGAACTACTTTCTGCTCATAATATTCGTGCATTTGAGAGGCTAAAGAAATTACTTCTTTTCGTAATTCAGGAGTAATTTCGATTCGTTTCTTTTGATTGACACGATGATAATATAGATAGCTATACTCGATTGTACACTCAAGAGTCTCTTCCAGACAAATAGCTTGTGCAACTAATTGAACAATATCGTAAATATCTTTTTTTTCTTTTCCACGCTTATATTCCACGATAATTGGTAGCCACTTGCCACTTCTCCCCTTGAGCTCAATTCCTCTTTCATCTTTATGGAACTCAACAACATCTAATATCCCATAGAGTCCTAGCTCTTTTGAAGATACATGCATTGCACGTGAGATAATAACATCATTACGTTTCTCTTTTATATAAGGATCGTCCGCTTTTTTGTGTAAAATCTGTCCATGAGCTGTCGCTTCATTATCCGACCACTGTTGTTCAATATGTATTAAACTCCATTGGCGTTTACAAAATTGGAAATGCTGGATACCAGACAACATTAAATAGTCATTTTCCGCGTAGACCATATTATAGTCCTTCTAGAATATCAACTTTCAATCCTTTATTTTCATATTCTGCCAACTTCTCTTGATTAAGATGAATGCCGTAATCTTCATAAGTATTCTTTTCCTGGTTTTCTTTGTCAAATTCAAACAAGTCAAAAACACGCGCACTAGAAATATTTCCTAGTTTATTTGAATGAGTGAACCAGAAGACTTCCCTAACACGCATTGAACCTTCAGGACGTGCAGAAGAGGCATCATTTTCGAAAAGACTTACTAGCGCTTGCTTGATCACCTCTACATCTTCCGTAGAAAATCCAGTTTTTTCAGCAAAATTTGGATTAATAGATCCCTTCAACAAATAAACTCCGTAATCAACAAAGTATTTCATTCCCATGGTATCGGATGACCGCCCACTTTCATTTTTAGCTTCCATTCCGTTTGTACTTCTTGTAATCTGTAAACTAGAGATTACAATTGGTTCCAACGATTTAGCCATATTTATAGAAACTGGTCCACGAACACCAATTGATTTTTTCAAATAAGTAAAAACTTGACCGAATGAGCGAACATCTAACCATAGTTTATTAGCTTGTTTTTCAATATCTTCATCAGAATCTTTAGCATTAAATTGATTAGAAAAACGTTTTTCAAGCGAGCGAAATTCGTCTTCAATACGGTCTCCTGCTTGAACAAAGGTTGGATGGCCAAAATCTTGCATACGATTTCTAATTTTGCGTTTAATCGCCACATCAGAAATTAAGCCATGTCCTTTAGCATCTGTTCTTGGCATATTGCCTGATAAGGGATCTCCATTAGCATTTGCTTCGCGTACCTCAATTGTTACCATAAAGTCAATTTTATTTTCTAACATAAGCTAGTTCTCACTTTCATTTTTTTCTTTTTTAGTATAAAAATATTGTTTTTCGCTATAATAACCAAAAATAAATTGATAATCTAGAGGATCATTTATATCTTTATTCGTCATTAAAGGACTTAATAGAGAAATGATTTCTTCGCGCTCTTTTTCCAATTTATTATAGATTCCTCTAGAGTTTAATTTGACTGTTTCTTCATAAGGTTTAATTTTATTTGCGAGGTTCATCATTAACTTAGCTGGTTGGCTCGTAAAGGCATTCCAATACCTTTCAGCATTTGTTATCCTTTCTTGATTACCACCTTCTATTCGATATCTCTGAGATTCCATTAACTCAAAAATAGCTAGTAATCGTCCAAATAAATAAGAACGATTGGTATTTTCATGGTCTACCATTGGATTAAACTCCCTTCCATATTGTTTATGTAGAACTGCTAAACTAACTTGTTGCAATGAATGCCAACATTTAGGATAATTTTGCCGATGTTTAATATTAGCTTCTAGTTTTTTAACGATCGTATTTGGAATGTCTTTACCATCAATTAAGGCCGTCACTAATTGCTGATATTGATCACTTCGAAAACTATCATTGTCTAATTCTAGATAGCGTCCTCTATCCACACCATAAGCCGCATTAATAATCTCGTTGAAATTCGGTGTCTTTTGTTTATATATACCAGATTTTGTTCTCGCTTCCCAAGAATAAGTATCTTGCCAATTTTCCAGATTTTTTAATAACTGAGATACTTGAAGTTGACGGAAATATTTTAAAGCAATACGGCCATTACTTGTTTTATTAAGGATAGCAATATAATATGTAGCGTCGTTTCCAAATAATTTTCGTCCCTTAATAAATGAGGTTCCGATTTCTTGATTTACAGCGTTTGGTCTAATCAATTGATGACTTTCTTCCATATCGTCTTCTTCATCCTCAAATAGACTATCAAACTCTGGTTTAACAATATCTAATTGACTTTTATTGGCCAAATCATCACTAAACCAGTTAATAAGATACTGTGACGATCCCAACCAAGTACTACTGTTATTATTTTCAAGCAAATACTTAATCATCAAATGGATTTTTTCAGAGGTTTCGTAACCTACACTAAAAACATCTTCGCGTTCTTTAAAACGTCCTTTATAGGCCTCTCCTTTATTACTAACAGAAATGATTTTAGCATTTCCCATCAATCCTCTATGCTTATTTGTGATTGTCTCATTGCGCCCACTTATATTACACACTCCCATATTATTTTGAAATGTTCTTACAAATGATATAAAGGATTGATGCAATTCTTTGTATGTCGTTACGGATTCATCTTTGAAACCATTGTATTGAACAATCGAAAACTCAATGAAACAAGCAGATAAATCAACTGTCTTGCTTTTTCCATTTGAATCTTGATACGTTACCTTCAAATTTTCTCTTTTATAGGATTTACCAAATAGAGAGTCTAAAACGATTTTTAAAAATTCTGTTCTAAGTATAAACCTCTGAATCTTTGTTAAATAATCTTTAACCTCATCTTCCTTACAAAAACCGATCCAATTAGCAAGTTGATTATGAAATTCATCGTATTGAGATTGACTAATTTCTTGAACATAATAAGATAGTTTATCTACCAAAGGATGTGGTGCCGGATTGCTACCAGATCTTGCAACAGAATCGCTAGTAACAGGAAAAATAATCGATTGATTATCTGGCATGAATTCCGCTTTATAAAAGGTACCATCTTTATTCAATTTGATGAGAATTATGTTACTACCATTCGATTTCAGACTAGTATGGTATAGTGGAAGCAATACAGGATCATTCTCACCTTTCTGTTGATCTACTAACCCAATCTCCTCTGCTTTTTCATATGCTTTTAATAGAGAAGTAAAAAAATCCATTAGCTTTCTCCTTTTTCCATCTCTTCATATTCGTTAAACTCATCATCAACTGATTTAATTTGACTAGGTAGCTTAAAAGCATAGCTTGATAATGTATTAACTATTTCACATTCTTTCTGTGTCTTAAATTTAATAACACCATTCTCCATAACTGTTTTTGCGAAATAAGATTTTAATGGAGTTTTTTTATCTGTTGGATAGGCAAAGGAATGAAACATAATTCCTAAATCAATAGAGAATCCATCATAATAAGATGTGCTGCTCTCATATTCTTCTTGACTAATTTCATCCACCAAGGCAAAGCACTCCCTTGTTCCAAGAAAAACATCCCGTCTTCCACCTTTTCGAATGGACCTATCCATAATCGCTTCGTGTTTATTTGCCTGTCTATCCTGCATCAAATCTTCACGATTCTCATTCCAAATAAAATGAAACTTTACAAGATACTCAACATCACTCAAATAAGAGACATAGCTCAAGTCAGCGCTGTAATCATGTAACAAAGCACGAACACCGTGCAACTCTGTTTGTATTTGATTAACAATCTTAACCTCAGTTATAACATTTGTAAATGTAGGTTTATGATATATACCGTCAACTATTCCTTGCAAAGCCTGTCGAGTCGGAACCGAATACGACGATCTTTCACTCCCACCTTTAGTTGCTGGATTCGTAAATAATGCCCTATCGCCACGAACTCTAGCATAGAAATTTCTTGATCTATACAAGTTAAAATCCTCCTTCTGTTTTTTTATGTTGCTATTTTTAATCTAGTTTTTTGAAAAAATACCTCACTCGTTTACATAATAAAGTTTTGCATCTCTATGGTAATTCCTTTCTTTTCATGATAATACCCGTCTGATAACACTAGTACATTTCCATTTAGATACGATTTTGTTGCTTCAAAAATAGGATCATGCTCACGCACATTTACAGTATAAGACTGCAATTCCTTTAGAAGGCTTTTTATAATCTGAAATTCTTCTGATGATGGATAATCAGAATCACAAAGCCCTTCCAAACGAGATAACTTTTCTATTGCACTTCCATATGGAACTAAAACCCCTATTGTGTCGTTATTGATCAAGTTCATCTTTAGTCCAGCTGTTTTAAATGCTTGCTTCATTCTTCCTTTAAAGTTAGGTCTTAATTGGAACTCATTTTTACTTAAATAATCAAAAACTGACTCCCCATGTGATAATGAATAATTCATTGAAGATTGATTATTTGCATAGTAATATTCAAAGAAATCTTTATTTAAAAGTGAAGAATCAATTGGAGATGAAATTTCATGTAATATGAATTCTGTTGCCTCTTTCTTATTCTTTATTTCTTTTAGTCGTGAGATAGTCTCCTCCTCATTCATAAGGTTCACTAATGTAACCTGTCCTTTTGAACGTTTCCCTTCACGGTTACAACGTCCACTAGCCTGTACAATTGAATCTATTCCAGCATAAGAACGAATAACTTGATTAAAATCAACGTCCACTCCAGCTTCAATCAATTGCGTGCTAATACAAATTATCGGGACTTCATCTTTTAAATGCTGCTTTATTTCTGATATGATATCAAATCTATGTTGAGCACACATATTTGTTGATAATTGATAGAGAGGGCGATCTGTCAATTCTGCTAGCATTGTATAAAATTTATCAACTGTTTTTTTAGTGTTAAAAATTACAAGTATCGATTCGTTATTTTCTAAAACAAAGTCAACTAATTCTGACAGTTTTGTATATTTATTCTCTTCATTAAATTTTCTAAGCTCTGTTCTTGCAAACACTTCTGATTCATCATGACTTAACTCAACTATATCCGGACATTCACCATTCTTGCCACCATAATCTAGTCGATGAGTTATTGCGGTAGAATCATAGGCAGGTTGCGTTGCAGTACAGAGAATTATCGTCGTGTTCATGACTTTATTCAAAAAGTTCATTGTTAAATTAAACAAAGTTGTGACTTCAATAGGTAAAGATTGAACTTCATCTAAGATCAGAACACTATTTGCCAAATTTGAAAAACGTCTTATATTAGAAGATTTTGTCTTAAATAATGTTTGAAAAAATTGGACCATAGACGTTAGAATAATTTGACTATCCCAACTATCAATTAAATAATCTAACATCAATGTCTTTTTATCATCATTATCATTATCATTATCATTATCATCATTTTTATGAATTACATTTGAATGATGCTCTAATACACCAGTATCACCTGTTACCTTTTTGATTTCAGAAGCATTCTGCTCTAAGACTGATAAAAAGGGAGTAATGTAAAAGAATTTTGATTTTTTCTGCTTCACAAGCTGATGAAAAGCATATCGCATACTGAGGTTGGTTTTACCTGCTCCAGTCGGTAAATCCAATCGATAGATTCCAGATGTATCGTTTTCTCCTCTTTCCTTTACTCTCTCACTAATTTGTAAACGAATTTTATTTAGTCGTGTAGTAGGCCTACCAAAACCTCTATACTTTTCTTCTATCGCCCTTAAATATGAACGTTTTAATTCTTCCCTTTCTTCATATTTTAAAGGTTGCACAATTATACCGTAGGCATTGATAGTGTCTAATATATCTGCATTTTTTAGTAATGATAAATATAACCTAATAAAACAGCTTGAATAAAAATCTTTTTCACTTTCGCTATTCCACTTTAAATTAGACCAAGCTTGTTGATAATTCTCTAATGCTTTTTTAATTAAATCATCTAAGGAACTATATCCATAATAAGATAATTGACTTTCTAATTTTTGAGCAAAAGGTTCAATATCTTCTTCATAACGCCTGGTTTCAGTCCCCTCCATTATGCGATATCGTAGCCTGTTGTATTTATATTGAGATGCATTTATTGTTTCGTCTTGGAATAAAATATCATACATACCATGATGGGAGGAAATAACGTAAGCGCAAATTTCTTGAAATAACTCTCTATCTGCTTTCTCTACATTCAAACTCTTCAAACAGCTTTGCATCTTTTGGTAAAGATACCTTGCTCCAGCCGAGGAATGATCAACATGTTTATTAGGATGCAATAAGAGTTTATCTTGAAACTCTTGATTAGCTTTCCCTAAATCATGGTACAAACCCAATAAGAATAAAATATCCCCTTGATTAATAACCTTCGCATCTTCTCGAGCCTTAGTAGCAACATTAAAAGAATGATCTTGAAGTGTTTGAACATTTCCATTGTTATCCTTATGAGCTAAAATCATATCAAGCCTCGCTAAACTCTAGATATTATAATATTAACTATATTTTACTCCTTATTTCCTCAAAAATCAATTCATTATATGGAGATATTAAATTTTATTTACTTTTAATTTACACACAAAAAGGAACTCGCATACACGAGTTCCTTTAGAAGGTTGATATACTATCCTTTTATATAATGTTCCAATTATTTCTGTAGAGACTTTCCGCTATGAGAAAAG
>ERZ772956.1907-NODE-1907-length-13668-cov-5.686697_pt1 | contig 13668 bp, 8 predicted proteins | sample MGYA00580683_ERZ772956 | MGnify/ENA primary metagenome ERZ772956 (study PRJEB29015, sample SAMEA2738077) | human oral metagenome | biome: human oral; feature: human-associated habitat; material: saliva | place: China | collected 2212 ... | reverse complement strand
ACGATGACGGTTCCTTTGACAAGTACCTCTTCTACCCACAGAACCCAGATGCAGTCATGGTCGACACCCAGATCATCGCTAACGCACCTGTTTCCTTCCTGGTAGCAGGCATGGGCGACGCACTGGGCACCTACTTTGAGGGCCGCGCATCCATCCGCACCGAGTCTCCTTCCCTTGAGGGAACCGGCATTACCCGCGTTGGTATGGCAATTGCTAAGGAGTGCTACCTCACTCTTCGCGATTACGGTTCACAGGCAATTAAGGCTTGCGAGAACAACGTTGTAACCCCAGCTCTTGAGGCTATCTGCGAGGCAACCGTCTACATGAGTGGTGTCGGCGCTGACAACGTTAACTGCGCAGCAGCTCACTCCTTCTACAACGGCCTTACCTCCCTTGGTGGCCACAGCGCACCTCACGGCAACTGCGTTGCTTTTGGCACCTTGGTCCAGCTTGTTCTTGAGGGTGTTCCTCAGGAGGAGTTTGATGAGGTCCAGGACTTCTGCCTTGAGGTTGGTCTTCCAACTACCCTCGAGGAGGTTGGCATCACCACTGACGAGCAGATCAAGAAGATCGCTGAGGCTGCTTGCGTTCCTGGCGAGACCATCCACAACCTTGCTGGCGACGTCACTCCTGACGAGCTCTATGCAGCTATCGTTCAGGCTGACGCTATGGGCCGCGCTCTTAAGGCTTAAGCTTCTAGCTGCAGGTTGCAACGTGGTGCGACGCACACCGATGCGACAACGTGCCGCAATGGCACAGCGCAACGGTGCGCTACGGATCGCAACAGCACACCGTGATGACGCCAAAACAGCGCATCCACTTGATACAGAAGAGGGACCGCAGATGCGGCCCCTCTTTTTTGCAGTTTTGATGTGATAGCGAGAAGTGCGGACGATGCTGCAACGACAAAGCCGCAGAGCGGGCGCGGCTCGCGCCGAGGCAGCAGCGTCGACACGCCTACAGGCCCAGTGCCTACAGGCCCAGCACCTGCTTGATGTCCGTGGCAATCAGCTCGGGATCCAGATGACTTTCTCGCATAAGGTCCGCGATATTGACGCGATCATAGAAAGCCTTCTTGACGCCGTAGTTCAGCACGCGTGCGGAAGAAGTTCCCAGGTAGCTGGCTATATTTTGTCCCCAGCCACCCTCGATGATGCCGTCCTCAATGGTCACGATGACGTCGTGGTCTTTTACCAGGTTGTCGAGCAGATTCTGATCAACGCCCGAGGCAAAGTATGGCTTGATCAGCGTAGCTTCAATTCCCAAGGTGGAGCTGAGGGCTTCAACGGTTTTCTCGCCAAGGTCGTAGAAATCGCCCAGGGCAAGAACGGCCACCTTGGAGCCCTTGCGCGTGACCTCGTAAGTGTTGAGGGCGTCGAAGTTTGTGCGGACGGAGCCCTCGGCATGGATCACAGGACCGGAAGGAATTGCGATGTAGACGGGGTGTTTGTCCTGGTCAAGCGCCCAGTCGAGCATGGCGATATACTCCTCGGCGTTGGATGGCGCGAGGTACACCATGTTAGGGATGTTTGCGATCATGGAAATGCTGCTGAGGCCCTGGTGGGTGGCGGCCATTAAGCCCCTAATGGAGCCGGATCCCACGATAACCGCAGGATTCTGGTTGAGCGCCAGGTCCTGAGTTAGCTGGTCGTAGGTGCGCTGGATGAAGGTTGCACTTGAGCCCCAAATCACGTGCGCGCCCGCGTGAGCCGCGCCGGAAGCCATCGCAACTGCAGTTTCTTCGGCAATGCCCACGTCAAGGTAGTGCTTTCCCAGCTCTTCTCGACGTTCCTGCGTAAGGCCAAGCAGGCCAGGAACAGCCGACATAAGCACCAAGAACTTTGGGTCAGTCTTTGCGCGCTTGAGGGCATACTCTGCAAAAATGCTGGCATACGACTCGGAAGAACCGGATGCAGGGCTCTGACCAGTCTGGATGTCAAACGGCATGTGCCAGTGCCACTTCTCCTTGTTTGCCTCCGCAGGAGCGTAGCCTTTACCCTTGAGTGTATTAATGTGGACCACGACCGGATGAGTTGAGTCTTTTACCTGCTCAAATGCGGCGATAAGAGCCTCGATGTCGTTGCCGTCGTTGACATACAGGTAATCCAGGCCCATCGATTTGAAGAGATTATTCTCGGCAGCTCCGTTGGTGCGGCGCAACTCAGCGAACTGGTCGTACATGCCGCCGTGATTCTCGGCGATGGACATCTGGTTGTCATTGAAGACAATGATAAAGTTGCTGTTCAGCTCACCGGCAACGTTCAGGCCTTCAAGCGCCTCGCCGCCCGACATGGATCCGTCGCCGATAACGGCGATGATGTTTTCCTTGCCCTCCATGATGTCGCGAGCCTTTGCCAGGCCAAGCGCCAAGCTGATAGACGTGGAAGTGTGGCCGATTTTGAAGAGGTCATGCGGGGTCTCGGCGGGATCGGTGTAAGGGGACACCGAGTCGTAAAGCGCGGGATCCATGTATGCCTGCTTGCGACCGGTAAGCATCTTGTGGGGATACGTCTGGTGCGAGACGTCGTAAACGATATGGTCAACGGGCGAGTTGAACACAGTATGGAGCGCGATAGTTGCCTCGACAATGCCAAAGTTCGGACCAAAGTGGCCGCCGTGCTTTGACTCCATGACCAGCAAGTTGTCGCGAATTTCCTGCGCAAGTGCCTTGCGAGCCTCCGTGTCCAGCTTCTTTACGTCTTCTGGTCCATTGATATTCTCTAGGTACATGTGCAACCTTTCTTTAAACGAGCTGAAATGGGTAGATTGCCTGTTTGCATGTGTGACGCGCGGGCTCGCGGGGCGCACGGGGTGCGCGGCCGCGCGGGATGCGCGGGGTGCGGGGTGTACAGGATACGGACAGCAGCACCGCACGAGCGACACGTTAGACACGCAGGTCAAACGCGCGACAATCTAAACATAGCTTTGGTGTGCGAAGTTATGTTTTTGGTTTACCCAGAACACGTCCAAGAATTTCTCGTAATTTGGTTTTAGCAGCATTACTTAGTTGATTGCGCTGTTTTGTTGATGGCTGAACACACCTATGACAGATAATCTGTCAAAAAGACGTATACATTACACTGAAAATACCTCAAACGTGCAGATTATCTTCATTAGGTGTGTAATATGGCCGTAATTGAGCAGAATATCTGTCATAGGTGTGTTCCTTAGAAGCGGAATTTACCTATAGTTAAATTCTTTATATTTCTCTATTCATTTTCCAGCATATTACATGAAGTTTATGCATATAAATGTATATCAGTAGTGAGACTGCTTAGCCGTCAGGCAAGATGCTTTAGTTTCCTGGTTATTTTGACTAAAAGCTATACGATTCTCCAACGAGACCTACCGAACCGCACTATTTTGTGCTATTTCGTATGCCCAGACTGAAAAGCCGCCACCAACACGCTACAGAAACGCAAAAAGAGCCCTCGCACCTGAAAGATGCGAGGGTTCTTGCTTGAAACGCTTCATCTACCTGTGGCTTCGCGTCTGCGGCGCCTTCCGTGCTCGCAGCGTCGGTGCGCCCGCAGTGTCGGTGTGCCCGCAACGGCGCCGCGTTCGCAGCGCCTTCCGTGCCCGCAGCGTGCGTCAGACCTGCAGTTTAGCGCTCGCCGGCGGCGCGACGCTCAGCGTACTCGGCAGCAAGACGAGCCTGAATGTCGTGTGGTACCTGCTCGTATCCTGCTAACTCAACGGTATACTCACCTGTTCCGCGCGAGAGGGACCTCAGCCTTGTAGCGTAATCGGTAACCTCAGCGTATGGAATCGTTGCCTTAATGGTAGTTTCACCAGCGGAAACACCGGTGCCGGAAGACATTCCCTCAACACGACCGCGGGAAGCGGAGACGTCACCCATGACGGAGCCTGCATAGCTGTCTGGAACGGTAATCTCCAGGTGAGCCATAGGCTCCAAGAGAACGGGTTCTGCCTGGTCAACAGCCTTCTGGAAACCAATACGAGCAGCAGTCTTGAATGCCATCTCGTTGGAGTCAACGGGGTGGTAAGAGCCCTCGTAAACAGCAACTTTAACGTCAATCATAGGATAACCAGCCAAAACGCCTTCGCGCATGGTCTCCTGGACACCCTTATCAATAGCGGGGATGAAGCCGCGTGGAATGTGGCCGCCAACAATCTCATCCACAAACTCGTAACCTGCGTCTGGGTTTGGCTCGATGCGCAGCCAGCAGTCGCCGTACTGGCCAGAGCCGCCGGTCTGCTTCTTGTGCCTACCCTGAGCACTTGCAACTCGACGGATTGTCTCGCGATATGGGATGCGAAGCGCAACCTTATGTGCGGAAACGCCGGCTCGCTGCTCAAGACGCTCGAGAAGAACGGCTACTTGTGCCTCGCCAATTGCAGAAACAATGGTCTGGCCGGTGTCCTCGTCACGCTCAACCTTAAGGGTTGGATCGGCGTCGGCGGCCTTCTCCAGGAACGCAAAGAGCTTACCCTCGGTACCGCGCTCATCAGGCTCGATAGCCGTGCGGTACAGGGAGTTGGGGAACCTAAACGCAGCTGCCTCAACCTTACCGGTAACGGAAAGCGTGTCGCCTGTCATGGCCTCAAGCTTTGGAACTACCACGATATCGCCAGCTGCGGCGGTGCTGACGTCTGCCGTCTCTTTGCCGCACATACGGTACAGGTGAGAAAGGCGCTCAGGCTTGCGCGTGCGAGCGTTAATAAGCTCAGTACCTGCAGAAACGGTACCTGCAAGCACCTTTACAAACGTAAGCTTGCCGTTCTGTGGATCTTGCAACGACTTGAAAGCAAACGCAACAGGGCGCTCGTCATCAGGTGAAATATCAAGCTGCTCGCCGTTGACCAGTGGAATGCGGCCAAAGTCGGACATAGTTGGGAACCAGCCGTCAACAGCGTCAAGCAGGGAGATGACGCCCTCTTCGCGGACACAAGAGCCGGAGAAGACAGGAACAAAAATACGCTCCATAAGAGCCTTGCCCAGCAGGCCTTCCAGCTCTTCCTGCGTAATCTCTCCGCCCTCAAGATAGCGCATCATCAGCTCATCGTCGGCTTCAACAACCAGCTCAGTTAAAGCGGCGCGGGCAGCTTGCGCCTCTGCTTGGAACTCAGCTGGAATATCGGTGACCTCAGGCTTACCGTCTACCAGCTTACGAGCCTTCTGATGGACAACGTCGATGATGCCAGAGAATGCCTCTCCGGAGCCCATTGGAATAGTTACTGCTCCAAGCGAGGAGCCAAAACGGTCCTGGAGCATGGCCATTGCTGTCTCATAGTCTGCATCAGGACGGTCCAGGCGGTTGATGAACAGCGCACGGGACAGAGAAAGATCCTCAGCAGCAAACCAAAGCCTGGTGGTAATAGTGCCAGGTCCACTAGCTGCATCAACGACAAACAGCGCGGTCTCAACAGCGCTCATTGCCGAATAGGCGTCACCCACAAAGTCAGGATAGCACGGTGCATCAAGCACGTTAATGCGTGTATTTTCCCAGGTAATTGGTGCGATAGTAGTAGAGATAGAGAATCCGCGCTCTGACTCTTGTGAATCGTAATCAAGCGTGGGCTTTGTGCCTGCGTGGCCGCCTAAACGAGTGGTTGCACCCGTCAGATGCAGCATTGCCTCGGCAAGCATGGTTTTGCCCACGCCACCTTGGCCCACCAGGACCACATTCTTTACCTTAGAAACATTTTTTTCGGCCATGATGCCTCCTCTGACTGCGGCAAGCAGCCGAGAAGGTCAGCCGATAGTTCACGCCCGAGTCTAGCGCGATATGCTTCGGCCCTTCCTGCTACTTACCGAACAAGAAAACCTCTAGCCCCCCTACCGTACCGCAAAGCACAAAAAGAGACACCCACCATTCGCTAAACGACATGTAGTGGGTGCCTCAAAGTTTCTTCTCGCCAGAATAATTTATGCTATCACCGCAGGTAAATGCTATAGAATTTCTCAGCACTACCCTTGTGCATCACAAAAGTTAAATTCTGACTCCTCGGTGAACGGTGTTGTTAAAGATCAGGTAGCCGATAATTGCGTTCACCAGTGACAGCGTGACAAAGATAATGTTTGGAAGCGTCTCGTTAATCACACCTGTTGACGAGCTGAATGACTCGATAACCGGCACAATCATCATCATGAATGTGCCGCCAATAACAAACATGGAGCCTAACGTGCCCGCAAGAGAAGACACCGTGACCGAAAGACTCCTCTTGGTAATATCAACAACAGAAGTCCAATCAAAGTTTGGTCGGCGAATATCAATGGCCAGGCCAACGTTAGACACCAAGAACACAATGCAGAGTGGAAGAATAACGTTTCTCAGCGCCGTTTCAATGGTGATGTGGCCAGGAATCAGGAAGAAAATCTGAGTCAACACGCTAAAGAATGCCACATAGAGCATGTTAACAGCAATTTTTGCGCCAAAAATCTGCTTTGGGGATACGGGCATGGTTGCCATCAGCCAGTTTGAGCGGCCTTCTAGCGAGTATGAAATAGCAGCAGAGTTGGCTGCACAGAACATTGAGGTTCCAAACCAAGTGGTTACCATGCCAAAGATGGTTCTTGCCAGAGGTAGATAGCGTGGGACCTCGGACGCAGGCACAAAGTTTTCCACAATGGACGCCGTATTAAAGAACATAGAAATAAAGGCGAGAATAACCATCAACAAGCAGCCAAAAAGCATGTTTATAAAGACTGCTGGATAACCTGTGATGGTTTGAATCTCTTTTCTAATCAGAGCAATAAATGGCGTTGCAGACTTAGTGGAAATCTGCTTTGTGGTGAACTTCTTCTGGACCTTATCCTCGCTTACTAGTGCGTTAATGCGATCGTTGAAGCGAGAAATGATTGCCACAATTGCTGCAGGAGCTCCAACAGAGACCAGGACAAACAACAAGAGACTGACAAGAGAACCTGACCTAAAGAAGTCAGCTATCCACAGCGAAGGAAGATAAACCAGTCCAACAGAACTTGCCAAGCTAAATACCGTGTTGTAGATGTCGCTAGACACACCTGGGGCAAACTTGTCTGCATTGAAAGACAACGTAAAGATAGAGTACAGGTAGACAACCATAAACAGAAGGCCAAAAACGCCGCCGATGACCACTCCTAAAGACTTAAAGTGCAGCTTTGCAGCGAGCGCAGAAACACCAAAAGCCAAAAGGATTGAAACAGAAACCGCAAGATTAGGCCCAAGGATTAGCGCAAACAGAGCGCCAATCAAACGTGGAAGTGTGACTGCTTCAAAGCTAAAGTAGGCCAAAAAGATTGGCAGCATAATGGTGAGGGACCAAATGCCCTCAGCAGCATACAAGGCAGCTACACGAGAATAGATAATGGTGCTCTTTTTAATAGGAAGAGACATAATAAAGTCGTAATCCTTGTATGCAAACAGCACGCCATTAGCTTTTACAAATGTCAAAATAACACCAGGTAGAGCACCAGCAAGAATTCCCGCAAGAGGAAGTAGTCTTGTGAAGCCGGCAAACGCAATAGTTGTAGCAATGCCATAAATGTAAACCATCATGAAAAGCGCGCCGACAACTGCAAAAATGCCGCCGACAATAGGCAGGGCATTTGCACCAACCTTTTTCTCAAAATTCTTTCGAGCACCCACAACCTGCGTGGTCCAAATCATGGTGATCTGAACCTTAAGCAGCATCCAGAAAACCATGAGATCAGAAGGCAATTTGAGCTCAGAGCGATTAAGGACAGGAACCTGGCCAGCACTTACTTGCGCTGGGATAAAAACATCTCCCGAAAGTGGCAGATTCTGCTCAGGCACATCGGGGCGCTGAGGAGCCTGTGGAACGTTGTTTGCCATGACTAGTTCTCCTTAGGGAAGGAAGGAGGAACTGGAGCACCTGGAGGCACTGGTGCGCCAGGCACGGATGGAGCGGCAGGCGCTGCTGGCGCTGCAGGAGCGGCAGGTGCCGCTGGTGCTGCTGGTGCTGCTGGGGCCGCAGGTGCGGCTGGGGCCACTGGAGCCGCTGGCGCTGCTGGAGCGGCAGGCGCTGCTGGAGCTGCGGGAGCCGCTGGTGCAACTGGTGCCGCTGGTGCTGCAACTACGGGTGCGCCAGGGATGACTGACTGAACAGGTGCGCCTTCATTTGTAGTAATCATGTCCTGAGCAATATTAGCAGAAACGCCAGGGGCACCAGCCTCAAGGCCAAGGAATACTTCCTCAAGAGAAGCGTTGCCGCGAATCTCGTCCGTTTTACCTGCGGCAAGAAGCTTACCTTGACGAATAATTGCAATTTTATTGCAGAGTTTCTCGACAACTTCAAGAACGTGTGACGAGAAGAACACGGCAGATCCACGATCAGCAAGCTCGTGCAGCATTTTCTTTAGCTCAAAGCTTGCTGCTGGATCCAGGCCGACAAATGGCTCGTCCAAAATGATGAGCTTTGGCTCGTGGAGCAGTGCGGAAATCAAAACCAGCTTCTGCTTCATACCGTGAGAGTAGCTACCGATAGCGTTTGCCAGGGAATCGGTGATGCCCAGGCGGTTGGCCAGCGTTGTAATACGCTCGACGCGATTCTCCGCAGGAACGCCAAAAATGTCACTGACGTAATTGAGGTACTTGATGCCGCTCATGAACTCGTAAATGTCTGGATTATCTGGAACGTAAGCGATAACCTGCTTTGTTCCCACAGGGTCAACCAGCACGTTCTTGGAGTCCACAAAAATGACACCGCCCTCAAATGGCTGAGCACCAACGATGGACTTGATAAGCGTGGTTTTACCTGCGCCGTTGTGGCCGATAAAACCGTAGATGTCGCCAGGCATAACGTCGAGCGAAAGATCAGAAACGGCCACCTTAGAGCCATACTTCTTGGTGAAGTGCTGAACGCTCAGCACAGGAACAACCTCGCCAGGAGCCGCTTGAGCTGGGGCTGGTGCTGCTGGGGCTGGTGCCGGTGTAGCGGCAGCTACAGGTGCGGGTGCAGCTGGTGCCACAGGTGCAGCTGGTGCCACAGGTGCAGCTGGTGCCGCTGACGCGACGGGTGCAGCAGGAGCTGCGGGTGCGGCAGGAGGTACGGGAGCGTTAGGAACAGGTGGCTGTGGGATGTTGTCGGCCATGTTAGTTTCCTTCTTCCATCTTATCTATCTTGTTCACACGAGTATCTTGAACTTTTGGAGAGCGCTTTGCCCTTCTCAGGGCATCGCGCAAAATCCATTCTACCTGAGCGTTAGTTGAACGCATGTCGTCTTGCGCCCAGCGTTCAACCGCCTCCCAGACTTCTGGAGCTACACGAAGTGGATATTGTTTGCGAGGTGCCATGGGTTTCTCGCCATGCTTTACTGCTGCAAGGAACCGGTGTTGAGCACAGGCTGAGCCTCGGACTCGCCGCAGAGAACAACCATGAGATTAGAAGCCATGACAGCTTTGCGGTCCTCGTCAAACTCCACAACGCCGTTTTCGGAGAGCTGGGTGAGCGCCATATCAACCATAGAAACAGCTCCCTCGACAATCTTCTTACGTGCAGCGATGATTGCCTCTGCCTGCTGGCGGCGGAGCATTGCCTGCGCGATTTCAGGAGCGTAGGACAGGTGCGTGAGGCGAGCATCATCAACAGTAATACCAGCAACAGAAAGGTTGCGGCTCAGCTCAGACTGAAGTGCCTCGGAGACCTCCTCGATGTTGGAACGAAGAGTAATTGCGGTGTTGGACTCGGACTCGTCCTCCATGTGGTCGTAGCTGTAGATGCTAGCGACGTGCCTGAGCGCGGTCTCTGCCTGCATAGCAACGTAGCTGTCGTAGTCGTCGACGTCAAAGAGAGCCTTTGCGGTATCGCTGACGCGCCAAACAACAACCTCGGCGATCTCGATTGGGTTACCCATGCGGTCGTTGACCTTGAGGACTTCGCCGTTCAGCGTACGAGCACGGGTGGAAATGATGGAGGTGTGCACGTTTATACTTGGCGTACCCACGCCTGTAGCGAGAGAGGAAAGGTCTCCCAAGTTTGTAGAAAGAGTCTTGGCGTAGTAAGGATTTGCCCAGCGGAGACCCTCATCCTTAACGGTGCCAATATACTTACCAAATAGCACGCACACCTTTGCCTGACCAGGCTGAAGACTGAATAGTCCACTCGAAACAAACAGGCCTGCAAAGAAGAATACCAGTGCACCTATGATGCTTGGGAACGATGGATCCAGGCGAGGATTTCTGTCTGCAGCGATAGCGCTGAATACAAAATTAGCCAAAAATAGGGCTGCAACTGCAAAAAGAGCAATGGTAATCAGCAGGAACAGCCAACCACTCTTGGACTTAATGATTTTCTCGGTGCTCATAAGATCTCCTTTGTGACAATGAGCTTTATGTTGGCATCATTGTGATATCACATTGATTGCAAGTCAAGAGAAATTTTTATTTAAATATTGTTCAAAAATCGCAGGTGAGACGGTGGTTTTATTGATCTCGGCGCGCGGCGAAAAGACCACTGCACATGACGAGAAGTTCTTCTCTTTGAGAACAGTAACCGACCTGCAAGGCTTGGACCAAGCGTGCCTGATTTCTGCAAAGAATCTGTAACGTTTGCCTGAAAACACCAAAGAATCGGTGAATTCTGCCTGATTTCATCAAAGAATCTGTGTCCCAAACACAGATTCTTTGCACTTTTCAGGCGGACCTTTCGTGACGTGACTTTTGAATCCGAGGTTAGTTTCATGAGCACTCTCATGGAGCCTGATTTTCTCGCCACGTCTGAACGATTTGCCGGAAAAGTACACCTTGTCTGAGCGATTTGCCGGTTTTTCTCACCAAGTCTGAGCTGTTTTACTCAGACATGATGAGCTTTTCAGGCTCGCAATCAGAGCCGATCAAAAAATGGAGAGAGGCAGCTTGAACGCACAAAAACACACCTCGGGAGAAACCCCAAGGTGTGTTCGGTGTGCACTATTGCCTGGTCGCAGCCTCGCAGCCGTCGCAGAGCTCGCAGCCTCGCGGCGCGCTAGTCGATACGAGCGTCTACCTCAAGCCAACCAAGCTGCTCAATGTTGCCCTTGACATGCTCGCAAGACTTGCGCCATGCCTCAATCTCGGAGTCAGAAAGCTCGGGCACAAAGACCTTCTCGACACCATTGGCGCCGATAACTGCAGGAAGTGAAGAGTAGAAGCCAGAAACCCCATACACGTCGTTGAGCAGCGTGGAGACTGGCGTGATCAGCTTGGTGTCGTGGACAATAGCCTTGATGACCTCGACAGCGCCGTTTGCAATGGAATACTCGGTACACTGCTTGCCGCTGTAAGTCACGTATCCGCCCATACGAGCAGCCTGCTCAAGCTCTGGAAGATCAAAGGTCTTGCCCGTCTGAGCTGCAACTTCATCGAGGGTGAGGCAGCCAATAGAGACGTGCGACCAGCAAGCAAACATGCCGTTGCCGTGCTCGCCGAGCATCCAAGCGTTGATGCAAGATGCTGGATAGCCGGTAGCGCCGGAAAGCGCATGGCGGAGTCGAGCGGAGTCCAATGTGGTACCTGAGCCGATGACCTTATTTGGATCAGCACCAGTCAGATACTGAAGCTCAGTGGTAACAACGTCGCATGGATTTGCGATGTTAACCCAAACGCCATCAAAGCCAGCGTCTGCAATGCGCTTGGCAAACTTCTTGGCCTCGTCAGTGGTGACGAAGAGCTCGCCATCGCGATTTCCTGCAGCAGCAGCTACATGACCTGCAGCGTTAACGATAATGTCGCAACCAGCAAGCTCCTCATAACGGTCATCAAGCTCAAAAACGCGAGCAGGGTGTGGATAAAATGGCATTGCATCCAGCAGGTCATTTACCTGAGCCTTGCAGAGGACCTCATTTGTGTCACTAATGTAGAGCTCAGTAGCAAGTCCCTGGTAAAGCAGGGCGTTTGCAACGTGTGCGCCAACATGATTAGCGCCGATAATACCAATCTTGCTGATGAGAGCCATAATCCACCCCTTTGTCTCGCCCAAAATTACTGTGCTTGATAGCCTAACGGTTTTTTACATAAACGGGCAATGATACAGAAAAACGAAACAGATTAGATACAACAATCCCCTCAACATGCCATGTAAGTCCGTAAACGGTATAGTAGTAACTCAAGATTTGGAGAGGAACTATGGGATACAAGACACCAACATGCTCTATTGCGCGTAGCTGCGGAGGCTGTGAATGGCTTTCGGTCCCCTATCCTATCCAACTTAATCGTAAGCAGGCGCAGGTAGAAGAACTTCTCGCCCCACTGGCAAGCATCAATAACGTAACTATCGAGCCTATCTGCGGAATGGACGAGCCTCTGGCGTATCGTCACAAGGCAGCAACGCCGTTTGCGCCGGGAAAAGGACGTGTGGTTCGTTCCGGTTTTTACGCAAGCGGAACGCACAAAATTATTGCCTCAAAGGAATGCCTGGTAGAAGATGGTCGAGCTCGCGCCATCCTCAACGATGTGGCATATCTTGCCGGCCAGTTCAACATCCACGCTTACCAGGAAGATCGCGGCAAGGGAGCGCTTCGCCATGGCGTAGTGCGCTGCGGATATGCAACCGATGATGTCATGCTTGTGCTGGTGGTCAACGGTCAGCATCTGCCCCATGAGCAGGAGTTTATTGCCGCACTTCGCAAGGAACACCCCGAGCTGACCAGCATCTTCTTGAACGTCAACCAGAAACGCACCAACGCAATCTTAGGGCGAGAAACCCGTCTGCTTTGGGGCTCAACATCCATGAGCGACAAGCTTTTGGGCTGCACGTTTGAGATTGGCCCAACCAGTTTCTACCAGACCAACCCTCAGCAAACTGAGGTGCTGTATCAGCTGGCCATCGACGGCGCACTTGCAGGCTCAGAGCAGTCCGACGCTGCGCTGACCAACGCATCCACTCAAGCCAACAACCTGCGTGTTCTTGACGCCTACTGTGGTACAGGAACCATTGGTCTTTGCTTAGCGCACGCCGCCGAAGCTCAAGGCATCAACCTCTTGCTCACTGGCGTTGACCAGGTTGAAAACAACATTCAGATGGCTCGTAGAAATGCTCGAAACAATAAGCTTGAAGCTGAGTTTATCTGTGACGATGCCACTCGCTACATGCAGGCGCTGGCAAAAGATGGTCAAAACTTTGACGTTATTATTCTTGACCCGCCTCGTGCAGGTTCAACACCTGCCTTCCTTAAGGCAACAGCTCAGCTAGCCCAGAAGAAAATCGTGTACGTGAGCTGCAACGTTGTGACGCAGGCTAGGGACCTCAAAGTTCTTCTCGACAGCGGGTTTGCCATTGAGCGCGTGACGCCTGTGGACATGTTCCCTCACACCAAGCACGTTGAGACGGTAGCACTTTTGTCCAAACTCGATGTCGACAAGCATATAGATGTTAAAATTAAGCTTGATGAGCTTGATTTGACAAGTGCTGAAAGTAAAGCGTCTTATGCACAAATTAAGGAATATATATTAGAAAAATTTGATTTAAAGGTTTCGACACTCTATATTGCACAGATTAAAAAGAAGTGTGGAATTGTACTGAGGGAGCATTATAATAAATCGAAAAAAGAGAAACAGGTTATTCCGGAATGCACACCGGAAAAAGAGGAAACTATCATGGATGCTTTAAGGCATTTTAAAATGATTTAGTAGAAATGGAGGGTATTTATGAGATGGATATTAAAAATAATCTTGTTTCCAATAATATTACTTCTATCAATACTAATTTCTTTTCTAAAATTCATAA
>ERZ772956.1906-NODE-1906-length-13670-cov-17.487477_pt1 | contig 13670 bp, 11 predicted proteins | sample MGYA00580683_ERZ772956 | MGnify/ENA primary metagenome ERZ772956 (study PRJEB29015, sample SAMEA2738077) | human oral metagenome | biome: human oral; feature: human-associated habitat; material: saliva | place: China | collected 2212 ... | reverse complement strand
TTTTAGAAACAGGACAAAATATCTGTGGAGAAAATAAAGTTCAAGTTATAAAAGATAAAATAGAATATTTTAAAGAAAAAAATAAAAAAATTAAATGGCATTTTATAGGAAATTTACAAAAAAATAAAGTCAAATATATTATAGATGATGTTGATTTAATTCATTCTGTTAATAAATTAAGTTTGGCACAAGAAATAAATAAAAAAGCTGAACAATCTTCAAAAATTATGGATGTTTTATTAGAGATAAATGTCTATGGTGAAGAAAGCAAACAAGGTTATTCCATAGATGAGCTAAAATGTGATATAATGGAGTTGCAAAGTTTAAAAAGTTTGAATATAACAGGGGTAATGACTATGGCTCCCTTTACAGATGATGAAAAAATATTGAGAATGGTTTTTTCTGAACTTAGAAAAATTAAAGATGAATTGAATAAAGAATATTTCAATAATAATCTTACTGAGCTTTCAATGGGAATGTCTAATGATTATAAGATAGCTTTACAAGAAGGAAGCACATTTATAAGAGTTGGAACAAAAATTTTTAAATAATTTAAAGGAGGAAATAGATTATGGGACTTTTAAAAGATATAAAAGAGTTGGTTGGGATTAATACTGGTGATGAAGAGGATGAAAGAGACGAAGAATTAGAAGAAGAAACAACATCAAAAGCTCTATCAAAAAGGCAAAAAATGGAAGAAGAAGTTGATGAATTTAGATATGAAGATTATAGTACAATTTTTATTGACCCAAAACAATTTGAAGATTGTAAAAAAATTGCTACTTATATAGAAAAAGAAAAAATGATAACAATCAACTTAGAAAATATTGGACCAAATGTAGCTCAAAGAATAATGGACTTTTTAGCAGGTGCTATGGAAATTAAAAATGCAAGTTTTGCTCAAATAGCAAAACATGTGTATACAATAGTTCCTGAAAGTATGAAAGTTTATTATGAAGGAAAAAAAAGAGAAAAGAAACTTATTGATTTAGAAAAAGGTGAAAGATTTGATGGAGAAAATTAAAGCTCTAGCTTTATTTTCTGGTGGTTTAGATAGTGCTTTGGCTATAAAAGTGGTACAAGAACAGGGCATAGAAGTGATTGCCTTGAATTTTGTATCACATTTTTTTGGTGGAAAAAATGAAAAAGCTGAAAGTATGGCAAAACAATTAGGAATTAAACTGGAATATATTGATTTTAAAAAAAGGCATATTCTTGTAGTTGAAGACCCTGTTTATGGTAGAGGAAAAAATATGAATCCTTGTATAGATTGTCATTCACTTATGTTTAAAATTGCAGGAGAATTATTAGAGGAATATGGTGCAAGTTTTGTTATATCAGGGGAAGTTTTAGGGCAAAGACCTATGTCACAAAATTCACAAGCCTTGGAGAAAGTAAAAAAATTATCAGGTATGGAAGATTTAGTTTTAAGACCATTATCTGCAAAACTTTTACCTCCAAGTAAAGCTGAAATTATGGGCTGGGTTGATAGAGAAAAACTTTTAGATATAAATGGTCGTTCAAGACAAAGACAAATGGAATTAATGGATTTTTATGGGCTTGTTGAATATCCTAGCCCAGGTGGTGGTTGCTTACTTACTGACCCAGGATATTCAAGTAGACTTAAAGTTTTAGAAGATGATGGACTTCTTAAAGATGAACATCATTGGCTTTTTAAACTTATAAAGGAAGCTAGATTTTTCAGATTTTCACAAGCAAGATATTTATTTGTTGGTAGAAATAAAGAATCTAATGATAAAATTGATGAATTTAGAAGAGAAAAGAATTTAGATTTCTATATACAAAGTTCAGAAGTTCCAGGACCTCATATAATTGCAAATACAAATTTAACTGATGAAGAAATAGATTTTGCAAAAAAACTATTTTCAAGATATTCTAAGGTTAAAGGAAATGAAAAAGTTATTTTAAATAATTCTGGAAACTTAGAAGAAGTTGATGTACTTGATTTAAAGAAATTAGATGAGGAAATAAAAAAATATCAACAGTTATAAAAATAAAGCTAATTTTGAAACTTTATAGGATTCAAGATTAGCTTTTTATAAAATAAAAAATAATTGACATACGTATTAAAAACACGTATAATATTTCTTGTAAGGAGGTTGATATGCCAAATATAATACCTTACAAGGTACTAGTTAAAATTTTGCTTGAAAATGGTTGGGAACTTGACCATACAACAGGTTTCCATGAAATTTATATTAAAGATGGTAAAACTTGTCCTGTGAAATGTACTAAAAAAGATATTCCTAATGGGACATTAGCTAGTATCAAGAGAATAACAGGGCTAAAATTTTAGCCTTGTTAGACTTTTAAAGGAGGAGATAATCATGAAAGAAAAATATATTTATCCTTGTGTAGTTTATGAGGAAGATGGTGTATATTATGCAAATTTTAAAGATTTTGATGCTTGTTTTACAGACGGAGAAAGTATAGAAGAAGTAATAATTAGTGCTAAGGATGTACTAGAAGGAACTATTTTTAGTTTGTTAAAAAATAATTTAGAAGTACCTGAACCAACATTAACAAAACCAAATTTAGAAAATAATGAATTTTTAGTTTATATAGATATTTGACTAACACCCATTATAGATAAAGTAAAAATCAAACACTGAACCTCTCACGACTAACACCCTACGAGTGCTAGAGCCACGAGTGTTCTAACACATTTAATAAAAAGGAAAAAATATGTATAGTAAAGAGGAACTTTTAATATTTTCAATTATAAATTCAAAATATGACATAGGTATACAAAATTTAATCAACAAAATTTTTAAATTTTCAAATAAAGAAAATCTTAATTTTTTCAATTTAAATAGAGAAGATAAGATTGAATTTTTAAATAACTTTCTAAGTGAAGAAAATATAGAAAAAATTTTAGATATTTTTGAAAAAGATGATTTCTATATGTTTGAAATAGAAAAAATAAGAAAAACCTGTGAAGAGAAAAATATTAATATCTTTTATCATTCTTATGAAAATTATCCAAAAAGTCTAATGAATATAAAAGAAAGTCCCTATGTAATCTTTGTAAAAGGAACTTTACCAATGGACAAAGACTTAGAAAAGGCTTTTGCAATAGTTGGAACAAGAAAAGCTTCTCAAGAAGGAATAAATTTTGCTAAGGATATTGGAACTTATCTAGCCAAAAATAATATCTATAATATAAGTGGTCTAGCTTTAGGAATAGATACTATAGGACATGAAACTTGTTTGCATAGAACAGGAGCAATTTTAGGACAAGGTTTAGATTTAGAGATCTATCCTAGAGAAAATATTAACTTAGCTGAGAAGATTTTAGAAAACAATGGTTTCTTATTATCTGAACTGATACCTCAACAAGAACTTTCTATGTTTTCACTTATTAAAAGAGACAGGTTACAATCTGCCTTAACTTCTGGAATAATAATAGCAGAAAGTGGAATAAAAGGTGGAACTGTAAATACTTTTAAATATGCTAAAGAGCAAAAAAAGAAGATTTTTATAGCTGATATAAATAAAGACTTAATAGAAAAGTATAGAAAAGACTTAATTATTATAAAAAATAGTTTTGATTTTGAGAAAAAAATAAAAAACAATTTAGAACAAATAAATCTTTTTTAAATCAAGAAAAAATGCTACAATATCAATGTAGAACAAAATCTTAAAAGAGGTAAAAATGTCAAATATAGATGAATTTAAAAAGTTATATAATTTTGAATTTGAAGAAATAAAAACTGGTAGTTTTGAAGAAGTTTCAAAGAAGTATCTAGCTGCATATAAAGATGGTAAAGAAGAAGGATACACACCTATATTTCTTACTGTTGATGACTATTTATTAAAAACTTTTAAAATAACTATGGCAAATGAAAACACTGATAATATGTTAGATATTTTTAATAAAAATCTTGAAAAAGCTAAAAATATTAATCCTATTGAGCTTTTCAATAAATTTATAGAACAAAGTATGGACAAATATTTTACAGAAGATGACTATAAATTTGATGATAACGACAAAAACAATTTAAAACTTTTAACTATTTTTAATCATGAAGGAAACTTAAAAGATAATGTTATTTTAGTAAAAATTCCTACAGCAAAGTCTTATGAAATTTTAGCCTATTTTGGAATGGGAAGTGAAGGTATAGCTACTGTCAAATATTGGTATGAAAAGTATGGAGCAGTTCCTGCTGCCATAACTTATGATGAAATAGAATTTTATGTTGAAAGACCTGTTCTGACTTTTGAAGAAGCTAAAAAATTAGCAATTGAACAATATGCTTTCTGCTATGGTTTACTTTGGGAATGTTATGATACACTAGATGAATTAGCAAGTGCTATATATAAAAATGTACACTGGTATTTTTGGTGGAGTTAAAAAATAAAATTTTAAAGAGGTGAAAAATGTCAAATATAGAAAATTTTAAAGAATTATATAATTTTGAATTTGAAGAAATAAAAGATACAGATATGTATTATAGAGATATAGAAAAGAAATATCTTGCCTCTTATAAAGAGGGAAAAGAAAAAGGTTTTACACCCGTATTTTTAGTTCTTTATAATACCTTATTAGAAAAATTTGAAATAGATATGGAAGATGAAGATACAGATAACATAATGGATATAGTGAAATCAAATCTTGAAAAATACAAAGATATTAATGCAGTTGAGTTTCTAAAAAAATTTCAAAAAGAAAATACAGAAGATTCAAGAGAAAGTATAGATGATTATTTCACAGAAAAAGATTATAAATATGATGATAGTGAAAAATATAATTTAGAGCTTTCAACTTTATTTGATCATGATAATTATTTAAAAGATGATGTTATTTTAGTGAAAGTTCCTACAGAGAAACCTTATGAAGTTTTAGCTTATTTTGGAATGGGTGGCTACAATGAATGTCCTTTTCCAGCAGAACAAGTAGCAGTTGCTAAATATTGGTATGAAAAATATGGAGCAGTACCAGCAGTTATAACTGATGATACAATAGTATTTTATGTAGAAAGACCTGTTCAAACTTTAGAAGAAGCTAAAAAATTAGCAGTAGAACATTATGCTTTTTGTTATGATATAGTTGATCAATGTTATGGAACATTTGAAAAATTAGTAGATGGTTTATATAAAAATATACAATGGTATTTTTGGTGGGATAAAAGAATAAAATTTTAAAGAGGTGAAAAATGTCAAATATAGAAAATTTTAAAGAATTATATAATTTTGAATTTGAAGAAATAAAAGCTGAAAGTTTTGAAGAAATTGAAAAGAAATATTTAGCTGCATATAAAGATGGTAAAGAAAAAGGATATACTCCTGTATTTTTAGTTCTTGATGACAACTTACTTGAAACATTTGAAATAAATATGGAAGATGAAGACACTGATAATATGATGGATGTAGTTAATAAAAATCTTGAAAAAGCTAAAAGTATTAATCCTATTGAATTTTTGGAAAAATTTCAAGGGCAAAATACAGATGATTTAAAAGAAAATATAGATGAATACTTTTCAGAAATTGATTATGAATTTGATGACGATGATAAAAGTAATTTAGAACTTTCAACTGTTTTTGATTATGATGGGAATTTTAAGGATAATGTTATTTTAGTAAAAGTTCCTACAACAAAGCCTTATGAAGTTTTAGCTTATTTTGGAATGGGTGGCTATAATGAATGTCCTTTCCCAGCAGAACAAGTAGCTGTTGCTAAGTATTGGTATGAAAAGTATGGAGCAGTTCCTGCTGCCATAACTTACGATGAAATAGAATTCTATGTTGAAAGACCTCCTCAAACATTGGAAGAAGCTAAAAAATTGGCAATTGAACAATATGCTTTTTGTTATGATTTAGTTGAACAATGTTGTGGGACATTTGAAGCATTAGCTGATGGCCTTTATAAAAATATACAATGGTATTTTTGGTGGGATTAAAATTGAAAGTAGAAGCACTCAGAATTTTAAAAGAATATTATGGTTATGATAATTTCAGAGAAGGACAAGAAAAAATAATAGATGCTATCTTGCAAAAAAGAAATGTTTTAGGAATAATGACAACGGGGGCTGGAAAATCTATATGTTATCAAGTCCCTGCTTTAGTCTTTAAAGGGCTAACAATAGTTATTTCACCTCTTATATCCTTGATGAAAGACCAAGTTGATAGTCTGAAATTAATTGGAATAGAGGCAAGTTATATAAACTCAACTTTAACAAGTGATGAATATAATAAAATTCTTTTTAAGATAAAAAAAGGACAGACAAAATTATTGTATATTTCACCTGAAAGATTAGAAAATAAAGCTTTTTTGAACTTTATAAAAACTATAAAAATTGCAATGGTAGTTGTGGATGAAGCCCATTGTGTATCCCAATGGGGTGAAAATTTTAGAAAAAGTTATTTGAGAATCGCAGATTTTATCAGATATATCACTGATGGAGTAAAAATTCAAACTTTAGCTTTTACTGCCACAGCTACACCTAAAATAAAGGTAGATATCATAGATAAATTGAAAATTGAAAATCCCTTTGTTTTTGTTGATAATTTCAATAGAGATAATATCTATTTTAAAGTGATTGATAACACAGGACTTGATAAAGACTTAGATATAGACTCAAAACCTTTTATCATAGATTATTTAAGAAAAAACAAGGGTAAATCTGGAATAATCTATTGTTCTACTAGAAAAAATGTAGATGATATCTATAGTTATCTTGTAAGTTTTGATAGAAGTGTCACTAAATATCATGGTGGAATGTCTAAAGAAGAAAGAGAAAAAAATCAAAATTTATTCTTAAATGATGATGTTGAAATAATGGTGGCAACCAATGCCTTTGGTATGGGTATAAATAAATCTAACATAAGATATGTGATACATGCTAATATTCCTGCTGATTTAGAAAGTTATTATCAAGAAGCTGGAAGAGCAGGAAGAGATGGTGGTAAATCTGAAGCTATTCTCATCTATAATGAGAAAGATAGAGATATACAAAGGTTTTTGATGGAAAAAGAATCTGAAGGTAGAAAAGATAAAGACTATCTCAACAAAAAATTAAAAAGTTTTAATAAAATGATAGAGTATGCTGAATTAAAAACTTGTTACAGAGAATTTATTTTAAAATATTTTGGTGAAAAAATGATTAGAAACTATTGCGGTTTTTGTGAAAACTGCAAAAAAGAAAAAAATATCAAAGATTTTTCACTTGAAGCAAAGAAAATTATTTCAGCAGTTGGAAGAACAAAGGAAAGTTTAGGTATATCCACTCTTTCTAATATGTTAATGGGAAAAGCCGATACCAAAATGCTGAATAAGGGACTTGATAAAATCTCTACCTTTGGCATAATGAGAGAAGATAAACAAGAATGGATAGAATCATTTATAAACTATATGATTTCTGAAAAATATCTGATACAAAGTGCAGGAAGCTTTCCTGTTCTAAAATTAGGTAAAAACTATAAAGAAATTTTAAATGATAATATAAAAATAATAAGAAAAGAAAATGAAAAAATTGACTTTGACTATTATGAAAATGCTTTATTTAAAGAATTAAATTCACTTAGAAAGGAGATCTCTAAAAAAGAAAACATTGCTCCCTATATTATTTTTTCTGATATGACTCTTATAGAGATGGCTGAGAAAAAACCAACAAATAGGTGGGAGATGTTAAAAATTAAGGGGATAGGTAATCAAAAATTTACAAATTATGGAGAGAAGTTTTTAGAAAGAATTAATGCTTATAATATGGAGGAGAAAAAATGAAAAAATTTCTAAAACTATTTTTTGCCTTATCTTTATTGATGATAGCTCTAGTGGCTTGTCAAAATGATAAAGAGAAAGCACAGACTGAGCAAGGGCAAACTGAACAAGAGCAAAACTATGACTACCAAGATATGCTTTATGTTAATAATGCTGGTTTCAATATATCTGGAGACTTAGTTATAATGTTTTCTGATGAAATTGATAAAAATCAAGAATTTAATAAACTAATTGAAGTAGAAGGGCTAGATGGAGATATAACTATCATGCCTTTTGGTAGAAAAATTATCATAAAGGGAGATTTCCAGAAAGAAGTTCCTTATTCTGTAAAAGTTTCTAAGGGAATAAAATCTGTTTCAGGAAATGAACTAAATGAAGACTATACAAGATATAATCTTTATGTAGGTAAAAAACAACCTGCTTTAGCATTTGCAGATTATGGAAATGTTTTACCTTCTGTAAATAATAAGAAAATCAATTTTAATTCAGTTAATATTAAAAAAGTAAAATTAGAAATTGTAAAAATATATACTAATAATATAACTCAATATTTAAAATTAAGTTCAAATGAATATTCTTTAGACTGGAGTGTAAAAGAAGATATAGGTGATGTTGTTTTCTCAAAAGAATATGAAATTGAAAGTAAAGAAGATGAAGTTGTAAAAAATAGTATAGATCTAAATGGAGTAATAGATACTAAAGGTATTTATTATGTGAAGTTAACATCTGTTGGTGAAGAAAGTATAGACTATGATATTGCAAAATATGGAGAACCTTTTAGCTTTGGTTATGAAGAACAACCAATTTATGCTAAAGCAACAAAGACAATTATACTTTCTGATATAGGTATAGTTGCTAACTCTAACGATTCTAAATTGGATATAAAATTATTAAATCTTAATACTTTAAATCCAATAGGAAATGCAAAACTTGAATTTATAAACTCTAAGAACCAAACTCTTGAAGAAGGTACAACTAACTCTAATGGTGAGTACAGATCAAGAGTTAATTTAGAAAATGTTTACTATGTTTTAGTAAAATCAGGAAATGAATTTAATGTACTTTACTTAAATGATAGCAAAATAAACTATGCTGACTTTGATATTGGTGGTTCATTAGAAGGTTCTGATTTAAAACTTTATACTTACACAGATAAAGGTTACTACAGACCTGGAGATGAAATCAATGTTTCTTTAATTGCTAGAAGTAAAGAAAAAATGAATGATGAACATCCATTTGAATATTCATTCACTGCTCCAGATGGTTCAAATAAAATAAGTAATGAAGTAGTTAAAGAATCAAAAAATGGTTTCTATACATTTAAAATTAAGACTGATGTAAATGATTTAACTGGTGCTTGGACTTTAACTATTAAGTTTGGTGGAAAAGAAGTAACACAAAAAGTATTTATAGAATCTAAAGTTGCAAATGCCATAGCTATTGAAGCTGATGAAGATAAAATCTACTCTAAAGCTGATATAAAAGATGGAGTAATGAAATTCAAATTTGACTTTAAATACTTAAGTGGAGCTAAACTAGATAAAGATTCAAATGTAAACTTTGATTATAATGTTATAGAAAGAGAACCAAGATCTAAAAAATATAAAAACTTTGTTTTTGTTAATCCTTCAAATTATAAATATCAATTTAGAAATTTTGCAGAAACAAAGACAGATGATAGTGGAGAGCTTGAATTAAGATTAGAAATGCCTCAAGCATTGCAAAATAAAAACCTATATTTAAGTACAACTGTAAATGTTCAAGATGCTAGTGGAAGATATAGCACTGAAAATAAAGTATTTACAATTATCAATAGAGAAAATTCTGTTGGAGTACAAAAACTAGATCAAAATGGAAATGAAGCTAGTGTTAAATATATCTTATTAAATGAAAAAACAGATAGCCCAGTTGCTGGTAAAAAATTAAAATACAGAGTGTATAACAAGCAAAATAACTGGTGGTATGACTACTATGAAGATGATGAAAAGTCATTTAAAGAAAATATGGAAACAACTCTATTAGAAGAAGGAGAAATTACTTCTGCTTCTGATGCTGAAATTCTAAAAGTTTCTAGTCTTGCTGATGGAGTAAACTTTATTGAAATTGAAGACGAAGAAACAGGTCATAGTTCAGGAGTTTTCGTATATAACTATCACTATGGAGATAAGAAAACTGGAACAATTGAAAACTTAAAGGCTTCAACTGATAAAGAAAAATATGACATCGGTGATATTGCTAAGATAAAATACACTGGTTCTATAGGTTCAAAAGCTCTAGTAACTATAGAAAAAGATGGAAAAATTATAAAAGAATATTGGAAAACTTTAACTTCAACTGAAAATGAAGAAACAATAGTTATTGAAAAAGATTTCTTCCCTAATGCTTATGTTAATATATCAGTTTTCCAAAAATATGTTGACAAACAAAATGATAGACCACTTAGACTTTATGCTTCTCTTCCATTGATGGTTGAAGATAAATCTAAGATGCTTACTATTGATATTGATACTAAAACTGAAGTTCTACCTGCTGGAGATTTAAACATTAAACTTTCTAATAAAGAAAAGAAAAAAATGTACTATGAAGTTTTCCTTGTTGATGAAGGTGTTTTAAGAAAAACTGACTATAAAAAACCTGATCCATACAAATTCTTCTATGAAAAGAGAGCTAAGTTGGTACAAAACTTTGATAACTTCTCTAATATCATAGAAAAATATTCTGATAAAGTTATGAATAGATTAAAGACAGGTGGAGGAGATTATGAAGAATTTGCAGTAGCCGAGGCAACAGATAGAGCAAAGGTTGCTAGCGATCAAAAAGATGAACTTCAATTACAAGGGGAAGCTCAAAGATTTAAGAATCTAACTATATTCAGAGGTGTTGCTGAAAGTGATGAAAATGGTAATGCTGAGCTAAATATAAAAGTTCCTAATTTCTTTGGACAAATGAGAGTATTTGTTGTGGCTGTTTCTGATGAAAGCTATGGAAGTGCTGAAAAATCAATTTCAGTAAAAGCTCCTGTCATAGTTGATAGTTCTGCACCAAGAGTTTTAAAAGTGGGAGATAAGTTTACTGTACCTGTAACTTTATTCCCTATAGAAAAAGCTATTGGAGATTCAGAAGTAACTTTAACTTATAATGGAAAAACATATAGTAAAAAAGTTAATGTAAAAGATGGACAAAATGAAAAATTATTATTTGAATTAGATGCTCCAGACACAGTTGGAACAACTAAGATAGATATAGATTTCAAATCAAGTAAATATAGTTTTAAAGATAGTATAGATTTAAATGTTGATACAAATTATCCTTATCAATATATTGAAAAATCTGTTGTTTTAGAACCTAATCAAGAATTTACTTTATCTATGGATGAATACAAAGATTTCATCAATGGAAGTATTAAATCTAATATAACTCTTTCTAGCTATCAAAAATTAGGAATTGAAAAACTAATTAAATCATTGATGGATTATCCATATATTTGTTTGGAACAAATATCTTCAAAAGGTTTATCAATGCTATATATTGATAAATTAACTACTGATTTAGTTGAAAAGAATGATGCAAAAAATGAAATTAATACTATAATTGCTAAATTGAATAACAATTATCAATTAAGAAATGGAGCCTTTGCTTATTGGCCAGGTTCACAAGAAGAAAGTATGTCAACTATCTATGCAATAGAATTCTTAATAGAAGCTAAAGAAAGAGGATACTATATACCTGAAGCTATGTTTGAAAATGCTCAGTCTTATCTAAATTCAATAGCTATGAGAGTAGATATACCTAAAGCAGATGTTCTATACTTACTAGCTTCATTAAATGATCCAAATGTATCTGAAATGAATATATTCTTTGATAGATACTATAAAGATGCTAGTCTTGTAGATAAATGGACTCTATTAGGAGCTTATGCTAAGATAGGTGAAAAAGATTTTGCAAGAAAAGAAGCAGAAAAACTTCCTAAAAAAGCTGAAACAAAAGATGGAATTTATTATGCAGACCAAAATGCTAAAATCTTAAGATACTATACTGAAATTTATGGTAGTCCTGAACCTAGTCTTTATAGTTCAGTTCTTGGAACAGCCAAGAGTGATGAATGGTTAACTACTTTTGAAAAAGCACATATAGTACAAGCTTTAGCAGAAGGTGAAAAAGTTAGTCCTGAAAAGAAAAATTTATCTTTCAAACTTATAGTTGATGGAAAAGAACAAAACTTAGAGCTTAAAGATGGAGAATATACTCTTAAAAATTTAGGTATAAAAGAAAATGCTAAGAAGATAGTTATAAAAAATACTTCAACTAGTAAATTATATGTAAACTCTTTTGTTAAAGGAAAACCAGTTAAATATGAAGAAAAAGATGAAAGTAAAAATATTACTATCACAAGAAGATTTGTTGATATGTCTGGAAAAGAAATAGATGTTAAAAATCTAAAAGCAGGAACTAGATTTAGAATGATAATCTCTTCTAAAGTAGATAACAATAATTTAGATGATATTTCTTTATTACAAATTTTACCTAGTGGTTGGGAATTTGATAATAGTCAGGCTAGAGCACCACAAAATGATGAGCCTCAAGTAGTGCCAATGAATACAGCTGACATTGACAATGCTGAATATGGTGGAGAAATGAATATAGCTGACAATAGCTCTTATACAGATATGAGAGATGACAGAGTGGCTTACTTCTTCCCTCTATATGCTGGAGAAGATAAAGAAATTGAAATTAACTTAATTGCAGTAACTCCTGGTTCTTACAGACTTCCTGGAACAAAAATAGAATCTATGTATAATAAAGATTTCAGAGCATATCTAAAAGGCTTTGAAGTAAAAGTATCACAATAAGATTTTATTGATATAATTAAGAGAATTTTTGAGAATTAAAACTTAAAAATTCTCTTTTTTATTTGACATTGCTTTTTTCTTTTATAAATGTTACTATGAAAAAAATTAATATTGAGTAGTGATATATTTTTGAAAAAAGATTAAGTTAAAAATAGGAGTAATTATGAAAATTAAATTAAGAATAGATAAAGATGAAGAATTTGATTATAGTGAGTCAGACTATACTATGCCTATAATTATTAATAGAACAATGATACTAGGTGTTTATGATGTTCATTTTTTTGAAATGACAGATAATATATGGAGACAATTGCCAGAAGAATATAAAAAAAAGATATATAAACATAACTGGAAAAAATTTATAAAAAATATGGTAATTATAATAACTGATATTACTGCATATAGTTTTAACTTTAACTATAATAATAAACAAAAAGAGAATATAGCAATGGAAGAAATTTATAAAAATTTTGATAAAAATAAAGAAATCAATTATTTTATAACTGGTTGTGATTTTCCAAATTCATCTATGTCAATATATTTTCAAAATTTAGGAGAAGTATATGCAGAAGTAGAACTAGATGATATAGTTGCTATTTCTAATAAAAATACTTTTAATGATTATTTTGTAGAGTTAGAAAAAGAATATAATCGTAAAAAAAATAGAGAGCAAAATCTAGCTAAATTAGAGCAAATATATAACAAACAACTTATAGTAAAAAGTTTAGTAAATAAAAATATAAATGAACTTTCAAAGGAAGAAATCCAAAAAGTTTTAGAAAATTTTTTACTTATAGACAATTTAAAATATTTAGTAAAAATAATTAAAAAATCAAAAGAATTTGAGATTGTAATTTCTGATAAGTTAAAAGATGAAATAGGATATTGGTTAAGAGATATTCAAATTAAAATAAAAACAGAGGAAGAAGAAAAAATGTACCAAGAGATTAAAGAGTTTTTAAAGGAGCAACTATGAAAATAAAAATAAAATTAGAATCTTTAGAGAATATATTAAATTTATCTGATTCTTTCTGTACAATACCAATAATAATGGATAAATCAATGATGTTTGGAGCTTA
>ERZ772956.1905-NODE-1905-length-13670-cov-18.738817_pt1 | contig 13670 bp, 13 predicted proteins | sample MGYA00580683_ERZ772956 | MGnify/ENA primary metagenome ERZ772956 (study PRJEB29015, sample SAMEA2738077) | human oral metagenome | biome: human oral; feature: human-associated habitat; material: saliva | place: China | collected 2212 ... | reverse complement strand
TTTCAAGTTGAATTTTTCTAGCTTTTTCAACTCTTTTTCTAATTTCAAAAGAAGTCTCTAAAACTTCTTTTGAAGATAAATCATCAAATTTTACAGGTTCAACTTCAACTTGAATATCAATTCTATCAAGTATTGGACCTGAAATTTTACTTAAATATCTTTGAATTTGCAACTGTGAACAAGTACATTTTTCAGTTTGGGATCCATAATTTCCACAAGGACAAGGATTCAACGCACAAACAGTTACAAAGTTTGAATAATATGTAATTGAAGAATTAGCTCTTGAAATAGTAACTTTCCCATCTTCCATTGGCTGTCTTAAAACTTCAATAGCTTGTTTTGAAAACTCTGGAAATTCATCCAAGAATAAAACTCCATTATGAGCAAGTGAAACCTCTCCAGGTTTTGGAATCTTACCTCCACCTACAAGAGAAATTGGACTACTCGTATGATGCGGAGATCTAAAAGGTCTTTGTGTAACCAATTTATTATTCTTAAGTTTTCCTGCTATTGAATAAATCTTAGTACATTCAATACATTCTTCAAAAGTTAATTTAGGCAAAATTGTTGGTAATCTCTTTGCTATCATAGTTTTTCCACTTCCCGGAGGACCAACCATCAACAAATTATGTCCACCAGCTGCAGAAATTTCCATAGCTCTCTTTAAATTTTCCTGACCTTTAATATCTGAAAAATCTATATCATATTTAATCTCTTCATCTAAATTTACTTTTGCTATTTCTTCTTTTTTTATTTCAATAACTCCATTTAAACAATCGACTAATTCTTTTAAATGTGAAATAGGATAAATTTCTATTCCTTGCACAATATTTACTTCATTTTTTATCGCAAAAGGAATATAGAATTTCTTAAAACCAAGTTCTTTTAGAGAAATAATCATAGGTAAAGCCCCATCGAAAGTTATAACTCTACCGTCAAGTGAAAGCTCACCTAAAAAAACAGTCTTTTCATCAGGTAAATATTCAATCACACCAATAGCAAGTAACATACTAACTGCAATAGCTAAATCAATTTGAGAACCATCTTTTCTCAAATTAGCCGGAGCTAAATTTATTGTTACTCTTCCTGGTGGAATAGAATATCCACTATTTGAAATTGCTGATTTGACTCTTTCTTTTGACTCCTTTACAGACAAATCAGGAAGTCCAACGATATTAAAAGCCTGAAGTCCAGTTGCTAAATCAGCCTCAACATCAATATCGTAACCATTTAATCCATTTAACACACAAGTCTTAGTCTTTGAATACATTTTTTACCTACTTTCTAGCACATTCTGATGCTGTTCCTAAAAGTATTTGAAGTCCATGTTCTACAGAATCTATAATATACTCTAAAGATTCTTTAACAGCCTTAGGACTACCCGGTAGATTTACAATCAAGCTATCATTTCTTATAACTGAAACAGCTCTTGAAAGCATTGCTCTCTTAGTAATTGTCAAACTATATTGTCTTATAGAATCACAAATACCAAAAGCATTTTTTGTAGCAACATTTAAAGTAGCTTCAGGTGTAACATCTCTTTTACTAAAACCAGTTCCACCCGTTGTCAAAATTAAATTAGCTCCTAAAACATCACTAGCATATTTTAGTTTTTCCTCAATCGTAGCTTGATCATCCGGAATTATAATTTTATCAATAACTTCATAATTATTTTCTTTTAAAATATCAACGATTACTTCACCAGAAGTATCTATTCTCTCTCCAACTGATCCCTTATCGGATACAGTAATTACATAAGCAGTAAACATAAAACCTCCTAAAAAGCATTCTCTATATGTGTAATTTTATGTTCATCAAAAATTATTTCTATAACGTCAAAACGAATTTTTGAACCAAACAAATTTTTTTCTAACATATATGTCTGTGCTACATCTTGTATCTTTTTTATCTTACTTCTATTTACAAATTCTCTAGGGAAACCGAAATTTACATTTTTTCTAGCTTTAACCTCAATAAAAACTATAAAATCCTTATCTTTTGCAATAATATCTATTTCTCCAAAAGGCTTTAAAAAATTTCTTTCAATAATTTCATATCCTTTTTCTAAAACAAATTTTACAGCCATATCTTCCCCATAATTTCCTATATCTTTAGCTTTCATTTTCTTTTTTCTTTTCAAAATATTTTTTTAAGAAAGTTACTCTATGAATTGGTGTAACTCCAAACTCATCAATACCTTTATAGTGATCTTTTGTACCATACCCAACATTTTTAATAAAATTGTAGTTTGGATATTTTTCCTCATATTCCACAAACATATTATCTCTATATTCTTTTGCAATTATCGAAGCACAAGAAACAACATAAGAAAGCTCATCACCATGAATTAAATTCAACTGTGGAATATCAACATCAACTTTTTCTGCATCAGTTATTAGGAAATCTCCTGAAACCTTATTTCCAGAAGAATCTTTAATATTTGAAATTGCAATCTTCATAGCAAGTCTACTAGCTTGTTTTATATTAATCTCATCGATTTTTTCGTTATCAACAATTCCAATCCCATAGCCAACACATTCTTCTAAAATCTTATCATAAAGTGAAAGTCTTTTCTTTTTAGAAAGTTTCTTGCTGTCTGTTACACCATCAATGTTACTTTCTTTTTTCATAATAATTGCACAAGAAACGACAGGACCAGCAAGACAGCCTCTACCAACTTCATCAACTCCGATTATTAAATTGTAGTTTTTATAAATATTCTCAAGTTCTTCTCTAATTTCCATTATCTTCCTCAAACTTTTCAATATCTTCTACAGTTTCTAAAGTTATTCTTCCAAGTTTAACTTTTCTAAAATCATCAAAAACTAAATTTGCAACCTTAAAATAATCTATTTCATTTTTCTTTAAAATTGCACCTCTATTTTTTCCTATCTCATCCATTAAATATATAGTTTCTTCATAAGAGTCTTCAGATAAATTATATCTATCTTTTAAAATATTTACATCTTTTTTATTTAACTCATCAATAAAACGAAAAGCTAAATTTTCAATATCCATAATCTCATCCTTAATTGCACCAGTAAAAGCTAAATGCAAACCGATTCTCTCATCTTCAAACTTTGGCCAAAGAACGCCAGGAGTGTCTAAAAGTTCTAAATCGTTCTTTGTCTTAATCCATTGAACTTGTTTAGTAACACCAGGTCTATCGCCTATTTTAGCACTCTTTCTCTTAGAAATTGAATTTATAAAAGTAGATTTTCCAACATTTGGTATTCCTACAATCATCATTCTAATAGTCTTAGCCGAAAGATTTTTTTCCTCAAGTTTTTTAAACTTGTCAGCTAACATTTCCTTTGCAACAGAATAAATCTTATCTAATCCCTTTGAATGAAGAGCATCTACAACAACTGCACCATACCCTTGTTTTCTATAATAACTAAGCCATTTTTTAGTTTCGTTTTCATCTGCCATATCAGATTTATTTAAAATCATAATTCTAGGCTTATCCTTTAAAACATCATCAATAACTGGATTTTTACTACTTATTGGAATTCTTGCATCTATAATCTCTCCAACAATATCAACCAATTTTAATGACGCTCTTATATTATCCATAGTCTTTTTCATATGACCAGGATACCAGTTTATATTCATATTTCCTCCATATAATAAATAAAGCAATTGCTTTAACTAATATTAAAATATACAAGTAAGGAGGTAAGAATTCTATCTCCCTCCTTAAATTTTGATTACATCTATAGCGTAAACTATTTTTCTCTAATCTTTTTAAAAAATACAATTGCAGACATTATCATTAAAAGTAAAATTATACTACAAAGTACAACACCTATAATCTTAGTAGTATCCATTTTACCATTAGTAAAATTATAATAAATTGTATAAATAAGCACTAAAGACACAGCAACAGAAAAAGCAAACCAAATATAATCTCTATATTTGCTATTTTCTATACTATTTGTAATTGTTCTTGAAATTAATCTACTTAACGCTCTCACGATGTTACCTCCTATTATTATATTCTCATTGTGTAAATTAAATCAATTTTAATATAATAACACAATTAAATTATAAAACTATAAATGATTTTTGTCAATATTTCAACCATTAGCATATTGTTTATACAAAAAAAGCAAGCTATAAAACTTGCTAAAAAACTTAAAAATTAATGCCTATATCTATTTAGTTAGATACTATTTACTAAAATTTTATATTATTATATAATTATTTTGCATTCTATATGTAAGGAGGTGAAGCTATTGACCTCTATTGAAGCTATAATTTTATTAACGTTGTTGATTGCGTTACTAAAATTGCTAAAAAAATTTGAATAATCAACATAAAAAGCAAGGTCTGCCAACCTTGCTTTTTTATTTGCATTCAACTATGTGAGAAGAATTGACCTCTAAAAAATTCTTATCTCATCTATATAATACCACAAATTACGAAAAAGTCAACTTAACTTTTAAAAATTATAGAAATTATAATTAACAAAGATCAAACTTAAAGTTTATATACTTTTATAATACTGCTATTTTTATATTATATTTTAAAAAGTCTATTTTGCGAATATTTTACCTTCTTCTGTTGAAAAATATCCGTCTTTATATATAAACCATTCTATCTCTTTTTTAATTGAAAAATCTTTGTTTAATTCAACTTCAACTATTAAAGATGAAGTATTGATATAATAATTTTTATTATTATCTAAAATTAAAATAATATATTTTATTTCTTTATCATTTAATAACTTTTCAAAATAATTCAAAAAATCTTTATGAGAAAATTTTGAAAATAACATTTTAGTAGTTGAAATGATAGCAAAATTATTTCTCTTTTGTGTTTGTTTTAATAGTATATTTTCAATATTATTGTCATCATTAATATTAGATTGATCTTTTTTAACTTGCTGATTATTTATTGTTGTAGTTGTTTGTTTATTTGTTTCTTGATTTTTAGTACTTGTTTCCTGCTTTTTTGTTTTTTGTTGTTGAGTGATTGTATTTTTTTGTGTTAATTCATCAACAAATAAATATCCAAATATTACGGTGATTATTAAAGGGAAAATAGCTGTTTTAAGCAGTTTATCCCTTAAATTTTTTAAGTTTTTGTTCTTTTTATAAACATAAACAATAACGATTAAAGATATAACTAACCAAAAAACAAACCCTACTAAATATTCAAAGTCCATTTTAACCTCCTAAACATCCGTCTTAGTACCTATGTAAATTACATTACTCTCAAACGATAGCCATAGGAACATTATCAAAATCACTGTCTTAGTACCTATGTAGATTACATTACTCTCAAACGTTGGCAACTATTGATGCATATGTTGATGCGTCTTAGTACCTATGTAGATTACATTACTCTCAAACCATTTTAGTTACATTTTTAGATAATGTATTGTCTTAGTACCTATGTAGATTACATTACTCTCAAACCATAATATAAATAATACAGATTATAGTTTGTCTTAGTACCTATGTAGATTACATTACTCTCAAACTAAGCTCTCGCTTACTGTACCTATATTATAGTCTTAGTACCTATGTAGATTACATTACTCTCAAACATTACCTAGATTTACAAGTTGTAAATTTTTGTCTTAGTACCTATGTAGATTACATTACTCTCAAACGAACCCTGTTGATACCTAAATACAAACTCAGTCTTAGTACCTATGTAGATTACATTACTCTCAAACTAAGCTCCTCGCTTACTGTAACTATATTAGTCTTAGTACCTATGTAGATTACATTACTCTCAAACCACATTTAAATCATTAAATGAGAATGTACGTCTTAGTACCTATGTAGATTACATTACTCTCAAACTCTAATTCAATCCTAGTTTGAAAAAAATTCGTCTTAGTACCTATGTAGATTACATTACTCTCAAACTTATCACTTGGATATTGTGAGGGTGAAAGAGTCTTAGTACCTATGTAGATTACATTACTCTCAAACATTGCTTTGATTTCTTGTTCCTCTTGTACGGTCTTAGTACCTATGTAGATTACATTACTCTCAAACCTCAAATGCAAGATTTGAGGTGAGAGTTTGTGGTTACGAGCCAATATGTAATCAATATATTTCACATAGGTCTTCATCTATTACATAGATTTTTTCTTTTGTTTGAAAGTTATTTTTATTATTAGGTTCAACTAAGACTACTTTAAAATCATTATAGTTGATATAATTGTAAAAGTCAATTATTTCACTATCAGAAAAATATTCCTTAAGAGAAATAAACACAAAATATTTTATGCCGAAGATTTCATTTATAACATTGATATAATTTATAATTTTATCAAGTAGTAATTCGCTATACTGTTTAATTTTAACATTTAGTGATTTTAATATTTCAGTTACATCTAAATCACAGGATATGTCCAAGTACATATCATATTGTTTAGTAATATTGTACACATATTCCTCTATCTTACTTTTTAAATTAGCTGTTTCAAATGAAAAATCTACTATAGAAATTTCTTTTAACTTTTTATAGAATTTATTTAATGCATATTTATTAATATCAAATGTAAAATAATCATAAAAAGTAAAAATATATTTTTCTGGAACTAAAAGTTCAATATCCTTTGACAATAATATATTTCCATCTCTAATATTTAGCTCATTAACAAAAGAATTAACAAATTTTCTGTATTCTATTTTGTTTTCTATCACTATTACATTTATATTTTCTTCAAGATCAAGCATAAAATTAAAATTTCTTAACTGTAATTTCAAAACACTTCAATCCTTTCATCACTATCTAACATCGTAGAACTATACTCTCCAACTAAGGTCTCCATTTTTTGAAATTGCTTTTCTGTTATTGTAATTACTTGAACGAGACCTTTTGGAGGTAAATTTTTCTTTAACTTAGATAAAAAATTATCTGCTGAAGTTGAATTTAAAAGCATTTTTACATAACAAGACTCCTGTAACATAATAAATCCATTACTTATTAAAAATTTTCTAAAATGTCGATATTCTTTTAAATCTTCACTTTCTAATGTTGGCAAATCAAAAAACAATAAAATTCTCATAAATCTATAACTCATTTTCGTAAAACCATAAATTTGTTAAATCACTTTCATCTAACCCATCTAATAAACTTTTTGTATAAATTTTTATTACATCTTGTAAATAATATTCCTTATTTTTTATAATTAATTGAGTTGATAAAAGTTGCTGTAATTTTCTCTTTTCTTCTGTTCCAAAATTTTCAATTCCCATTTCAATTACTAATTTATCAACTAATGGTCTAAAAGGCTCCATTAAATCACAAGATAAATTAAAAGGATTAAATTTATTTCGGTGAAAAAGTCCAATATTAGTTATATAGCCATTACTAACTACTTCTCTATTAAAGAGAGACAATATTATTGAATAGCCATAATCTAAAGCCATATTTATAACATTTTCTTTATCTTCCCTACTAAACTCAGTTCCAAATAGTGCGTTAAAATATACTTTTGCAGAATGTCCTTCTCTATTTGTTACGTCAAAATGTTCAACCTGAAACATATAATTTTCTAGGAGTTTATATTCTTTAAGATTGAAAGATTTTAAAACCTCCATCTGTTTTCTTATCTTTTCAGATACAATCAGAGTCCAAAGACTTTCTTTTATTTCATTACTCCAAGAAATCTGACTTTTAATTCTTTCGCTAGAATCATAACCTCCATAATATGGAATCAATTCTGATTCAGGATTATGTGTTTCATCACAAAAAATAACTTTTATTTTATTTTTCATAAGCTCACTTAGCAAAGCAGATGTAATAGAAACAGATGTGCTCTCTATAATAAGCACACCTATTTCTGAAATATTAACTTGTTTTAAACTATCATTTTTTCTAATATTAAGACTACCATATCTTAAATCTAATTTACATCTATCAGTAATTACAATAGTTCTCCATCCAGCCATTACTCTAGCCTTTCTGATTTAAGAAATAATCCTGTTACTGATTCATCTAAAATTACAAAATCTCTAATCAAATCTTCTTGAAGTGTTTTTTGCAAATAATTTGCTTTTTTATCAATTTCTATTAGAGTAAAATTCAATTCATTATTTTCAATCTTAAAGTAATTTAAAAACTCTTTTATTACTTTAGACTTATTATATAAAGTTAAATTTTTAAAAACATCATATTTATCCACAATCTCAACTCTATTTTTATTTGATAAAAAATCTTGTATTTTATAATTCTTGTAAATCGGAGATTTTTGAATTTCATAAAGTTTTAAAAATAGTAAATTAAATTCGTTGTGTAATCTTTCAATACATTCTTCATAAGTTTCATTAATTTCATTTTTATTTTTCTTCTTTAAGAAATTAACAATATATCTTTGATTATTAGTATTTATATCAAGATTGTTTTTTTCGAATTTTATTGCATTACTTGCAAATTTTAAATTGGTTTTATCAAGATACAACATTTTAAAATTATTAAATATTATTTGTTTTTGTTTGTTATATGATTTAACCAAATAAGGATGACCATCAATTAGCACTTTTTGATTTCTAAAAATCTTTCTAATTAATTTAACATTTTTATTACCTTTATTTTCTAAAAACTTTTCTATATCGGAATTGTTTTTTAATTTTTCTTTGTCAACTATTGTAATACTGTCAAATCCGATTTTTTCTTTTCCTTTGTTGTCATATTTAAATAGTACAAAATAAGCATTTTTTAAAGAGTCAAAATATCCATACTTTTTAGCAAGCTCTTCACTGTTAAAGATAATATTTCTATCTTTTAGAGCTTTTGGAGTGATTGCTACAATATTCCCAACATTTTTCTTTAATTGTGTCTTATCCTTTATAGTTAAATTAAATAGTTGACCTTTACCTTCAACAAGCATTTCTGTTATATTTACAGTTTTTCTATATACCATATTCTCTATTGTATTAATTGTATTATATTTGGTATCTGTTTTTGAGAATACCCATGCAACATCTTCATTTCTAAAAACATCTGATTCATAAATATTTTTGAAATTATATCCCTCTTTTTTAGTTGGATTTTCTTCATTTTTTCTCTTGTTTTCTTTTATAAATTTCCAATAATTTTTTGTAAATTTAGTATTAAAAACATTGCCAACTACAATATTTAAGTATGCATCTTGTGCATGATGAACATCATTTACTTCTCTTACTTTAACTATATCATATTTTTCCCTAAATTCACTTACTAAAGAAGCTTTAGAATATACAACTTCAGAACCTTCAAATAATTTTTCAAAAAGTTTTGCTACTTCTTTTGTAGATTGTCTTGTAGTTACAAGCTGTCTAGCAACAAAATCTCCTAATTCATCGTCAGTAAAATCATAATTTCTAGTAAGTCTATTATATTTTTCTTTGGAGATAAATTTATTTTCTCTAAGGAATATCCAATAATTTTTCATTTTTGACTGAATTTCTGGTTTAAGAAGTTCATTTGACTTATTGTGATTTTCTTCTTTTTCAACTAAAACTGTATTATCAAAACTATCATCTTTTACTTTTGATTGAGGATATATATGATCTATATCGTAGATATTACTGTTAAATAGATTATCTAAATCTATTTCTTTTCCAGTATACATTGATTTTCCCATTTGCATAAAATATAAGAATAGTTTCTTTTGTCTTAATCTATTATCATCATATTTTTCAATCTCAGAACTTAAATCTTGCAAATTACTACAATATTCTGCAAGTGGATTTTTCATAGTTTTGTATAATTCTTTTATTTTATCTTTTCTTTTTTCAGTAGTTTTTCCTTTTTCTCCTCCACCTTTTGCAACTTCTATAAATATTTTCTTAGGATTCTTACCAGTAATTTTCTTTATTTCCATAGCTATTTTATAGGATTGAATAATTGAACGTTTTACTGAAGGCGAAACATATAATTCATTTACATAATTTTCAATATCAAAATTAGAAAAATCTTCTTCTCCATTTATTTCATTAATCTTTTCTTGTAAGTTAAATTTTTCTGATAATAATTCCATTAAATTATAATTTGTACTTCTTAGGGCTTCCATAACACTTTCAAATTTCTCTGTATTATCATTCTTTTCAAAACTAATATCTAATAAAAGTTTTCTTGAAATTCTTCCCCATTGGTTATAACTTAATTTATTTATTTTAGAAAATTCGTCTTCTGTAATATTATAGTTTTTATATTCATTTCCAACAGCATTTTCGAAAAGAGTTTTATCTGTTCCATATAAACATTTAAGTTCTATACATCTATCAACAAAATTCTTTACATTTGCATTTTCTATCTTATCACCAAGAATTTTTCTAAATGTATTATATGATTGTAATTTACCATTAAATTCCAAACCTATTCCAGTAATGCTTTCAACATCATTTACGGCTTGTTTTTTCTTTAAAAATTCCAAAAATTTCTTCTTTGTTACTTTAGTGGTAGTTTTAAATAGTTCTTCTATAAGTTCATTTTTTAAACTAAAATGTAAATGAGCATTATCTACAGTAACTTTATTTAATTCATTTAAAAGAACAAATTCTTCGTAAACTAAGGAATTTTTAGGAATTACATCTTCATCTTTTAAGTAAGTACATCTATTTGTCATTCTTTTAATAAAATTTTCAGCACTCTTTTGTGTATCAACTTTTTCTTTAAAATTCCATGGAGTAATAGGGCTTTTATTATTTTCGTCTTTTCTAACAACCCAAGTATTAGAACCTTTTACATTTTTGTCAGTATTAAGAGGTCCTACATAATATGGAATTCTAAATTTAAATAGCATAATTATTTTTTCATAAATTGTTTTGCCATCTCTATTTTCTTTTAAAAATGGATAATATTTACTTTGATTTTCAAGTATTTTAATTAATTCTATCTCATGAACTTGATAAGGTACTGTTGAGTTTTCTCCGCTTTTTAATTTTTCTAAAAATTTATTTTCATCAATTTTTAATAAAGTATTTTTAAGTATTTTTTCATCTGCAGGTTCAATTTCTAAGTTATTTAAATATTTTTTTAACTCCTTATTTAAATCAGATATACTACATCTGTTTTCCTTAAGTATTTGTTTTGATTTAATTTTACTTAAACCAATATAGCTAGGATAATTTATTTTTTCAGAATTGCTTCTAAAAAACTTATAATAATCAGAATGTTTTAAATATTTTTTAAAAATATATTTTAAACTATCTAAATCTTTTTTATGTTCATCATATAATGCTACTTTTGATTCTGAAAAACTATCACTATTTTTTAAGATTTTTTTAAGAACCATAAAATCATATATTTTCTTAGCTAAATCAACTATAAAAATATTTTCTCCTAAAAGTTGATAAAATTCATCTCTTTTTTCATTTTCATAATCAATTTCAGCAAAACAAATTTTTTGGTCTTTCAACTCTTCATTATTAAATACATCTTTTAAATCAACTTTACTACCAATTCCCAAATTAAATATAGCCTGTACTCTCTTATCTTCAAATAACTCTTTCAAATCTGTTTTTTTATTTGATTTATTTTTATTACTTAATATAATTTCTTCTAACTTTTCTTTTGTATTTGAATTAATATCTAATTCAAAATTTTCTAAAATCCAAGCTTGTAACTCAGCAAAAATAGAATCAAAACTTTTTATATCTTCAAAACTCTGTCCTTCAAAAATAAAATGTCCTCTGTATTTTAAAATATGGTGTAAAGCTAAATATATAAGTCTTATATCAAATTGTCTATCTTCGAAAATTAAAGCTTTTCTTAAATGATATATAGTTTTATATTCATTATAAAAGTCAACATCTGTATAGTTCTTATCATTAAATAGAGGATAATTAAATTGAATTGACTTATCTTCGTTATATAAATTACTTTCTTCAAGTCTCTTAAAGAAAGTAGAGTCAACTTTTGAAACTTCTTCTAAGAATAGTTCTTCTAAAAGCTTCAAACGTCTTTTTCTTCTGTCAAGTCTTCTTCTACTGTTTCTATAAACTCTTCTATCTTTGGCTGTTTTTGCCTCTTCAAAGAGTCTACTTCCCCACATATCCTTTTTATTAAACCTTAAAAGTTTATACTGTAAATCCGTTACAGCCCAACCGACAGAATTAGTTCCAATGTCGAATCCTAGATAATAATCATTAAATTGTTGTTTTCCCATCTTAATCTCCCAAATTTTTTTTATTTTTATATTGACTTTTTAAAAATCTGTGATATAATCTAATTATAGGAACTTAGTACCTATGTAGATTACATTACGAGTTCAAATAAAAATTTATTCAAACCGCCAGAAATGGCTAACCTAATATGTTTAGGTCAACTCACGAAAGTGAGTTTTTTTATTGCAAAAAAATATTTTTCAAACATTTTAAATAAAATATGAAAAATAAGAAAACCTTTTATTACAATTCAATTAAATTATAAAACTATCAAATGTTTTTGTCAATATGTATATATTTTTACATATTTTAGAGATATAAAAAAAGAGTTAGTCATTCTAACTCTTTTTGAAAATGTTTATATCTTATATTTAATTACTTTTGAAAATTGTATATTAATGCTGTTGGAATATAGAATAAATATGGTGCTGTAAATACTGCCATATATAATGCCATTTTTTTCTTTTCTTGTTCTTCTACATCTAGTTTTGAAAAACTAAATTTTAAGTTAAAGAAATATATAAAAAATCCAACCATTGCTATAATAACTGTCATAAATAAAAATCCATAAAGATTACTAAAAGGATTTTCCATTACAGGAATTAGTATATTTGAATTTAACCAAGCAAAAATACTAGAGGATTCAGGAAGTCTTCCTATTAAATCTACTATGAAAAATAGTAAAATAGCTCCTATAAAATCTGCAAAGAATCCAAATAAGAATACTTTAAAGATTACTTTTTTATACTTTTTAAATGAATCATCTATCTTTAAAACTTTTAAAGATAATAGAATTACAATTGAGTCAACAACAAAATTAATTGGAATTGCGATTAGCCAAGTAATTGGAATCAATAGTAAAAACCAAATTGGGAAAAACACATTATAAAGCTTAAAATTTTTCATAGCTCCTCCTAGTTTAATATTAATTTTTTAGTTACAAAAAAAGAGTTAGATTAAACCAACTCTCATAAATTTGAATTAAGCAGTCGGTTGGTCGGTGTACCCAACATCTCAAATACCTAATTGAAGGTGCGGCAGGAACCTTTTCTGCCCTCAACTACTTCTTTACTTAACTATAGTATACCCTCTTTTTTACTCTTTGTCAACCTTTTTTAGCCTTCCACTAAATTTTCTGTTATTAAGTTTAAAATCATTTATACTATACATACTTGCGATAAAAAACTTATCCTTAGTTTTATTAACTTTTAAAACTAAGAGAACATTTTTATTATAGCATTTTACATATTCTAAAGCTATTTTATTGTCTTTTTCATTAACTCCAACATAATCTGGATTATCTATTATTTCATCTATATCATCTAAGTATTTTAAAACATCATAATGTTGTCTTTTTTCTAAATGTCTTTTTAATCCGTGTTTTGAAAACTCTATTTTAGATAATTCAGTTTTAATACCTAATAATTCTTTAATACTATCCTTAACTATCATAATATACCTCTTAAGTATATTTTAGCATAAAATAAATATAAAGCAAGACAATAAGAACCCCACCCTTCCACGATGCTTCGCATCGGGTGGGTTCCCGGGAAC
>ERZ772956.1903-NODE-1903-length-13689-cov-17.605105_pt1 | contig 13689 bp, 10 predicted proteins | sample MGYA00580683_ERZ772956 | MGnify/ENA primary metagenome ERZ772956 (study PRJEB29015, sample SAMEA2738077) | human oral metagenome | biome: human oral; feature: human-associated habitat; material: saliva | place: China | collected 2212 ... | reverse complement strand
GCAGCGCCCATTTGATGTTGGGCAGGGTAACGCGCCAAAACATCTGCCAGCCGCTGGCGCCGAGAATCAGGGCGGCCTGTTCTTCGCTGTCGCCCTGCGCCTGCATTAAAGGAATGATTTCACGCGCGACAAAGGGGAAGGTAACGAACAAGGTCGCCAAAATAATGCCGGGGATGGCGAAGATAATCTGTATGCCTTGCGCTTCCAGCCAGCCGCCCAATGCCGTGTGCGCGCCGAACAATAAGACGAACATCAAACCGGCCACCACGGGCGATACGGAAAACGGCAAATCGAGCAGGGTGGTCAGCAACTGCTTGCCGCGGAAGTCGAAACGGGTCAGCAGCCACGCCATCGCCACGCCCAAGACGGCATTGACGGGAACGACCACCGCAGCGGTAATCAGGGTGAGTTTGATTGCCGCCCACGCTTCGGGATCGGTAAGGGATTGCAGGTACAAATCCCAACCGCCTTTCAGCGCTTCGTAAAACACGGCGACAAGCGGTACGACCAGCATCAGCAGCAAGAACCCCAGCGCGACGGCGGTCAGCAGCACGCGCAGCCAGCGCGGTTCGGTCAGGTTCGGATTAGCAGAATAGGGTTTCATGGCGGTGGTGTTCTCTGGTTGGTTTTAAGATGTTTGGAGGCCGTCTGAAAAAATCGTTTTTGTCGGGCGGATTCGTTTTCAGACGACCTTTTATCTTTTATGGATTAAAAGGGGAACAAAAAACGTCTAGCTTTCGTCATTCCCGCGCAGGCAGGAATCCATCGGAGGACAACAGGGATTTCAGACGACTTTTCACGGTAGGTCGGATTCTTGAATCCGACAAAATATCCGGTATTCCGTTTTTCTGGTTTCGGATGTCAAAACGTCGGATTCAAGAATCCGACCTACATTTTTCAGACGACCCCTCAACCCTTCGCTCCCGAACGCCTGCTCAACGCCCACTGCATCACGTTCAGCGCAAACAGAATCACAAACGAAACCAGCAGCATAAACAACGCCACCGCCGATGCGCCCTGTACGTCGAACTGTTCCAACTTGCCCGTAATAATCAGCGGCAGGATTTCGGAAACCATCGGAATGTTGCCCGCGATAAAAATCACCGAGCCGTATTCCCCCGTTGCCCGTGCGAACATCATGCCCGCGCCGGTTAAGAGTGCCGGCGTGATTTCCGGCAGCAGCACGCGGCGGAACGTCGTGAAGCGGTTTGCGCCCAAAGTCGCCGCCGCTTCCTCATATTCGCCCGACAATTCCTCCAATACCGGCTGCACGGCGCGGACGATAAAAGGCAGGCTGACGACGACCAGCGCAATCCAAATGCCGATGGGCGTAAACGCAATTTTGATGCCCAAAGGCTCAAAAAAACGGCCTATCCAACCGTTCGGCGCATACAGGGTCGCCAACGTGATACCGGTAACCGCCGTCGGCAGCGCAAACGGCAAATCGACCAGCGCGTTCACCAACCTCTTGCCCGGAAATTCATAGCGCACCAACACCCACGCCACCAGCGTGCCGAACACGACATTGGTCAGCATCGCATAAAACGACATCCGCAAACTCAGCCACACCGCCGCCAACACGTTCGGCTCGGCAATCGTGTTCCAAAAGCCGCCCCAGCCGATTTCCGCGGCCTTCGCCGCCATCATCGCAAACGGCAAAACCACCAGAAGCGACAAGCACAATACGGTCAGTCCGAGGCTGATTTTGAAGCCGGGCAGTACGCTGGGTGTTTTGAGTAATAACATGGTCGGTCGGAAGGGAAAAAGAAGATGCTGCCACTTTAATGGGGTCGTCTGAAAAACGGAAAGAATGGTTTGTTTCCGGCAAAGAAAAATTGGTTATAAGTATTGCGTGAAACAAGGCCGAAAACTGTACATCCGCCCGCGCGGGGTGTATGCTTCGAATACATTCATACAATATCAATCTTTACCACAAACCTTAAACGTCGTCTGAAAACGACTAAATTCAGGAATACCGCCATGACCGATTTGACCGTTTGGGAAGTTTCCCCCGTAAATACCGTGATAGACCATGTCATCAGCCGCTATCACAATACCCACCGCGCACAACTTGAAGAGCTTGTCCCTTTGGCGCACAAAATCGCCTCAACCTCGCCCGACGGCTTCCCCGCCGAACTGCCGGAACTGCTCGAATACATCCAAAACGAGCTGCTGATGCACATGATGAAGGAAGAACGTATGTTGTTCCCGATGGCAAAACAGGGCTTGGGCAGCCGCGCCGCCATGCCGGTCAATGTCATGATGCACGAACACGAAGAACACGACCGTGCACTGGCGCAGTTGAAAAACCTGACCAATCATTTCACTCCGCCGCAAAACGCCGACAAAGACCAGCAAAGGTTGTACGCGTTGGCACAAGAACTGTCGGACGATTTGGAAGAACATATCCACTTGGAAAACGAAATCCTTTTCCCACGCATCTTGGCTTCATAAAAAATATCGGCGGCTGTCTAGCCGCCGATATTTTCTACCTATGCCACTCTATAATATATAATTGTTTTATATGGATATTCAACCCATGAGGATTATCTTATGAAACCTATTGCCACCGCGTTATCGCTATCCGCCTTCATCCTGACCGCCTGCACTGCAGACTCGCCCCGCATGTCGGTAGGCCTCGGCTTGGGAACAGGTATAGGCAGCCATATCGGATTAGGTACCTCTGTCAATATCCCCGTCGGCATTGGCAAAAGGGAAAACCGTACCCTTAAAAACAACGGCGGCATCCATATTATTGAGGAACAAATCGTTACTTATTTTGACGCGCACGGCATCCCTGCCGACAGCCCCGTCAAGGGAGGTTATTATCGGCAATTAATCAGCAGGCACAATAAGGAATATCTGGTACAGGATTTCTACAGCGACAACAGCAGGAAACGCACCGATCCCTATCCCCTGCCCCGCGAACGGCTGCTACAATTCCGCGCCACACCGTATGACGGTTCATTAACCGTATATGCCTACAACGGCAACGTCATGCAGCAGCAAGTATTTAAAAACGGAAAATTGATCAGCACAAAATATTAATGGGATAAAGTCAAAATAATATACTTACCATTCAAATATTTGAAATGCTGCCGTTTCGTCAGTTAAAATTTTAGTTGACACTTTTTTTCAGGGCTATATAATACGCCCCATTCCCCGATAGCTCAGTCGGTAGAGCGACGGACTGTTAATCCGCAGGTCCCTGGTTCGAGCCCAGGTCGGGGAGCCAAATTTAAAAAGCCTGAACAATTTGTTCAGGCTTTTTTGCATATACATATTGTGTTCAATCGGCGAAAAATAAAAGTCTTCCTATCATCTAAAGCATTAAGATTTGCCTGATTGCTCCTTTCAGACGACCTTCCTATAATCTGTTTTTCTTTTTTTATAAAGAGTCAATAAATCATGAATATTACCGAAATCGTCCGCCAACGATACAGCACCAAGTCTTTCGACCCGTCCAAAAGAATCGCAGCCGAAGACTTCGCCCATATCGAAGCTGCCCTACGCAACAGCCCCTCCAGCGTCAATATGCAGCCGTGGCACTTCATCATCGCCGATGACGAAGCAGGCAAAGCGCGTATTGCCAAAGCTACTGAAAAACTCCCTTACAACGCCCCGAAAATTGCCCATGCTTCTCATGTCGTCGTCTTCGCCGCCCGCGTTTGCGCCGACGATGATTATGTCGCCGCCGTATTGGCACAAGAAGACAAAGATGGACGTTTTGCTACGGAAGAAGCCAAGCAGGCCGGCGACTCTACCCGCCGCTTGTTCTTGGGCATCCACCGCAACCAAATCCAAGATGAAGAGCAATGGCTTGCCAAACAAGTCTATCTCAACATGGGCTTCACCCTATTCGCCGCTGCCGCAGCAGGCATCGACGCCGTGCCGATGGAAGGCGTGGATTTGCAGGTTTTGAATGAGGAATTCGGTTTGACCGAAAAAGGCTACAAAGCCGTCGCCGTCGTCTCCTTCGGCTACCGTGCCGCAGATGATTTCAACGCTGCGCTGCCAAAATCGCGTTTTGAAAACGAAGCCATCTTTACCAAAATCTAAAAAAAAATGATGAAACGGCAATAGGTCGTCTGAAACCTTCAGATAGAGGGTTTCAGACGACCTTTTTGCGTCATCACATCCTGTTTCGGTATAATTCGCGTTCCAATATCCGGCTGAAAGCCGTTCAGACCTGCCCGTGAATACATCATCGAAACCTTCCCTACCCTATCTTGCCTCGTGTGCCAGCCTGATTTTTCTGATTCTGCTTTCCCTGTCTTGGGAATTGTGGATTGCGCCTTTGCGCAACGGCGGTTCATGGCTTGCCCTCAAAGCCCTGCCTTTATGCCTGCCGCTGGGCGGCATACTCAAGGGCCGTATTTATACTTATCAATACAGCTCTATGCTGATTCTGATTTATTTTGCCGAGGCGGTCATGCGCCTGTTTGACGCTTCGCCTGCCGAACGCCTGTGCGCCGCATTGTCGCTTACCTCCTGCATAATTTTCTTTGTCGCCTGCCTCGCATTTATCAAACAACACAAAAAAGAGGGGAAATAATGTTTGCCCGTACCGCATATCATCTTAAAAATGAATGGAATATCCGCCTGCTGCCTTTATGGGTTTGTTTTATCTGGGTTTGCGCCGTCCCTTTCCTGTCGATTTACCGCGTAGGCCCACTGCCGAGCTTCTACCTTGAAGCCGGCTCCCTGTTGGGTGCGACAATTTTAGTATTGGCTTCGGCATATAAAGGCCTGCTCAATATCCGCCTGCCTTATGTATCTGTCGGACTGTTGCTGATGGCGGTATATTGGGCGATACAGTCGCGGGCAATGGGTTTGCTGTATCCGGGGATGAGCGACTTGGCGGCATGGACTTTCGTCATCCTCGCCCTTTCTGCCTGGGCCTGTCGCGGCTGGATTTCCGCTTACGGGCAGGACCGAGTTGTTACCGTATTCGCATGGTCGTTGTTTTTTGGTGCAGCCGCGCAGGCTGTCGTGGCGTTTATGCAGTTCAAAGGATGGTCGGACATTTCCCTGTTCCACGGCATATTGGCTTACGGCGGCGGAACGGTAAACGGCCAGCTCGGGCAGCGCAACCATCTGGGACATTATCTGATGTGGGGCGTACTTGCCGCATCCTATTTGTGGGCAACGCGGAAAATGCCCGACTGGCTCGGATTGCTTTGCGTATTTCTGCTGACTGCCGTCTTGGGTTTGGTCAACTCGCGTACTATCTTGGGCTACATCATCGCCATCGTATTGATTCTGCCTTTTTGGTACTGGCGGGCAGGCCGCGAATCGGCACGCTTAATTAAAATCTTCTTTTTCGCAGCGGTATTGGCTGCGGTTTTCCAGTTCGGCATGGGGACATTGCTTGATTTACTGGGCAACAGCCGTTACGAAACCGCCATAGAACGCGCCGGTCATAGTGATTTTGAAGGTTCTGCGCGCCAAATCGAATGGCGGAATGCCTGGACCGCCTTTACCCGCTCCCCAATCCTCGGACACGGCTGGAACAGCTTCGGCAGCCTGAGTTTCCTATTAAATGCCGAAAAACAATACTTTGCCAATAACATCCTAGGCGTTTTGTTCACCCACTGCCACAACCTTATCCTGCAAATCCTTGCCGAAATGGGGCTGACAGGTGCATTATTGAGCGCGGGAACCATGCTGGCGGGCGTTTGGCGTTTGATTACCCGTCCGTCCAATCCGGCCAACCTGTTCCTACTGACCGCCGCAAGCGTAACCATGTGCCACAGCATGCTCGAATACCCGCTTTGGTACATCTACTTCCTGACTCCGTTCGCCCTCATACTTTCGCTCTCAAGCGCGCGTTATGAAGATGTATCCGACGGAATCAAACAAGCCCGTCGCCGCAATTTGGCAGGCGGTATCGCCGCATTGGCCATTATCGGCGGCACGCTGCACTTAGGCTGGAACTATACCGACCTGACCGCTTACAGCCGTCAACCCAAAACCGACGACCCGTCTCAAGTCAACGCCAAAATTTCCGGACTGCGCCGCATTTCGGAAACCAGCCCCATGCTGGCCTATTATGCCGACCTGAGCCTGACCCGCCGTGCCGATCCGGCCGATGAAAAAGTCCAACCTTGGGCGCAAAAAGCGGCATTCGACGCACTCACCTACCGCCCTTACAGCAACGCCTACCAAGTCGGCCTCTACCTCTACCGTCAAGGTAAAACCAAAGAAGGCGCGCAATGGATGCAAGATATGTATTATTACTATCCTTACATGATGTCGTTTTACACCGGCAAAATCCGCAGTAGAAAGGAATTCGAACCGCTTCTGCCCCAAATTTTGGAAGACTGCCGCAATTTCCTGAAATCGCCAAAACATAAAACTGCCAAACCTTGCGCGGCGGAGATACCGGCATCGTAAACAACCAAGGTCGTCTGAAATATTTTCAGACGACCTTTTGCTATCGATCCCAATAAACAGCCGGCCTACCATTTCCCACTGGCAAGAGAAACCATATTCGGACATAGCGATTTAAATATGTTTTAAAGTCGTCTGAAACGTTTTCAGACGACTTTAAACCCATCTCTCTCCGTTACTATTCAATCCCTAAAACAGATGCGGTAAAACAACCGTCATCAGCCGATAAGCCCATATCCTGTCAATCCAAATAAAAAATACCTGTACCAATATTCACGCGCAGGTATTTTCTATTGCAATCCACTATATAATCCCGTTTATTATCCACCGCCCTACTCCCGCCATGTTCTACCTCTACCAGTCCAACCGCCTCGAATCGCTAGCCGCCCTGTTTGCCGGAATCCAAAGGGTCAGGCCGCTTGAGTCTGCTTTGGCGGCGGAACAGATTGTGGTACAGAGTCAGGGGATGCGGCGTTATTTGAGCGTGTATCTGGCGCGCGAACTGGGGGTGGCGGCGAATTTGCAATTCAGCCTGCCGGCGGGTTTGACGTGGCAGTTGATGCAGAAACTGATTCCCGATATTCCCGCGCTCAGTCCGTTTTCGCCGGAGGTAATGCGCTGGCGGCTTTTGGATTTGTTCCGCAGCGAGCGTTTTCAGACGACCTCTGAGTTTGAAAACGTCCGTTCTGTCTTACAAAGTTATTTGGGCAGCGGCGAGTCGGCGGATTATCAGTTGGCGGGGCAGTTGGCGGATATTTTCGACCAGTATCTGGTGTACCGGCCGCAGTGGATTGATGCCTGGCAGGAAGGCAAACTTCTGGGGCTGGGTGAGGACGAGGTTTGGCAGGCGCAGCTTTGGCGCTATTTGGACGACGGCAACCAATCCGCGCCGCACCGTGTGGCGCTGTGGGAAAAGCTGCTGTCGTCTTTGGATAAGGCGCACCTGCCCGAGCGGTTTTTCGTGTTCGGCATTTCAACGATGGCGCCGATGTATTTGCAGCTTTTGCAGAAAATTTCGGAACATTGCGATGTGTTTGTGTTCGCGCTCAATCCGAGCGGGCAGTATTGGGGCAATGTGATTGAGGCGGCGCAGCTTTTGAAGGGCGGCGACGATGCGGATTTGTCGCAAACGGGGCATCCGCTGTTGGCATCGTTGGGCAAGCAGGGGCGTGATTTTTTTGATTTTCTGACGGAAATCGGCTTGGAGGAGCAGCCTGTATTTGAAGAAGTTTCAGACGACACGCTGCTGCACTGCCTGCAAAACGACATTCAAAACCTGCGGATGCCGTCTGAAAACAGCCGCGCGGATTTGCTGGACGACGGCTCCGTCCGTATTGTGTCGGCACACAGCCCCCTGCGAGAATTGCAGATTTTGAAAGACAAGCTGTTGCGGATTCTGCACGAACATCCCGACTGGCAGCCGCACGATATTGCCGTTTTGACGCCGAACATCGAACCGTACAGCCCGTTTATCGAGGCGGTGTTCGGGCAGGCACAGGGTGGGGCGCAGGTTTTGCCGTATTCGGTGTCGGACGTGAAACTCAGCCGCCGCCAGCCGCTGCTTTACGCGTTGGAGCAGACGCTGGATTTGTTGGAAAGCCGGTTTGAAGTCGATAAAGTGCTGCTGCTGTTGGAAAGCGGTTTGGTGCTGCGCCGTTTCGGGCTGACGGCGGACGATTTGCCGCTGCTGCACGACACCATTGCCGAGTTGAACGTGCATTGGGGTTTGGACGGAACAATGCGCGGCGCGGAGGACAATCTGTTCACTTGGCAGCAGGCGTTGGAACGCATCGTGTTGGGCTGGATGCTGCCCGACGACGGCAGCCCGCTCTGGCAAAACGTCAGCGCGTGGCACGGCGATGTCAACCGCCTCGATGTGTTCGGCCGCTTTGCCGCCTTCATCCGCACACTGTCGCGTCTCGCCGTTGAGTGGCGCAAACCCGCAGCGGCGGAGGAATGGACGGAACGCTGCCGCGATTTGGTGCAGTCATTGTTTCTGCCCGATGCCGACGACCAATACGCCTTGCAGCAGTTTGAGCAGGCGTTGGCAAAATGGCAGGAAGAAACCGCGTTGGCAGGCTTTCGCGGCACCTTGCCGCAACACACCGTCATCCGCCACATCCGCCGCTTTTTGGGCAGCGAAAGCCAAGCGGGGTTCCTGCGCGGCGGCATCACCTTTTGCAGCATGGTGCCGATGAGGAGCCTGCCGTTTAAAGTCATCTGCCTGTTGGGGCTGAACGACGGCGATTTCCCGCGCAACACCAAAGCCGCCGTGTTCGACCTGATTGCCAAACACCCGCAAAAAGGCGACCGCGCCCGCCGCGACGACGACCGCTACCTCTTCCTCGAAGCCATCATCAGCGCGCGCGACATCCTTTATCTCTCCTACGTCGGCCGCAGCATCCGCAACGACGACGAACTCGCCCCGTCCGCCCTTGTCAGCGAACTCATCGACACCATCGCCGCCATGACCGGACGGCGCAGCAAAGAGCTGGCGGAACACTGGGTCGAGCAACATCCCCTGCAACCGTTCTCCCACCGCTATTTCATCGCCGACAAAATTTCAGACGACCTCTTCAGCACGCGGCAGGACTACGCCGAAGCCCTCAACCGCCCGCGCGAACAGGCGCGTCCGTTTTTCAGCGAAGCCCTCGAAGAAAACAGCCCCGTACCGACCGTCTGGCAGGACGACTTCATCCGCTTCTGGAAAAATCCCGTCAAAGCATGGCTGCAACAAACCCTAGGCTGGCACGAACCCTACCGCGACGAAGCATGGGAATCCGCCGAACCCTTTGAGCCGCAACGCGCCGACAAAATTGCCGCCGCCTATCTCGACGCCCGCCGCCACAACCAAGACTTTCAAGAAACCGCCGTCCGCCTCGACGCCGAAAGCCTGCTGCCCGCCGGTGAATTGGGTAAATTGTGGCAGCAGAATTTCCAAGCTGCCGCCAAACGTATAGACGGCGCATTGCTGCAAAGCCCCAAACTGCCGCCCTTCGCCTACGAAATCCAGTTCGACGGACAAACCCTGCAAGGCAGCCTCGGCAACCTGTACCAATGCGGTCAAGTGTTCCACCTCGACCGCAAACCCAATGCCCCGCAGCGCATCGCCCTCCTGCTCGAACATTTAATCTTTTGCACGGTAGGGTCGGCAGTAGGGTCGTCTGAAACCGAAACCCGCCAAACCCATATTGTTCAGCCTGAAGAAACAAGGCTTTATCCCGAAATCCCTAGCAGCCAAGCGCAACAAATGCTGCAAAAATGGCTGACGTTCTTCAATCTCGGACAAACGCGCCCGCTGCCTTTCTTCGCCAAAACCAGTCTCGCCGCCGCCGAAGCCTACGGCAAAAAACAGAGTTGGGAAGATGCCCTGAACAAAGCCAAGGAAAGCTATCACGGCAACAAAGTCAGCAAAGGGCAAAAAGACTATACCGAAGTCGCCCTAGTGTTCGGCAACGAAGACACCGAGCCGGCGGAAGGAGCGTTGTTCCAAAGATTGGTGGAAGAGCTGTTGATACCGCTGCTGGAAGCGGTCAAGGAAGAATCGTCCGATGCGGCATAGAAGCCGAAAATCGGAAGAGGTCGTCTGAAAACGCAAACGGAGCAAATCATGTTGAAACATTTCATTGCGATTGCTGTCGCCGTTTTATTGAGCCAAACGGCGTACAGCCAAACCAAACCGAGACCAGCCATGTACACCGACTACACTGCCATCGTTGAAGACAAATGCGCTATCCTTTTGGACGGCGGCAGCATGATGCTTACCGTGCGCAATGCGGCTGGTAAGGAAACGGTTTACTTTATCAACCGTGGTTTTGATGTCAAAAATACGCCTAAGTACAACCAAGTCCTTGATGATAAAGGACATAAACTAAGCGACAGCGAGAAACAGCAGTTGTTTGCACATCTGAAGACTTTAAAAACAAGGTGTAGCAGCGAGGACTGCGCCGAGTTTGTGGATTCGTTTGTCAGGTAAGCCGCATATCGTTTCGGATGTTATAGTGGATTAACTTTAAACCAGTACGGCGTTGCCTCGCCTTGGCTCAAAGAGAACGATTCTCTAAGGTGCTGAAGCACCAAGTGAATCGGTTCCGTACTATTTGTACTGTCTGCGGCTTCGTCGCCTTGTCCTGATTTAAATTTAATCCACTATATTTCTTGTTTTCAGACGACCTTTGGCTTGAAGGGTTTGTTTGAAAAAAGCCATCTGATTTCAGGAACGCGGTTGGATATGGCGCGCCATTTCCAATGCGGTGGCAACGGCGGTCATGAGGCTGCCTGAGTCTGCTTTGCCTGTTCCAGCGAGATCAAGCGCGGTGCCGTGATCGACCGAAGTGCGGATAAAGGGCAGCCCGAGCGTGATGTTGACGCCTTGTCCGAAGCCCGCGTATTTGAGCGTGGGCAATCCTTGGTCGTGATACATCGCCAAAACGGCATCGGCATCTTTGAGCAAGAAGGGCTGGAACACCGTATCGGCGGGATAGGGGCCGCGCGCGTCTATGCCTTCGCTTTGCAGTTGTTTGAGCGCGGGGATGATGATGTCGATTTCTTCGTAACCGAGATGACCGTTTTCGCCTGCGTGCGGATTCAGTCCAGTAACCAGAATACGGGGGCTGTCGATGCCGAATTTGTCGCTCAGGTCGGCGTGAAGGATGCGGGTTACGGATTCGACCAGCGGGCGGGTAATGGCGGCGGCGATGTCTTTGAGCGGAAGGTGGGTAGTCACGAGCGCAACCCGCAATCCGCCGCCCGCGAGCATCATGACGACTTGTTCGGTATGGCTTTTTTCGGCGAGGTATTCGGTGTGGCCGCTGAAGAAATGATCGCTGGCGTGTCCGTCGTTGATGACGCCTTTGTGCAGCGGCGCAGTGACCATGCCGTCGAAGAGGTCGTCTGAAATGCCTTGATAGGCAGTGTCCAGCAGTTTGAGGACGTAGGCGGCATTAGCGGGATTGAGTTTGCCTGCTTGGCAGGGCGCGTCTAAGGGAATGTGCAACACTTCCAATATGCCGCGTTCGGGCTTGCCGCCCTGCGGGTCGAAATCTTGCAGGGTGATGGTTTTGCCTAATTGCTCGGCGCGGCTTTGCAGCAGATATTTGTCGCCCAATACAATGCAGCGACACGGCAAATCGGCAAACGCCAAATCCAAGCAGATATCGGGGCCGATGCCGGCGGGTTCGCCCGAAGTGACGGCTAAAACAGGTAAAGTCATGCGGATTCCTTATTGGATGAATCGGTTGCAGAGAAATGAAAACAGCGTTGTACGGTATGGTTGAGGTCGTCTGAAAACTTTTCAGACGACCTTTTGTTTATGCCCGCATCAGGCTGCGGTAGGCGTTTTGTTTCAAAACGAGCATCAGCCAGCCGAGGGCGAATGCGATCGGGTAAAACCACAACATCCGATTTCCGCCGAGCGGCAGGATAAGCGTCAGCATACATGCCAGTACGCCGAAACCCAAAGGTGTCCAAATATCATCCCGTTCGGTATAGTCGGCGCATCGCTGCGGCAGCGTCAGCATCCAAACCAGCGCGGAGGCAAATGAGGCAAGTGCCTTGACGGTGAGGGATGCGTTGGGCGAACAAGGTGCCAGCAGGAATTGCGCTTGTTTTTGCGACAGATCGCGATGGAACGCCCGTAAATACAGATTGGCGTTGAACCACAACAATATCATCAAAGCCGTCAGGATAAGCAATACCGAGTTATCCGCCGTTTGCTCCGAGTGTTTGTTTATCACATTGAGTATCGGCAACATGGCAATCAATGACAGATTGACCGTCAGACCGCCGACAATACTCCGCTCGCTTTTGATGTAGGAGAAAAAGGTACACCACGAATATATCCATGCGAGTACGGTCAGCAGGAAGAACATTACCGAATCGGACCAGAACAGGCATACGGCGGTCATCACGACAGGCAATACGAAAGCGCGCACAATCGCCGCTTTTTTAAACACAAAAGTCGCCGTTAAGATTTTGTGGAGAAACGGCAGCCATGTATAAAGTATGCTTCGGCAGGTATCGATCAAGAAACACAAGAGCGCCAGCGTGACGGTGGAGACGAGGGTCAACGAATAATACGCCTCGATATAGTCAGGCAAAGACTGATCAACTGCCGCAACAAACATAGCGGCAAATATCGCCACAATCGGCAGCACAATCCGCATCTGCCGCCATGATTCCGCTTTCTGTAAAACAGACGTCAGTTTATCGTTTCGCCTCATCAGCGCCATGCGCACGGATGGGGGCATTTCTTCCTGTAAAGCCGTGTTCAGGAAAAATGCGTTCGCCAGTTCCCGCATATCGCGCCCTTGCTTGATCAGGCTTTGTAAGAGCGGGAATTTGCCATTGGCGTTGTCAGACAAAACTTCCGCCGCATTGATGCAGTCATAAACCCACTCCAGCTCGTCCGTGTTCATGCGGTGGAGAACTTCGCGGCTCTCGTGCCAGCGGAAATACGACGCCCATTGCGCCCACACGACGATATTCGAAATATGCCGCTCGCGCAGAAAATCCAAAAAATCCCAAGCAATATATTCCGATTCGCCCAAAGGCAGCCTGTCCAATAAAGCGCGAATGTCGTGCCAAGAATGTTCCAACGCCTCACTTTTTCCTTCATCGTGAATGCGTCCGATTTCCGCCAAAATATAGTCTGAATCTACGCCATCGTATTCATTGAATGAATAGGCATCGGCGGTTGCGCCACTATATTCGTAGGGGTCGTCTGAAACATCAGTTTCTTCAAGATAGTCGGTTTCTGCGTCTTTCCATTCATTATATGGATAGGCTTGGGTCGATTCATATTCTGCCGCAGCATCATTAAAGCCTCCGGTTTCTGCCCACTCAGTTTCTGCCACTGACTCGTCAACATATTCAGTCTGTGCTTCATCAGGGTCGTCTGAAACATTCGCTTCATCGTTATCGGCATTATCCCAAGACCAATCGTCTGCATCCTCTTCCTCGTCGATGTAGGGCGCATGCGACAAAGCCTCATCAAATGCCTCGCGCAGCCGCTGATATCCCTCCGCGTCATCGTCCGGACGCGTCGATTTCAACAGCTTCGCGTAAGCACGCCTGATGGCACGTTCGTCACCGGTAGGCGCAATTTGCAGAATTTCCCAGCAATCCATAGATTTCCTTGTTGTGGTATGAGCAGCGGCAAGTCACAAAGTATACAGCCTCGCTTGGTTCAAATTCAAAGGAAACGATACCGCCATTGGCATGACGCAACGCCACTTGCCTTCAAAATATAGTGGATTAACTTTAAACCAGTACGGCGTTGCCTCGCCTTAGCTCAAA
>ERZ772956.1898-NODE-1898-length-13707-cov-3.081893_pt1 | contig 13707 bp, 10 predicted proteins | sample MGYA00580683_ERZ772956 | MGnify/ENA primary metagenome ERZ772956 (study PRJEB29015, sample SAMEA2738077) | human oral metagenome | biome: human oral; feature: human-associated habitat; material: saliva | place: China | collected 2212 ... | reverse complement strand
TGGGGCTGGTGTTCGGGCGGATCACCCTTGATAGCGAACAGGGTGATGACGACGTGCGCTACATCGGCCGCATGGGCATCGACGCACCCGAAGACCACTACCGGACCCTACTTTTAGACTGGCGCGCGCCCATGGCCCGGCCGTTCTACATTGCCACCACCGCCAACCCCGAGGGCGTGACCACGAGAAGGCATATTCGCACCACAGGCCGAACAGTGGTGGATATTCACGACGAGCAACTTGTTGGCGATGCCTCGGACGAAAGTGCTTCCGATGTTGTTTCCGAATCCGCCCTGCTTCGTGCGCTGAATGCAGCACGAACAGCGCACATGGGCAACATTGTTGAAACCATCCAGCGCGAACAAGACGACATTATCCGTGACCCCGAGCGTGGCGTGATGGTGGTGGAAGGCGGACCGGGGACCGGCAAAACCGCCGTGGCACTACACCGCGTTGCTTACCTGCTGTACACGTGGCGGGACGTCCTCGCGCGAAGCGGCGTGCTGATCGTTGGCCCTAATCACGCGTTCCTTGACTATATTTCCCGCGTACTACCCGAACTTGGTGAAACCGGCGTGGTGCTCACCACTGTGGGCGAGATGTACCCCGGGGTCACGCCAATAGGAACCGACTCTCTGCTCGCCCGGGAAGTCAAAGGCAGCGCGGAAATGGTGCACATCCTGCGTACCGCAGTTCAGGCATACCAGACCGTGCCAGCGGAACCTGTTCCACTGTTTGTTGATGGTCTTACCCTGCACCTCACCCCGGCCATGGTTACGACGGCGCGGGGACGTGCCCGACGCAGTGGACTCCCCCACAACCAGGCCCGCGCGATTTTCCGGGACCAGGCGTTGGACCTATTGGCGCATGCCATGGCGGACATGATCGGTGCCGACCCCCTTGGCGGCACGAACCTGCTGTCTTCCGGCGACATCGCCCAACTGCACGAAGACCTCGCTGACGAATTTGTTGTGGATAGCGCGCTGGACGAGCTGTGGCCCGAGTTGACGCCGCAAGACGTGCTGGAAGAACTACTGGAATCCCCTGAACGCATCTCCGTCGCTGCGGCCGACTACGACGAAGACACCCAATCCGCGCTCTATCGGGAGGATGGTGCCGCTTGGTCGGCTGCCGATGCTGCGCTGCTTGACGAACTCGCACAACTGCTGGGCACCGACGATCCCGAACAGGAACGCAAAGTCGCCGAACAACGCTGGCAGGAACAAATTGAAGAAGCCCAGGACGCTCTGGACATTCTCACTGGATCCGCTTCCCAAGACCTCGACGACGGGTTCGATGCCGAAATCCTGATGGCACACGACGTGATTGATGCCGAAACCCTCGCCCAGCGCCAGGAAATCCGCGACAACCGCTCCACCGCCGAACGCGCCAAGGCCGACCGACTCTGGGGTTATGGCCATGTTGTTGTCGACGAAGCCCAGGAACTCTCTCCCATGGAATGGCGCATGATTATGCGGCGCTGCCCTTCCCGCTGGATGACACTCGTCGGCGACACGGCGCAGACTGGTTCCCCGGCGGGCGTCGATAGCTGGACCGACACCCTCGAACCGTACGTGCAGAACCGCTTCCGTAGGCACCAACTGACCGTCAACTACCGCACGCCCGCTGACATCATGGACGTGGCCAACACCCTGCTGCCAATGATCGCACCGACGCAAACCCCCAGCCAGGCGGTCCGATCCACCGGCATTCCCGTGCGTTTCCTACCGTCCGGCACCGAGGTTTCACCGCTTATCGACGCCCTGCGCACCGAGCACCCCGACCGACTCACCGCCCACATTGACGCCAACAACGTGGCAGAAATCAAAGGGTTGGAATATGACCACGTAGTGCTTGTGGAACCCCAGGAAATTGTGGGCAATTCTCCCCAGGGCTGGCAGGACCTCTATGTGGCACTCACGCGGGCTACGCAAAGCCTCACTGTTGTTGGAGAGATGCCGACTACTGAGCTTTAACTTACTCACATATTTCTCGCTGACACCACACCACAAGCAGCACTGCATCGGGCATCCACTGCGATGCTATGTTCCGGGCTAGAAAATACTATCGAGTTGACTACATCTTTCAACTAGCTCTGGCCATAGTTCAATCAGATCCGCGTGCATGTTGTACGATGCCGAACATTCATCAACATAGCGTGACGCATTACGACCAAGAACATCACCGATATCAGCACAATCGCCACCAAGAGGAATTAGCACATCATTCGCCAAAGATTCTATGCGATCAATACGCTCGGGAACTGAGCCAGCGGCAGCTTTCCTCACCAGAGAAATCAGTTTTTCGCGTGAGTTTGAATCGACGGGAAGTGTGCCAGGTTTAATTCCCAAAAGGGACGATAGGTTTCCGGAATAAATCTTGGCATATGCGTTAAAATAATCTGCAAAACGGGCAATCCCTTCCCAGTACGATAATTGTGACGATGAGCTCTTCCTGGTTGAGTCATATTCATGAAATACCGCATCCGAATGATGGATTGACGGAAGGCCCAACGATGTTGCAGCGTCAAACGCAAAATAGTCCGACGCGAGAATATTTGGGCCCGGCACCACCGGAAGATACTTATGTATCTCCATGAAGGCAACATTTCCACAGTCCGGGTTTAAACCATCATTAACGGAACGTACAAGAGTGATCACATCACGGCCAGGGACAACAGTCTCCTGTGGAAACGCTTCTTCAATCATGTCTGGAATACTTGCAGGATCGAAACCAAGAACCTCATAGAGCCTATGCAGTACCGTTCGGTCCCCTGCGGCAACAACGAGATCTTTAACGTCAAGGTTCCATTCGCCGACATAATTTCCACCAACAACCGTAATGTACGTATCTGCCGAGTGTGTGGGACTAGAATGACCGGAATTCCCTGATCCCAACAGTGAAAGTTCCTTTACGATAGGCAACCTACCTTGTTGGTTACGAAACTTATGGTCAAGAGTCACCGTATCGGAATCACGACGATGCACGACATCAGCACCTAGCGCAATAGAATATAAAAAACACTTGTTCATGGCAGTGCCGTAGTCTTTGGAGCCTTGAAGAAAGAGCGACCGCCAACAATGATCCGATTCACCGGCAAAAATACGATGAATTATTTTCCTCTGCCGTTCGATAGTAAGGTGAATAGTATTTAGTTTTCCATCCCGATTACGACATTCCCTTAGGGCAGCGGCGTTATTTTTTACATGGTCACCGCTATCGGTTTCAATAGCCACAAGTGGAATGTCGTATCCAAGCGATCGCGCTTCTTGAACTTCCAAACTTGCACTAGATATTGCTGCCGTTGCATCACGATTCGTTGGGATGACGAGGATATGTTTTGCTTCAGTCATCATTTCCTCCATAATATTTGGGCGACTGCAACGTCGTCACGCGAGCCGTGTAACTCTTCTCGCCGCAGATTTTCCACTTGTAGTATCTCCCGGAAGCGGCTCGGCATCAGACAGTGCTTTGCCCGGTATCAAGGTGCCCAACAAACGAGGCCCAGCTCTCGATATTTTATGCATGCCATAAAAGGCACTATTTCCGCGATCAGGATTCAGCTCTTGCCTTACGTTACGTCAAAGACATAGCCTGTGCACTATGCGTTCATTAAGAAAAATGCTACCCCGCATCGCGGGTACCGTAGCTACGGTCTGCCTCACTGTAGTGGGCATCGCTGCTTACAATCGACATCATTATCGACCCCACGGCGATAATCCCCGCGATCCCGATGCAGTCGCACGCAAAGGTGACGTAGAACCGGTGGCTGGCGACTATATGCGCGGCTTCTACTACCCCGCTCATGGTGTCGCACGTCCTGGGACAGTCGTTGTGTTCAAAGGCTCCGAGGGCGGCAATAACGACGACATGGCTCGACAGATCCGGGATCGCGGCTACAACGTTGTGGGCCTTTACTTCTTCGGTCAACCAGGTCAGCAGGAGTTTTTGTCCAACGTACCCCTAGAGTTTTTTGATGAGGTACTGGCCTGGATTAAAGAACACGGCGACATTGAAGAACCAATCACGGTATTGGGGGTGTCCAAGGGAGCCGAGTTGGCGGCGAACTTGGCCATTCATTACCCCGAAATCAACAACATCGTCTTGTACACACCGACTGCCTACAACTACCAAGGACTTGACTTTCGGCGGCAAAGCGCCTCGCCACCGAGCTTTACGTGGCGTGGAAAACCTGTGGAATATGCAAGGCTGCGGTCCTTTCCCTCAACGATGGTAAGGCTTTTGATGTTCCTGCCTGTCTCGTACCGCAAAACCTACGAGGCAACACTCGCCGAAGCCAGCAACCGAGATGCTGCCCGCATTCCCATCGAAAAGTTTTCCGGCCACGGATTGCTATTTGCTGGCGACCAAGACGCTATGTGGCAAAGTGACTCCGCAGTACAGGAGCTGAGTGAGCGGAATAAAAATCTGGAAGGCGTAATATACCCGGGCGCCGGACACCTTTTCTCCACGGATATTGATCAGGAATATGGACGGATATGGCCAACAATGCTTGGCGGGACTGTAGATGGTAACCGGGCAGCCAAAATCCAGTCAGATAAACTATTGTTTGAGCGTTTGGATTCCTGGCATATGGACACGTAAAACCCATAAATCACCAATCCCCTGGCCAAACATCACAAATGCGTGGCCAGGGGATGAAAAATAAATTAAAGAACTAATTCACAGTGTGAACAATCATGACGTCGCACTGAGATTGGCGTGCCACATCGGCGGGAACAGAACCCAAGAGGCGACCAGTCAGTGTGTTGATGCCGCGGTTGCCCACGACCAAAAGGTCAGCTTGTGCTTCGTTCACAATCGACATCAGGGCTTCGACAGGAGTGCCGGGTTTCACCACGGTTTCAATATTGGTGGCACCTTTTTCCCGTGCTGCGGCTGAGGCTGATTCGAGGTTCTTATACGCGGGGTCGTCGCCAAGCACGGTGACGGAATCCTGACGGAGGGTTTTTGATGCGTCTTCAGAGGTCTCGTAGTAGGCGCATCCGATGATCAGGGTTGCGTTGAATGCGGCGGCGATTCCGGCTGCGCGTTCAACGGCGAGCATCGAGGACTTGGAGCCGTCTGTGCCTACAACAATCTTCTTGTAATCGCTCATCGGGGACCTTTCACGTTTTGTATGGTTCTAAACCTATCAAACAGAGTAGCACCGGCATCTACCTTACAGGCCGGCTTCTTTCATTCCGCGAAGTTCTTTCCTCAAATCAGCGATCTCGTCACGCAAACGCCCTGCTAGTTCGAATTTTAGCTCGCGGGCGGCTGCCCCCATTTGAGCGGTAAGGTCGTCGATGAGTTTTTGGACTTGCTCACGTGGCATGCTGGAAACGTCCGCAGTGTCACGGGCAACGGCGGCATCGGCGCTGGCGTCTTCAGTCGTCGGAAGCTCGCCGCCGTCTTCGTACACTTCGTCCAAAATATCGGCGATTTTTTTGCGCAGCGGCTGAGGATCAATGCCGTGTTCGGTGTTGTAGGCGATTTGTTTTTCGCGGCGTCGTTCCGTCTCCTCAATGGCGTTCTGCATGGAGTCGGTAATGCGGTCGGCGTACATGTGCACTTCGCCGGAAACATTGCGGGCCGCGCGACCAATGGTCTGGATAAGGGACGTTGTGGAGCGGAGAAAACCTTCCTTATCGGCATCCAAAATGGCAACCAGGGAGACCTCGGGCAGGTCAAGACCCTCGCGGAGGAGGTTGATGCCCACGAGGACGTCGTATTCGCCGAGCCGGAGCTGGCGGAGCAGTTCCACGCGCTGCAAGGTATCGATGTCGGAGTGGAGGTAGCGCACGCGCACGCCGTTTTCCAGCAGGTAGTCGGTAAGATCAGCGTGGTCACCAGCACACGTTCTTTTTTCTCCACGCGCAGCCGAATTTCGTGGATGAGGTCATCGATTTGCCCATCGGTGGGTTTGACCACAACTTTCGGGTCAACAAGCCCGGTAGGCCTAATAACCTGTTCAACGAACTCTCCCCCGCTGGCGGCCATTTCAAAGGTGCCGGGGGTGGCGGACATAAAAACGGCCTGGCCCCGGCGGTCGTCGAATTCTTGCCAGGTCAACGGGCGGTTATCCAGTGCCGAAGGCAGTCGGAAACCGAAGTCCACAAGGTTGCGTTTGCGGGAGGCATCGCCTTCGTACATGCCGCCAATTTGGGGCACGGTGACGTGGGATTCGTCGATGATCAGCAGGAAGTCTTCTGGGAAGTAGTCAATGAGTGTCGCGGGTGCAGATCCTGCCTCGCGGCCGTCAATGTGCCGGGAGTAGTTCTCAATCCCGGAGCAGAAACCTACTTGTTCGATCATTTCCAGGTCGTATTCGGTGCGCATGCGCAGACGCTGCGCTTCCAGGAGTTTGCCGCGATTTTCCAAATCTTCCAGCCGCACGTCCAGTTCCGCTTTGATAGCCTCTACTGCTTTTTCCATCCGTTCCGGCCCGGCAACATAGTGTGTAGCGGGGAAAATACGCAGTTCATCGGCTTGGCTGATCACATCCCCTGTGAGCGGGTGAATGTAATACAGGGCGTCAATTTCGTCGCCGAAGAATTCCACACGCACGGCAAGTTCTTCGTAGGCGGGAATAATGTCCACCGTGTCGCCTTTAACGCGGAAAGTACCGCGGCTAAAAGCGACGTCGTTACGCGCGTACTGAATGTCCACCAGTAGTCGGAGAAAGCGGTCGCGCTCTACCTCATCCCCCACCTTCAGGAGTACGGACCGGTCCAGATAGGACTGCGGGGTACCCAGACCGTAAATGCAGGACACGGAGCTTACTACCACGACATCACGACGCGAAAGCAAGCTGGACGTAGCGGAGTGGCGCAGGCGTTCGACGTCCTCATTGATGGAGGAGTCCTTTTCAATGTAAGTATCGGTTTGCGCAATGTAGGCTTCCGGCTGGTAGTAGTCGTAATAGCTGACAAAATACTCAACGGCATTATTGGGCAACAGCTGCCGGAGTTCGTTGGCCAGCTGCGCAGCGAGGGTTTTATTCGGGGCCATGACGAGGGTCGGCCGTTGCACTTTTTCAATAAGCCAGGCTGCGGTGGCAGATTTACCAGTACCCGTGGCGCCCATCAGCACAATGTCCCGCTCACCACGGTTAATGCGGTCAGCTAATTCGGCAATGGCTGATGGCTGGTCGCCCGCCGGCTGATACTCACTCACCACCTCGAATTCTTTGGCGACACGTTCGATGTCGCCAACAGGTCGGTGTTCAGAATGGGACAGCACGGGATGTTCAGCAGCGAAAGCCATGATCCCCAGCATAATGATCAGCGATTTAGTACTCTAACCCTCGTGCATATTTCTTTAAACGCGCAGCGTAAGCGCCACAGTACTTTTGCTACCACAACAATAGCGTGCCTCGTGTCCATGATGCTTATCGACGCCCCGACTGCCACCGCCGAGCCCTGCTCCCGTCGCGCGGCTCCCGCAGGGCCTTCCCTGTCAAGCCAGCTATCCTCTGGATCGAATGGCCTATCGAGCGGCGCTGGCAGCTCCAATCCGCCATGGTTGAACGGCTCCCCCGGCGAACTTCCTGTGCTGAAAGGTCACACCCAAGCGATCCAGTCGCTGACCGGCCCAGGCTCTAACCCCCGTACCGACCGCCTTTTCGACATCGCGGGCACCGACCTCGGCATCGCGTACAAAGATGCCGCCGGGCGCACCATGCTGGTATTCGGCGACACCATGGCCTGCGACGGCTCTGCTGGGGAATGGCGCAGCAATACCATCATGCGCACCAGCGACAATAACTACACCGACGGCGTAACTGTTGAAGAAGCACTGACAGAACGCGGATATGCACGACAAGGACGCGCTCGGGAGTTTATCCCTTCCTTGAAAGAACCAGGCGTTGAACACACCGTGATTCCCACCGCAGGTATCACAGTCAACGGAGTCCAGTACATTGACTTCATGTCTGTACGTAGCTGGGGACGCCCCGGCGAATGGTTCACCAACTACGCAGCAACCGTCTCCTCCACTGACGGTGAAAACTGGACAGTGGTGCCGGGATCCCAGCGTGCCAATAAAGGCCCATCGATGCCCGGCGGCGGACAGTACCGCGCCGGGAACGAGCACATTCAAATGTCAGCGTTTGTGGAACACGATGGATACATCTACCGTTTCAGCACCCCATCGGGGCGTGATGGCAGCGCAATTGTGGCCCGCGCCCCTAAAGCACACTTCCCCAAGGAAGACGCTTTCGAGTTTTTCGACGGCACAGGCTGGTCAGCCACGCCAACACGAGCCGCAGCCGTGATTGACGGCAGCGTTTCCGAACTCTCGGTTGCCTGGAACCCCTACCTCGGAAAATTCATCGCCCTCTACATTGATGGCAATGGCATGGTGCTGCGGACAGCCGATTCCCCCACCGGACCGTGGAGCAGCAAACGCATGCTGGTGGATACCGCCACTATTGGCGACCTCTACGGCGGCTTCATCCTCCCCTCGAATAATGACCACAACCTGTATTTCGTGGCCACCACCTGGTCAAACTACAACGTGATGGTGATGCGCACCAACCTTAGTGAACTCTTCGGCGTTCCGCTCTTGGCATCCGGCGACATCAACCCGGATCCGGTTGCCGACGACGGCCTAGAGGTTGTTGAGGTTCTCAAGCCCGAGCAGGTCGCGGCCGCCACCGCCGATGACGGTGTGGTCACAGAGGACGACGTGGTGACACGTTAATTCTCACCACGCGACAACTGAGGCAGATCCGGACCTGCAGGCATACCCATGGCGAGACGAGCATCACGCATAAAATGAAGCCCCTCAATCGCAATTTCGCCTGCAAGTTCCGCCTGCCGCGGAGTCTGAGCGGAACCAAGACTTGCTTGCGCAGAGTTGTAACGCTCAGATGCTGTCCCAATGAGGCTTGTCGACGCCTCGTCTGTACCGGATGTCGTGAGCACTTCCGACCCCAACCGCTCAATCCAGCGACGTGCTTCGGCCTGTGCATCCATCATCCGTATTTCTTCTTGCTGCTCACCTTTGTTGCGGTCTTTAATCTGCTGAACAAATTGAAAAATGAAGGTGGACACTACCAATACCAGCACGATAAACATGAACACTGGTACGAACGTAAATGGTGAGAAAAATCCTGTTGGCACGCGACGCTAAACCTATCTATCGAAACAAACACTTCACAAAGTGGCAAGGAAGTCATTGACCTGTTTGCGGAGATGATCAATGCTTCCATTATTGTCGATCAAAACATCCGCAGATGCGAGTCGAGTCACATCATCAACCTGGTGCGACATACGACGACGAACATCGTCTTCATCTAATCCGCGATGCTCAACCAACCGCCGCACGCGCTCCTCAATGTCAGTGTGCACAACAATGACCATATCCATCTCCTCGTGCAGACCCCGCTCCACCAGCAATGGCATGTCGTAGACTAGGAAGTTCTCTTTCTCTGCGGCCGCGAGGTCAAACTGCCGCTGGGTTTCCTGCTCGATTCGTGGATGGGTGATGGCATTCAGCGCATTGGTGGCTTCCTCAGTGGCGAACGCACGATTGGCCAGCTCTTGACGGTTGAGAGTGCCATCGTCGTTGAGAATATCCTGCCCAAACACCTCTACAAGCTCAGCCAAGGCAGGTTGTCCAGGTTCCACCACTTTACGAGCAATCTGGTCCGCATCGACGACGCGAATGCCTTGGTCCCGGAGCATCGCCGCCACGGTCGATTTGCCGCTGCCGATCCCGCCTGTCAGGCCAATGAGTAACATGTACTTCAGCCTAACAATGTGACAAGCCCCCGTCGTGGTGACGGGGGCTTGTGTTGAGTGATGTGACTAGTCTGACTTCTCAGATTTCGCCGTGGTGGTGATAATCACCGAGTCGGCAGTCACCTGGTCGGCTGGATGGCCTTCCACCTTCTCAAACTTCTTGGTGTTGGACACCACAACCGGGGTGATCAGCGGATAGCCAGCCGCCTTGACTACCTGCGGGTCAAAGGTGATCAACGGCTCACCCGCGGTTACCTTCTGGTTACGGGTGACATGAACATCAAAGCCCTCACCGCCGAGCTGCACCGTATCAAGACCCACGTGAATCAGAACTTCCACGCCGCTATCCAGGCGCAGCGCCACGGCGTGGCCACTCTTCTGCACCATGAGCACCTTGGCATCTGCGGGAGCAACCACGGTGTTGTTGCTGGGTTCGATGGCAACGCCATCGCCGAGACGACCACCAGCGAAAATCGGGTCAGGAACCTCCGACAATGGGAGAGCCTTGCCTTCAAGGGGTGCCGTCAGTTCGGTCACCGCGCCGGGTTCGAGGGCCGTCTTTGCAGGTGCTTCCGCCACTGCAGTGGCTGTGGCACTCGCGGTTGCCGTTGCAGTCGCTGCGGCAGCGACAGGAGCAGCAGCGGTGGCCTCAGCAGAAGCTGCGGCAGCCGGGGCGTCGTCACCCGCAGCATCGTCCGAATCTTCCTTGCCTTCCTCAGCGGCGATCTGGGCCAGAACCTCAGCCTTCTCATCGGCGGAGCGGTAGTCGAAGAACACCACCAGCAGGAAGGACGTCACAAAGGCGACAGTAATACCAATGATGTAGCCGAAGGTTGGTTTCATGGCGACGGTGGTCAGTGCGGAGGTAAACACAAACGCATATGCCTTCACCGAGAACAGACCCATGACAACACCGCCAGCGAAACAGCCGGGAAGCAGACGCATGTAAGTCTTACGGAAACGCAGCAGCACACCGTACAGGGACGGTTCAGAAATACCGCCTAGCAAACCGGCCATCAAGCTACCAAAGGAAACCTGGCGCATCTGACGGTTCTTCTCACGCCAAGAAATAACAAGCACGCCGGCGACAACACCGAAGCAAGCGAAGTTCCAGGCACCCATGGGGCCCTGAATGAAGTCGTAACCCAGGGTGTTGATGTTCTGAATCATGATGGCGTTCAGTGGCCAGTGCAGACCCAAGGGCACCAAGAACGGGTACAGCAGCGGAATCACAATAGCCAGAATGAACGGGGAGAAATTATTGATAGCTTCCAGCGCGCTGGAAATACCATTACCTACACCGATACCGAAGGGGCCGAGCAGGAATGCCGTCGCCGGAATGAGGACCAGCAAACAAATAAACGGCACAAACACCATCTGCACTGCGGTTGGGATGATCCTCTTCAGGCCCTTTTCCAACCAGTACAGCGCGATAGCAGCAAGCATCGGCGGGAACACCTGCCCACCGTAATCATTCAGCACCATCGGAATGCCCCAGACGTCAACAGTGTAAATGTCAACACCCACCGAGTTTTGTGTCACCACGGTGTCTGGCAGCTCTTTCATGGCCAAAAATTCTGGTGTGAGCAGGGCTGCCGGAATAGCGGCACCCACCCACTCGTTAGCGCCCAACTTCCTGGCAGCAGTAGCACCCACCATAATCGGCAGGAAATAGAAAACGCTGCGCCACATAGCGTGCATGAACTGGAACGTTGGGGGTTGGACCTCGGCATGGAAATCCTGAATCTTGGCAGTATCGCACAGCACTAGAATCGTAATAATCAGTGAGGCACCCAGCAGAGCCCACAGAATCGGGCGGAACGTGTCAGAGAGGAATTCAAAGCAGTAATCAACCCACCCGAATCGTCCTCGGACACCGCCGTATTCTTTCTTGCCGGAGCTTGCTGCCTTCTTTTCTTCGCCGCTCTTATCCACGCCCGGCAATTTGATGAGTTCCTGGTAATAATTGGCAACGTCGCCGCCCATCACCACTTGAAGGCCGGTTGAACCCTGAGGAACAACGCCCAAGACTTCAGGAATATCATCCAATGCGGTCTGATCAGCCTTGGACTGATCGACAAGCTGAAAGCGCAAACGCGTCGCGCAGTGAGTCAGGCTGGCAATGTTGTCCGCCCCGCCCACATTGTCAAGAATCGACTGCGATGCCGTCGCAACTTTTGACGCCATGTTCGAACCTTTCGTATATATTACAGACCCAGGGGTTCCTGGACTGCAAGCACCAAGAGAGATACAGCGCGCAAAAGCCCGCTCCTACCACAAACCAAGCTGCAAATCCCTGTGAGTTCACCCACTTATGCCCGGTTCTCCGGTGATTCCCCACAATCTTATGCGTTTGAAGCAAAACATTCCAACATGTCCAGATAATGTCATATCCAGTAGGAGGCGCGCCGGAAGCAATCCTCAGCAGCGCTTTTGCTAAAATCGGTGCCTTTTGTGGATTATCATGAAAGAAGAATCACACCATACCGTTTGTGTTGGTTATTGCTGCAACCTCTGCTAAAATGCCGCCCGACGATTTGCGATAGGTTTTTGTGAACCACAATGGCACCCGATGATCCCTGCTGTGATGCCGACAATGCAAGAACCTAAACAGTATTTATGCCGAGTAGGTCCATTGCTAGGATCGGAATTGGGATGTTTTCGTGCTTGAGGGTGGACCTAGTTATCAGGGGAATGTTGGGGTCTATCAAACTCACACCCTGGACAGGCGGAGCGCACATTTCGTAGACCACAACAACCAGACTGCCACTCACGCTCTACCAAACTGCCAGAAAAACCAGGAAAAATGGCAGTTTGATAGATCATGGCGAGCCAAAAAACATTGAACAGCGTTAGTGCAAATATTTGCATGAAAGTATGCTTATCCCCAAGCACGAAAACAAGGAATTTTTGCGCCCGAACATAAGCATACTTTGCACGAGGCGTTTTCCCATACGCAAAACATATACAAAACAGCGGAAACCCCCGGATTCTCGCGGATACGTCACAAGAACCTCAGGGGTTAAAACTGAACGCGACAAACGGCGCGGTAACGCTGGTTAGTTAGTTGCCGGCCAGCTTCTCACGGAGGGCTGCAAGCTGCTCATCGGAAGCGAGGGAGCCACTGACCTCAGCCTCTGCGTCAGCGGCAGGAGCTGCGGGGGTAGCAGCGGCGTCGTCAGACGAGTAGTTGGAAGGAGTGGAGCCTTCCTCAGCTGCGCTAGCGGCAGCCGCTGCGCGGTGGCGCTCAATCTGAGCGGTGTGCAGCTGGAAGCGACGCTCGGACTCGGCGTAACGGTCTTCCCATTCCTGACGCTGGGCATCGAAACCTTCGAGCCATTCGTTGGTCTCCGGGTCGAAGCCCTCGGGGAAGATGTAGTTACCCTGCTCGTCGTAGGAGTCGGCCATGCCGTACTTCGACGGGTCGAAGTCCTCGGTATAGTCCTCGTCGGCCTGCTTCAGGGACAGGGAGATGCGGCGACGCTCGAGGTCAATGTCGATGACCTTGACCATTGCTTCTTCGTTGACGCCGACAACCTGGTCCGGCACCTCAACGTGGCGCTCTGCCAGTTCGGAGATGTGCACCAGACCCTCGATGCCCTCTTCAACGCGGACGAACGCGCCGAACGGAACCAGCTTGGTGACCTTACCAGGAACGATCTGGCCAACAGCGTGGGTGCGAGCAAAGACGCGCCACGGATCTTCCATGGTGGCCTTCAGGGACAGGGAGACGCGCTCGCGATCAAGATCAACGTCAAGGACCTCGACGGTGACTTCATCGCCAACAGCGACAACCTCGGAAGGATGATCAATGTGCTTCCAGGACAGCTCGGAAACGTGAACCAGTCCGTCCACACCGCCCAGATCGACGAATGCGCCGAAGTTGACGATGGAGGACACAACGCCTTTGCGGACCTGGCCCTTCTGAAGCTGGTGCAGGAACTCAGAGCGAACCTCA
>ERZ772956.1890-NODE-1890-length-13750-cov-8.465644_pt1 | contig 13750 bp, 8 predicted proteins | sample MGYA00580683_ERZ772956 | MGnify/ENA primary metagenome ERZ772956 (study PRJEB29015, sample SAMEA2738077) | human oral metagenome | biome: human oral; feature: human-associated habitat; material: saliva | place: China | collected 2212 ... | reverse complement strand
GGGTGTTGTGCACGCGGTTGCCATTGCCGTTGATGGTGCCGACGCTGAGCTTCTGGGTGGTATTTCCCGCTCCGGGGGTGGCGGCTGCCTTCTTGGCGTCCTTACGTGCTGCACCGAGCTTCACTCCAGCGGTCACGATTCCTGCGATGGCGGTAATCGGCGGGGCAACAGCTCCAATAATGGACAAGACTTCTTCAATGGACAATTTGTTCTCCTTAGAGTTAGTGGTTGATTTGGTTAGTGCCGAGAAGCCACAAGTGTTTCGAAAAGCCACCAAACATGTTGCTTTTCGAAACACTTGTGGCTTCTCGGCGGGCGGGGGATGAGGCGTTACTCAGCCTTCAGCGGGAAGCTCGCCGTCTTGAGCGACCCCTTAACCGCATTCCAGTTGATGTTGTAGCGGCCACCGTAACCGGCGTGGAACCAACCGTTCTGCTTCCCGAACTCGGTGAGGTCTACGAGGCTCTCAGCAATCAGCTTCTTCGACTCGGGGTCGTAAATCTGAACGTCCTCGTGGTCGGTACCCCAGCGCATACTGCAGGCCACCTGAAGCGCGAGGACCTGGCGGCTAAGCTTCACGCCTGCGTTGTACATCGGGAGGGAGATGAAGGTGTAGCCATTCAATTCGTGCTGGTTCGCCTCCTCATAATTCTCGGTAGCCCAATCGTGGGTGAGCGTATCGGGGGAGGTGGTTTCCTCCGGCGGGTTGATGAATGCGCGGATGCGCTGAGTCAGGGTGGGGCTCATAATGTGCTCCTTTGGTTGTTGCTGCCCCGGCCCGTGCGGGCCTGCACCGGGGCAGATGGGTTGGTGGCCGTGCAGTGACCTTATGCCTCAACAATAGGGGGAGGATTTAGAGCAGTTGAGATTTTTTGGTTTACCCCGGGGTAAGCGAAAATTTGTCGGACTGGGTGCGGGGTTGAGGGAATATATTCTTTGAATTCTTGCGGGCGGGCGCTTCTTAGCTGCCTCCAGAAGCCACATGTGTTTCGAAAAGCCACCAAACATGTTGCTTTTCGAAACACATGTGGCTTCTCGGCGGAACTGGATGACCAACCCGGCCACCTCACCTCCGGCCAGCAGGGATAATAGATAGTTAGACACTTACATTGAGGACATCTGGGGCCCACCCCCGGTGACGTTGAAAGGCACAATAATGGCGAAAGCGCCTGTATCTCAGGGGTCGGGTGCCCCTACTACTCCGGCTGAGTTGGCGGAGATGTTGTGGAAGTCCGCGGATATTCTGCGCGGTTCCATGGAGTCCGGTGGTTACCGTGACTTCATGCTGGGCCTGATCTTCCTGAAGTACATTGGTGACACCTTCGATAAGGCACGTGAAGATGTTCAGCACATGCTGACTGAGGAGTACGGCCTGGAGGGTGAAGCTCTGGCTGAAGAGCTGGAGGTCCCTTCGTACTACCACGCCCGACACGGGTTCTATGTGCCGGTCGGCGCCCGCTGGTCTGACCTGGTAAAGCAGGCGAAGGGTGACCGTGTGGGTGAGCTGGTTGACTCGGCTATGGATGAGATTATGGCTCAGAACCCGCCGCTGAGTGGTGCCCTTGAGCCCATGTATGCGAGTGAGAAGGTGGAGCAGCGCACCCTGGCGCAGGTGATTGACCTGCTGTCGAACGCGAATTTCGCGGCGGTGCGTGATGGTGAGCATTCTTCGTCGAAGGATGTTCTGGGTTTCGTGTACGAGTACTTCCTGGGTAAGTTTGCTCGTGCGCAGGGTCAGAAGGGTGGCGAGTTCTACACGCCGACGACCGTGGTGAATACTCTGGTGGGTATGATTCAGCCGATGAGTGGCCGCGTGTATGATCCGTGCTGCGGTTCGGGCGGTATGTTTGTGCAGTCGAATAACTTTGTGCACCGTGCCGGTGGTGCGTTTGATGGCCGCCGTGAGGGGGAGCAGCGCGTGCTGGCGTATGGTCAGGAGCGTAACCAGGCGACCTGGCGTTTGGCGCGCCTGAACTTGGCGATTCACGGTATTGATGGTTCGGTGGGTGACCGCTGGCGTGATACGTTCGCTGAGGATTCGCACCCGGGTGAGCGTTTTGATTACGTGCTGACGAACCCGCCGTTCAACATCAAGGAATGGCATCGGGTTGAGGATGACCCGCGCTGGGTGTTTGGTGTGCCGCCGAAGAATAACGCTAATTTTGCGTGGTTGCAGCATGTGTGGTCGAAGCTGGATGTGAAGGGTTCGGCTGCTGTGGTGATGGCGAATGGCTCGTTGACTGCTGATACTGGCGGTCAGGGCGGTATTCGTCGTGCCATGGTTGAGGGCGACGCGGTGGCCGCGGTGTTGGTGTTGCCGCCGAATATGTTTACGACGACGAGCTCCCCGGCGTGTGTGTGGTTGTTGTCGAAGGATAAGTCTGCCGGTGTGAATGGTTCGGTGGACCGTTCGGGCCAGGTTCTGTTTATGGATGCCCGTTCGATGGGCCATATGGTGTCTCGTACCGAGCGCGTGTTCTCTGAGGAAGATATCGCGAAGATCGCGAATACGTGGTGTGCGTGGCGCGGTATGCCCTCGATGTATCATGCGGATGGTTCGCTGGTGAAGGCTGGCGAGGAGCCGACTGCTGGCGTGTATGAGGATGAGGCGGGTTTCTGCTTCTCGGCTTCTCTTGAGGACGTGCGGGAGCAGGATTTTGTGCTGACTCCGGGCCGTTACGTGGGTAGCGCTGTGTCTGAGGGTGAGAGCGCCCAGGAGCTGGATACGCGTATTGCCGGTCTGCGTGAGCAGCTACTGGAGCAGTTCGCTGAGTCGGAGCGCCTGGGCGCGGTCGTGCGTGAGCAGTTGGCCTCGCTGGACCTTGAGGGTGGTGAGCTGTAGTGGCTGTACTGTCGGATGCTCAGCGTGAGGCGGGGTGGACTATTGCCAAGTTGGGGGATATTGTTACTTGCTTGGATCATCTTCGTCAGCCCATTAAAGGATTAGATAGAGTCCCTGGACCGTATCCTTACTATGGTGCATCTGGAGTTGTCGATTATATAGACCAGTATGCAATTGACGGAAAATATCTATTAATTTCTGAAGACGGCGAAAACCTGCGGAGCAGGTCTCTGCCTATTGCTTTTTATGCAGTTGGTAAGAGCTGGGTAAATAATCATGCTCATATAATCTCAGCTAGTGATAGCGTAATGGCGTATGTTAAATACGTTCTAAATAGCCATGACGTATCCGCTTATCTAACAGGTACAACTATGCCTAAGCTGAGTCAGAAGTCCATGATGCTAATTGATATTCCTCTTCCCCCGCAGGATATCTTGGAGCGGATTGCTGGGATTTTGGGATCGCTTGACGACAAAATCGAAGCAAACACCCGCCTCATCCATATCCTTAGTGACTATTGTGTTGCGCTTGTAGATTCTTTGAAATTGTTTGAAGGTTCTAGGGAATCTACTTTAGGGGAAATTATTGCATTTTCGCCTAAGGTGAAGAAACCTGCTGGTGAAGAATATCAATTTATTGATATGAGTTCTTTGCCTACGATGGGTCCGGTTCCAGAAACTATTTCGTCGAAAAGCTCATGGAACGGTGCAAAGTTTGAAAATGGAGATACGCTTTTTGCTCGCATTACTCCTTGCTTGGAGAACGGTAAAACCGCAATTGCTATGGGCCTAGGTGATGAACCGGCTTGTGGATCTACCGAGTTTATCGTTATGCGCGCTAATACTCCGGAACAAGTAATTCTTCCCTATGGAATTGCTCGTTGCGATAAATTCCGTCAGGAAGCAATGTCGCACATGATAGGTAGCACCGGACGTCAACGTGTGAAATGGCAAGATTTGGCGAATATCCCTGTGTCTGTACCTAGTGAGTCTGATATGCAGAAGATTGAAAAGTCGTCAGATATTTTTGGATATTTTGAAGCTCTCCGAAAAGAGAACCTTCAGCTCGCTGAAACCCGTGACGCTCTCATTAAGCGCCTCATTGGCTAAATAGCCGCGAACCTTCCGTCCTTCCTGCTTAACGGGAAAATGGAAAGCCTCGAGAGAATGCGAATTGCATTCTCTCGAGGCTTCAGTCTTATGCGCCAAGCGGCAGTATAGGGCGCCGCGCAGTTATAACCTCAAAATATTGTTGAGGAACTCTTGATTTCTCTCTTAGTATTTCAACGGGAATATCTGATTCCTCGATGAGTTCAATAGCATGAGGAATCAAAGACGGTCCTTCGATAGATGAGATGCGCCCCGGCTCCTTAACACGCCATCCATTGCGCGAGATAGTAACCATAGCATTTCGGTATGCGTCTTCCGATAGTCGTCCAAGTTCCTTAGCCCGATATAGGAGAGCCTGCATGCTGATGCCCCAATATTCCTTGAGCTCTTTTAGCTTCATCCAGCCTTCGCCGTTCATAACTCTTGGTAGCTCATCCTGTATACAGGCACTCGGGGCCAAGAACTCTGAAGCAAATGCATGAGCCTGAGCCTCTAATACCTTATGGCCTGGATCAGCATCCGCGTGCATCACGAGATGCCCCAGTTCATGGGCAGCATCAAAACGCTGACGATAATAATCGCCTTTAGTAGGGTTTAGGACAACAACCGGAACCTTCGTACCGAGTGTAGAGTATGCGTCAATTGCTGCACTCTGGAATGGTGCGAAGACAACGACGATACCATGATTTTCCATGGTGCGGACAACATGGCGGACAGGCTTATCGCCCAAGTTCCATTCCCTTCGAACCTGTTCGGCTGCTAGAGAGGGGATAATAGAGTCCAGATTGTCCACATCGGCAGGCATATCAGGGAGTATGAGATTGGGGAGGTCAGCGTACTCGGTAATCGTATGTACGACATCCTGGACTACCTGGGTATAAGCCTGAGCCTGGTTACGGCTGAGTTGCGTTGTTGAACGAAGTGACCTAAAGTGCGGGGCTCCAGATATGGAAGAAGTGTCCGACCCTTGATTTTCGAGGAAAGAAGGTGCAATACCCAGGGTCTGGGCGAGAGCTACAACGTTACTTGTCGTCGGGTTTCTATTCCCTGATTCCCAGTGGGTGATGGTAACGGCACTGACTCCAAGGCTCCTGGCGAGGTCACTCTTGCGGACCCCTTGTAGCTCTCGAGCTAGCGTAAGCCTCCTGGGGTCGAAAGATATGATTGGGGATGAATGATGTGTGGACATGATGCTTTCACTGACGGGGCATATTGTGTGGCGGTCATAATGCCCCTACTTTGTGGTCTTCTTCAGCTTAACATGAGCGTCAGGGACGGAAGGAACCTGAAGCTGGCTTTCCGATCGCGAATCCTGACCAGATGTAGCGGCAACAGGCAGGGGAGACGAAGTCGCATATGCGAGCAGGTCGATAGTCCATACCCAAGGACTCTGGTTGCGATGCTCGACCATGGTGGGTAGGCCGAGTATGAGTTCCTTGAAATCACCCTCTGGTGTGATGGCGTACGCCAGCATGAGGGCGGGAAGACGTGGCGGCAACTCACCAGTAGGAGCTTCCAAACCCTGAATAAGGAGAGTCGGTTGTACGTAACGAGTTGTTTCTGAAACAGCGAGTGACTTGTAAAGGCCTTTCCAGCGGATTTTTTCAGTGCCTCGCTGATGATGGGCACTTTGGATAAACAATGAGCAGAAATCGGTAACCTCCCAGCACTTTACGCCGTTATAAGGATGGTAACGATAGCGGCCAGGCATGGGGTTTAGGTGCAGAAGTGAGCCATAAGCCTCAGGAAGAAGTCCCTTGGCTAGAATGCTGAGATTTTCGGCAATCGGACTTCCCAAGAGGGATTCATAATCTCCTGTGAGCGTAACGCGATGCATGTCACTTACCATGTAGTCTCGATTCCCGTGACCCTTCGTTACATTGCTCAGACCTGCAGCGCCCAATGTGTTTTTGCGGTCGTGTAAGGGTTGAATCTGTGCCAGAACCTTCAAATCATTCATGACGCCCAACTTCTCGAGTTCCAGCAAGACCGCTGCCCGATCATTGAAATCAATACTTCTCAATGCTTTAACCTTTCCGTAAAATCATGTCTTACATTTAACAAGACTATCATTTTTCTGACATGGATGAAACTCTGATGTTGAGGAATCCAGCTTAGAGACAAACCCAAAAATGCTTTATTTCTCGACGCAATGGGCAGCGCATGAGGGGAACGTCTAGGATATTCTGAACAATGTAGTCATAGAGATCATTCACGGTACAACGCGACTGACGACCTCCTCAGCAAAGGAGCTAGAACATGGTAACCACCAACCACCGCACCTACCGGCCCAACGACACCACCTACGAGACCCTCACCCAACTCGTTGCGCCCTACAGCCTCTCACGCATCCAGCTCACCGAAGCCGTCGGTATCGCCACCAAACCCACCATCAACACCTGGGTCAAACAGTGCTGCCCCAACCTCCCGCAGGGCGCTCCCGTGCCCCTCGCACCCATCCTGCGCTACCTGCACGAAACGCACCTTCCCGACCCCAAAAAATGGCCCGGCAGCTACCCCTACGACCAGTACATCCTCGAAAATATCACCGCGCGCATGCTCGCCCGCGTCGTAGCCGCCACTTTCAGCACCGATCACTCGTACAGCAGCAACTACCGCGAATTACTCGCACTCATTGCCATCCTCGTAACCCTCGCCCGCTACTGGCAAGGCCCCGAAGAAACCTTCCTCACCCTCCTCAACACCGCCGAACCCAGCGTAGCCTGCGAAGAAGATCTGCAACAGGCTATTGACGCAGCCCATGAAACTCTGCACCCCATCTTTACCGAACTGTTCGTACCCACACTCCGCACAGCCATCGGCACCTTTACCGCCGACGAAGCGCAACTTCTCACCCGCTACGCCCTCGCCGCTGGATGCTACGCAGGTGCCCACCCCCACGAAACCCTCTACAGCATCCACACCTCACTCTCTGCCGCAGACCGCACCAACGCTCTCCCCGATGCCGAGCTCATCCGCTACGTAGCCGACTTCCTCAACGCGGGCTCCTACGCGACTCACGCAAGCAGTAGCTTCACCGGCAATCACGCTAATGAGCGTAACCTCATCCTGCACGGAAGCTACGCCAGCCACGAAACCGCATCACACCTCGTCGCCTACCTGCCTAAAGCCCGCGATGCTATCGCCTTCAGCACCCCCTATGGTGATGAAGTCGGCGCGCTCGCTGACGAACGCCGAGCCGCATTCACTCTCTACCTCTGCTACCTGCTCCTCGCAGATGATGAATCTTCAGAACAGCAGGCCGCAGACCTCTACTGCGCTGAACGTTGGGCACACAGTGCAGGCCAGCAGACGCACAGCATCGAGTACTCTGACCCGGTGTCTACTCTGCCTGATGCCCCTGCCAACCATTTGCTCATTCTGCCTCTCGACACCCCCGCCGGCACCCCCGACGACCTCGCGCAGCAACAGGAGGAAGCATGGCAGGCTATTGAAAATCTTGCCGTAAGTATTGATGACGACATTAGCCTCAACGGCACCATTAGCTACCCCCTACGTCCTGGCGAACACCTTGCCGTCCTCGCGCCCCTAGACGTACTCGCAGGCTTCGGCCGGCATCTCAAAGCCGCGCACCGCGGCGAAGAAACCCGCCAAGACAAGCTCGTCGACGGATTCCTCACCGCCATCACCGTGCAGCCCGGCAACCACGGCATGCGTCTGCGCGCCGTCATTGACCTCGGTCCTGAACATCTCAAGGTCAACACCAAAATCCGCCTAGGTCTGGGCCTCCTCAGCATCTTTACGACCGGCAGCAAACCCCAAGGATCCGTATACCTCGGTTCCCTCGACGACGTGAAGCTTTACGGCCCCACCGAACGCTCTAACAAGCTCAAACTCACCCGAGCCGCCGAACGCGTTACAAACACTGCCCGCGGCTACCTTGAATGCGGAGAAATCGGCTCCGAAGATATTGCCAGCGGCGTGATTGTAGCTTCAGAGGCTCTCAAAAACGCCTCCTTCGACGAGCTATACATCAACCCGGTTTCCAAGAACACCCCCGAAGAAAGCCTTAGCCTACATACCAGCCTCACCCGAGACCTACCCGCCCTCCTCGAAGCGCTCCCCACCGGCCTGCCCGTAACCGTTCCGCACCTTCGCACCCCCGAAGACGAACGGTCCATTCTGCACGGCGAAGAATACGACATCACCATCAACCAACTCATCAAAACCGAGAAGGTACTCACCAAAATCACCGGCCGTCAGATCACCGGCACACGCTACGGCGACGTCGAAAACAACAGGAAACGCATCCGTGTTCTCGATGCGCACGCCCTTGGCCACTACGCACGCTACGGTGTGCTGCCTGCCGAGAGCCACTACCTGCGCGCCCTTGACCTGACCGAAGGTACCCAGCTCACCCAGGTCAACGACATTGTCATATACCCCGCCTACGACCAGACCTACGGTGGCCCCGCCGTCTACCTGAGCGAACACGGGGGAGAGGCTATCGGCCAGGGCATGACCGTACTCCGATTCCGCCACTACACCCCCGGCCGGTCCAGCCTGCGCGCCACCAGCGAATACGTTCAGCGCGCCCAGCTGCTCGCGCACCTTCTGCGAGCGCTCCTCAACGGCCTAGCCGAAGGAACCGCCCTCAGGATTAGCACCCACCTTGCCCCCGAAAAGCGCAAGACCAGCACAGACATTAAGGGCTGGGAGAAGCAGCCGCTACCCCATATTGACGGCCTGGCCTGGAACAATAACGACCTCGAATGGTTCAGCGAAAAGCCTGATGTTGCTGAAGCCGGAAACTCCGAGGCTGCAGGTGGCGCACCTGAAAACGCGGACGTATACGTCACCCACCCCGTCGCACGCTACCTCGCCCAGGAACTCAACGCCTTCGAGGAGGTAGAAGCCGCCCTGGCTGAAGCGCTGCAGCAGGTGCGTGCCGTCCGCGGACGCTACGAACGGGACCTCATGGCTAACCACCTCGACATTCGCTCCACCTGGGAAGAATCAATCCGAAAGGATGACACCCAGTAAATACGATGACTGAGGTGCTGGGGCGGGTAGCCAACCCAGCACTTCAGTCAGTTCGCTTACCCCGGGGTAAAACACAATAACGACATTTCCCCTCGTCATCAGGCATTCTAGAGATGTACAACGCCGCAGAGCTCACCACAGAAGATGAGCAACCGGCACATAGGCAAAGTATTCACGCAACACGCAGGGTGCATGGCACCGGCAAAGAAAGGAGCCACCATGGCTGAAAAGAACTGGGAACTGAGCGTCCTCTCTGAACTCGCAGATAAGGGCTGGGAGCTAACCAACGGATCCGGTATTCAGGCAGACACCAGCTACGAAGAGCGCGTACGGGCAACCCGCGTGCCGGACTCGATTCTGCCCAACTACAAGGCGTTCCGTCACGGCCGTGAATCCCGTGAATCCCTCATCATCCCCGGCGAGGTCAAGGAAGCCCTGCGCCGCCTCAACCCGGACGCCACCGAAGACCACGTGCAGAAGGCCTACACCACTCTGACCCGTCGCCGCAGCGCTAACATCATGGCCGAGAACAAGGAAGCTCTCGGCTACATGAGCGCCGGCATCCCCGTGGAAATGAAGGCACCCGACGGCACCCTGCGCACCCGAAACCTGCAGGTCATCTCCGCAGACCCCTCCCAGAACACCTACCTGGCGGCGCAGCAGGTTACCGTCTTTTCCAGCGGACGCTCCTATCGCCTGGACGTGGTGCTCTACTGCAACGGCCTGCCCGTAGGCATCATTGAGCTCAAAGACCAGGACAAGAAGCTCACCGAAGCCTACAACCAGATGAACACCTACCAGCGTGAAATCCCGCAGGCCTTCACCTACAACATCGTCACCATCATGGGCCAGGCCGACCACGCACGCTACGGCACCATCGGCACCCCGCTCTCGCACACCGCCCAGTGGAACTACAACGCTGAAGGTGCAGAAACCCCCAACGACACCTACATCGACGACCACGGCCAGCACAGTACCCCGCTCAACCGCATCATCCAGGCCTTCGGAACCCCCGAAATTCTGCTCGACATGATGCGCCACTTCACCCTCTTCGTAGGCACCGGCAGCGAAGAAGGCAGCAAGTCCTACGTCAAGATCCTCGCCAAGGCACACCAGTACTACGCCGTCCGCGAGGCACTCGACCGCGCCGTAAAGACCCACACCGGCAGGGGACAGGTAGGCGTCGTCTGGCACACCCAGGGCTCCGGCAAGTCCTACTCCATGCTGTTCTTCGCCCGCGCCGCCATGCGTGAAAAGGCGCTGCACAACCCCACCATCGTCGTGGTTACCGACCGCACCGACCTGGACAGCCAGCTCTACACGACCTTCATGAACGCCAAGGACATGCTCCCCGAGGAGCCCGTCCAGTTCGATTCGCGCCGCGAGCTGAAGAACCGCCTGAACGACATCCAGTCCGGCGGTATCTTCTTCACGACCCTGCAGAAGTTCGGCATGGAAGACCCCGACGAGAAGTTCCCGCAGCTCTCCGACCGCTCGAACATCATCGTCATGGTGGACGAGGCGCACCGCTCCCACTACGACACCCTGGAAGGATACGCACACAACCTCAACACCGCCCTGCCCAACGCCAAGTACATCGCGTTCACCGGCACCCCCATCGACAACAAGACCGGTAACACCACCGCAGTCTTCGGCGAGTACATTCATACCTACAGCTTCGACCGCGCTATTGAAGAAGGCGCGACCGTCCCGCTGCTCTACCAGCTGCGTCACGTCAAGATGGGGAAGTCTGATGGTATCGACGGAATCAGCAAATCCTTTGATGAACTCTCCGATCTGCTAGAGGCAGAAATCGCAGCGAAGACCACCCTTGAGCAGACCACGGTCATGAAGATGTTGGTTTCCGACGAGCGTCTGGACGAGGTCGCCAGGAATATTGTCGAGCACTGGGAAGAACGCCGCGAGCTCATGCACGAAGAAATGAGCGGCGGAATCGGTAAGGCCATGGTGGTTACTTCCGGTCGTGAGCACGCCGTGCGGCTCTTCCACAAAATCATCGAGCAGCGTCCCGACTGGGCCCCTGAAGGCCCCGAGGACATTAACGGTGGCCGCGTGCAGGTGCTGATCTCTGGTACCACGAGCGACACGGAGGAGCTCGCACCCTTCCGCCGCAACAAGGCCGATTCCCGCGCGGTTGAGCGTCGCATCAAGGACCCCGAAGACCAGCTGGAAATCATTGTTGTGGCCGACCGCTTGCTCACCGGCTTTGATGCCCCCGTACTGCACACCATGTACATGGACCGTCTGCAGAAGGAACACAATCTGATGCAGACCATCGCCCGCATCAACCGCACCTACAAGGAAAAGCAGTCTGGCCTGCTTGTTGGCTTCCTGCCGCTACACACCAACCTGCGCAAGGCCCTGAAGCAGTACGCAACCAGCGGAGAAGAGGTCAACTTCAACCCCGTAACCCGCGGTGAGAAGTTGCTGGAAGACTTCAAGACCTCCTACGCGCAGCTCACCGAATACCTGGGCATCGACTGGTACGCCATGGCTGAAAGCCGCGGTGTTGGCGTCGACCCGCGCGAGTATGAACGTGTGCTGACCTTGGTACAGAGCAAGGTCCTCGGCTATGAGCAGGATGCGGAACGCGCACCTCAGAGCGATGCCCCGCAGGTCACTAAGCTCCTGGGCCACATCATTGACCTGTACCGCCAGCTCGTTCCCCTCAAGGACAAGAAGGAAGTATCTAAGGTCCTGACCCCGGCCATGATTGCGCGACTCGAGTTCCTGCGTGACGTGCACAAGGGGGTGAAGAACCGCCGCCTGACCAACCGTGCCTTCGAACAGACCATCAGCGCTGAAGAAATTAAGCAGCAGATGGAACGCCTGTTCAACGAGGCCGTGGAGACCGGTGGCACCAACATCATCACGGTGAATTCTAACGGTGAGAGCGCTATCGACCTGCGGCAGCTGACCGATTCGGCAATCGAGCAGCTCTCTGGTACGGATGCGGCGGCTCTGGTAGCTCAGAATGCCGCCGACCTTGTGACCATGCAGATCCAGAACTCCCTGGAAGGCCAGCAGGCACGAGTCGTCTACTTCATGAAGCGTCTGGAGGAGCTACTCAAGCGCTACAACGCCTTTGAGAATAAGAGCAGCAAGGAACTTGAAGAGCTGTTGCTCGCTGTTCGCTCGCTGGCTACCGAGGCTGAGAATGACGCTGAACGTGGCCGCCGCCTGGGCCTGTCTGCTCGCGAGGTGCGAGTCTACGACGAGCTGTGCGCAATCGACATTCTGCCTCAGGTGCTGACTGAGGAGGAACTGGTGAAGGCTACCCGTCAGCTCGTTGACAAGTTCGACCAGGGCGCCGGCATGGCGCAGGACGCTGTAGCCTTCAGTGGTAAGGCGGGGGTCGCCTCCCAGGTTCGCCTGACCCTGCTGAGCCACCGCCTCAAGTTTGAGCGTGCCGGCGCGGTGTTTACGGATGTTGTGGATGAGGTTGCGGGCCACCTGGATCAGCTGAGCCTCTAACCCTCCTCCTTATTCAATCGCCGAGAAGCCACATGTGTTTCGAGAAGCCACCAAAGACGTGGCTTTTCGAAACACATGTGGCTTTTCGCTTATCTGAAAGGAAAGAACATAGCCTGATTTACCCCGGGGTAAATTGCGAACAAGGGGTCGGCCCCCACATCAGGAATAGTCTGAAGGGGACATATTGGATGGGTGGTCACTGCATTACAAGGCCACCCAGAAGAAAGGCATGATATGAACTTGTCACAATGGTTGAACTCAGCAACGTTGGTCCTGCTGTTGGTGAGCGTAATTATCTTCTTCGTGAGGGCTGCAATATCAGCCGTGGGTGGTGTAACCACATCGATTCGTTATCTGCGAGCCACGACGAAGGGCGAGGAGTACACGCGAGAATCGGACGACGAAGACCGTATCTTAAGTTCCTCCATTTTGGGCGGTCCGGATATTATCATCAACCTCGTGATGGGCGGATTTGTGGCCGCGGCGATGTGGGTGGTCATGCTACAGCAAAGCTCTTCGGTAGAGGCTTTGGTGTGGGTTGCTGACATTTCGGTATTCGCGGTACTACTGCTGGGTTTGACTGCAATGGTGCGTTGTTCCAAGCGTGCACGGGCTAAGGGTAAGAAGATGAAGCCCAACGCCTTACTTGGTCTGATGTATGTGACTTCGTCCGGTACGGCTCTCAGCTCTACGCTGTCGAATGGCCTGCAGATGAGCGAACATTGGTCGATGGCTAATCTGATCCAGGCGGGGCTCTCGGCGGGTTCGACTGACGTGGACTTTGTGAACGGTGTTATGGGTGCATACGGTGTTCCGGGGTTGGTTACTCTGGCTGTGTATACTGTGCTGTTCCTTGTGTGGGGAATGCTTGTTCCGGAAGTTCTGTTGCACTCTGTTTTCCTTGCCGGTAGTGCGCTGGGAGGTCGTGCTGTGATTGTTGGATCAAAGTTGGAAAGTGCGGAGCGTCTTTTCATGGTGAGTATCGCTCTCTATTTGGTGACTCACCTGATATCGAGTGGTTTGTGGGCAAGCTAGTCGCCTCTCTATTCGCTGAGAAGCCACATGTGTTTCGAAAAGCCACATTTTTAGTGGCTTTTCGAAACACATGTGGCTTCTCGCGGTTAAGTTTGGGGCACTCCAGCAGTACGCAGCACCTGCAAGGCCCGCCTCGGACGGTAAATAGCATCCTTAGCAGAAACACGGACGACAGCATACCCCGCGTGGAGCAACCGATCCTGTCGAGTCTTCTCCCGAACCAGGTCCTCTTTGGCGTTGTATTTGACGTTGCCGTCTACCTCCA
>ERZ772956.1883-NODE-1883-length-13779-cov-5.150393_pt1 | contig 13779 bp, 15 predicted proteins | sample MGYA00580683_ERZ772956 | MGnify/ENA primary metagenome ERZ772956 (study PRJEB29015, sample SAMEA2738077) | human oral metagenome | biome: human oral; feature: human-associated habitat; material: saliva | place: China | collected 2212 ... | reverse complement strand
CCCGCCGCTCTGCTGCTTGATGCGTAGCGCGTACGTCATAGCTGACGGGCGGATAGTAGAGTGGGAGCAAATCAGCGTAAGTCATAACAGGGTCATCTCAAACGTGCCTAAGGCCAGCCATTGGATGTGCGGGGTGATGGTGGCGTTTTGGTTGGCAGACGGGCTGACCAAAACGCGGTCGCGCACGCCCGGGGTGTCGCTGATCAGTGCCTCGATATGGCTTTTATAGACGGTGTCGCCCGGCTTGATACCGGCGAAATAGGCCGACAAGGCGCGGGCGGCGGCATCCTTGACTGCAGGCAGGGTGTAGCCGTCGGTCAGCGATACGCGCACCGATACATTGAGCGGCACGCGTTGCGGCGCCATCACCTGCACGTTTTTGGCAGTAACCGGGCGGCGCTCGTCGATATACTGCTGTACGGCACGCACCACATCGGGCGACGGCAGGCCGGAAGCGGTGAGGATGGCCACATCCACCGTGCCCAAGCCGCGCCGCAGCGGATACACAAATGCCGCCTCCACTCCCGGTACGTCCATTGCCCAGCGGTAATAGTCGTAGGCATTGCCGCCGGCGGGCGGTTGGCGTAAACGCGACAGCAGCCTGTCTAACAGCGCGGTATCACTCTCGATATCAGTGCCGCCCACCATACTCACGAGTACGGCGTCCGTCTTAATACCGGCAGGCGGGCTTTGCAGTTTGGCCGGGGTATTGTCCGGCTGATTGCCAGCGGCACCGGTGCTCAGGCAGTGGCAGGCAATCAATGCCTGACCGCTGCCGTTGGTTTGACCTGCTGCACTGGTTTGATAGGCAATGTCGCCCACTTGGGCCACCAGCCCGGCAGGCAGAACGGTATTGGGCGCGCCGCTGATGCGGATGCTGCCCGCCGCTGCGGCAGCCGCTTTGCGCCAAATGCGATACATGGCGCAATGGCGCTCCAAATAGGCGGTGTCCGCCGTATCGGCAAACACCTGCCGCAAAATCCACTCTTGATGCTGGTATTGCCCCTCGGCCAGTGCGGCCAAAGCGGTGGCGCGGGCGTAATTGTCGCTGCCGGGATGGGTGTGGGCAGCAGGCTGTTGGTTGCTCAAATCACGCAGGTAGTCGCTGCGCAATTGCTCAAAGTTTTTGGTTTTCATGCCAGCCGCACCTCATGGATTAAAGATAGATTCCGGCCGCTCATGTCTTCCCCGTCAATATCCAGCCGCAGCCAGCCGCGCCGTGCCAAAGAGGCGGCCACATTGATGCGGCGGGCGCGGCGGGCATCTAAAATCGGCTGCAAAGCCTGCTCGGCATACTGCTTGGCCAGCACCGCCATGCGCGGCAGATCTTTCATGCGGCGCAATTCGTGCAGGCGGCTGCCCAGTGCGGGCTCTGCCCAGTAGCTGCCCAGCGGGGTAACCAGCCGCACATAGACTTCGTTTTCGATGCCTTGCGCGGATTGGTTGAGTTGGTAGTCGCCGGTGGTGGGGTTAAGTAAAGCGTCCATAGCCGCATTATGGGTTATGGACGCCGGGGGAACTGCTTGAGGGGTTTCAGAGGGTAGCCTAAATAGGGGCGGTGGTGGTACCGCCGCTGTCGCCGGTGTGTTTGTGGCCGGAGAGGGATTTGCCCGATGCCATCACGTCGCCGTCGGTGGTGTAGCTGCCGCCGGTTTGGCGCACATCGCCCTCGAAGCTGGCGCCGCTGCCGCCTTGAATCGCCATGCCGCCGTTACCGTTGATTTGCCCGGCAGCGGTCACTTCGGCGGTGCAATCCACATTGGGTGCGTCAATATTGACCCCGCCCGGCGCTTTGATGTTGAGCACTTGGCAGTCGATATCGATGATGCGGCCTTTTTTAAGCACGATTTTGGCGCCGTCGGCGTTGTACACCGCAGTCTCGCCCTCTTGCAGGTTGGTGATGCGGTAGGCACCGTTGCAGGTATTGACGACGATGCCGTGGCTGGTCTGGCCGCCCAAGGGCAATACAATGCAGTCGCTGCCGGCAGGCGGGTGCGCGGTGAAACCGAACTGCTCGGCGTGTTCCAGCGCCTGCACCGTTTCGCCGTCCAGCCCCTCAATCTGTGTACGCTGCACACCGCCTCCGGCATCGGTGCGGGCGATTTTGCCCCTGAATGCCTGCCGGATGCCGCCCAGCATCCGCTTGATGCGGCCGTCTACTTGTTTAGCGTCCATTTATTGTCCTTAAATAACCTGTAATTCCCGTGCCTGACGGCCTTTCCGTTCACCGCTGCGGCGTTTGCTACTGCCCCTGCGGCGGCCTTTGCCGCCTTGGCCTTTGTTGTTTTTCGGCGGTTTGGCCTCGGGTATCCACGCCTTATCCTCTTTGAGGGTGAGGATGGTTTGCGTGGGCTTGCCGCGCCCGCCCACAAATTTGCGCGCCATCAGGAAATAGATGCCGTCCAGCCCGTCCGGCTCACTCAATACTTGCAGGCGCTGGCCAGGCTGCCACAGCACGCCATCGTCGTTGCGGTGGCCCTGCACGGTGGCGGTGATGGTAAGGCCGTCCAATTTGCTGTCGCCCAGCCGCTTCTTGGCCTTGCGCTCGGCGGCGGCTTGGTTGTCCACATCCGCCTCCACGATAATCAGCGGGCGGTGCACCTTGACCGTGTCGTCTTTTACCGTGGCGCGCAGGTTGTGCTTGCCGCTGTGGCTCTGCCCCAGCACGGTAATCTCGCTGAAGCGCTGCGAAAAATCGCGCTCCACCTGCAACTGCTCCACGTTGTTGCCCTGCCCGGATACGCGCACAATCAAATCGGCCACCGGCTTGGTGGTGTAGTCGGGCCCGCCGATCACCAGTGTGCCGTCCGGCTCCAGCCACGGCCACAGCCCGTTGGCCTCGGCATACTGCGCCAAGGCATCCCAAGCCCGGCTGCCCGGCTCGATTTGCACTTTGTTGGTGCGCGCGGTTTGCGCCGCATCGATGCGGATTTTGCTGATACCCAAGGGTTTGACGATGGTGTCGATAATCTGCTTTAAATCCATATCCTGCGCGTTAAAAATCGGGCAGGAGCAATCCAACAGGATGCCGGCATCGTCGCGGCCGGAAATGGTGAGCGTTTTTTGCCCTTTGGCGGTGGTGGTGCTCACGCGGTCGATGCGCCCGCTCAATACCGTATCCTCGCCTACCCGCACCTCCACCGTGTCGCCCGGCTGCACCGCATCCGGTTTGGCATCCACCGGCCGCCCGAGGGTGACCTGAAAATCATCGGCCGGGGTGAGGAGGTCGCTGTCGATGTCGTAGTCTGTCCACTGGCTGTGGGTTTTGCCTGCAATCAAGAGGCTTACGGTGTTATTGGGCGTAGGCATTTAATACGGTTCCGCGGGCGATAAAGTTGGGATGGCTGATACTCGGATTGAGGCGCAGCAGCTCGGCTTGGCGGTTGTGGTCGCCGTACCATAAAAAAGCCAGCAGGTGCAGGCTGCTATCCTGCGGCACTACCTTTTGCACCAAGGGCGGGCGCAGGTTAATCAAGGCCTGTGCCTGTTTTTGCAGGGTATGCGCTAACGTGCGCACGCTGTCGGCCAATTCGGCGCTGCCCTCCAAATAGGGCTGCTGCGGCAACAGGCGGCGCTGTTCCAGTTGGTGGTAGAGCTGCTCGGGGTCGGGCGGGTTGTCCTGATACAGCGAGAGCAGCAAGGCGGCCAACTGTTCGGCCTGCTCGGCGCTGGCGGAGAGCATCATCACCGCCAAGCGGTTGGCGGCCAACGCGCTGTTGAGCTGGGCGCGCACATCGGCCAGCAGGCGGCTGATTTCCGCCGGCGTGAGTTCGGGTTCGTCCTGCTCGGCGGCGAAAATATCCGCCAGTTCTTTGGCCAGCGCGGTGCTGCCCACAATGGCAATCGCTGCCGTGAGCGCGGCCACATCCGGCAAGGCGGCCTGCGAGCGGGCGGGCGTGGCGCCGTTATCCAAGCCCTGCCGGTATTGCCACGGCACGGCGGCGGCCGTTTTGGTACCGCCGGCCAAGTCGCGCCAGCCGGACAGGCTGCTTTCCGCCGTGCGGTGCATCCCGGCCAGCGCGCCAAACACGCCTTTGAGTTCGGTGAGCAGCACGCGCGGGCTGTTGAGCAGGTTCAGGCTGCCTGAAAATACCCCGTTCACTTGGCCGTACAGCCGCCCCACCACATTGAGCACAGCCGCGTGAAAATTGTTCCAGCGGTGCTGTAGGTTGCGGATTTTGCCCAAGGCCTTTTCCAGTACGGCGAAACCCTGAAACGCGGCCAAGTCGGCTATCCAATCCACCTCGTCGGCCAAAGCCAGTGCCAGCTCGCGCCCGAAAAACGGCGCGGCGGCCACGCTCTGTTTGAAGCTGATATTGATTTCGGCATAGTCCGGGCTGTCTTCGCTGTGCCGCACCTCGAAATCGGCCACCACCGTGTCCGGCACGCTGCCGTAAATCGGGTGCACCAGCTCGCCGCTGCCGTGTTCGCGCAGCACCTTGAGCAGGCGTTGCAGCCGCGCCTCGTAGTCGTCGCCATACAAAACGGCGGTGAGGTTAAATTCCAGCGCCTCGCAGCCCGTGTCCTCAATATCCGAGCCGTCCACAAAAGGGTAGCTGTGCTCGGCAAGAGCGTGCACGCCGCGCAGGGTGTCGCCGGTGGCTTCAAACGCTACGCCCTTGTAACTGGCATCAAGCAGGGTATCTTGCCAACTCATCTGTTAATTCCTTCTGTTGTCGCGCTCGGCGGCTTGCGATACGGCGGCGGTGATGTTGCCGCCCGACACCGATACGGTTACCGGCACCGGCTGCCGCGCCGCTGCCGCCAACAGCCCCGCCGCCGTGCCCATCAGGCGCGATGCCTCCAAAAACTGGGCGGCGGCCTGCTGGTTGTGATTGACCGCCTGTGCATATTGTTCGCTCGATTGCTGATAGGTTTGCGATGACTGCTGGATTTGCTCCGCACTTTTTTGCAACTCCGGGCTATTGAGCGGCGAATGCAGCATTGATTGCCCGTAACGTTGCGGGGGCAATTGGCTCATCCTCCCTAGTTCGGCGTCGCCGGGTAGAAATGGGTTGGCTGCCCGGAGGGACTTGGGATAATTAAATAATGATGATAATGATGATGGCTGATTGTTACGCTGCTGCCATGATCGGCGCATACTGGCCACTTCTTCGATCTCTCCGGCATTCAATTCTTGCGAATGCAGCAACAAGCCAAGGCCGAAATTAAAACGCGGTGCGGCAGTCAGTGCCTTACCACCCAATTTAAACGCCCCACGCCCCAAGTCGGCAGCCCCTTTGGCTGCTCCGGACAGCAGGGTGCCTGTTCCCTTGGCCGCACCGGACAACATATTGCCGGCCCAGCCAGAGCCGCCACTGCGAAACAATGACAAAAAGCCGGCACCCAGCCCTGCACTGCCTACAGCTTGTGCAGCCAAAGTGGCTTTGGGATAGCGGGAAGAGACTTCCGTCCATTTGGTTTCGGCAGAATTCAGGGTATCGAGCGCGGGTTTGCGGCCAAGCTGTGCCAATGAGCGGTTTTGCTCTTGTATGAACAGATCGTCCCGGCTCATTACGCCGATTTTTCTGTCCACCAAGCTATTGGTTTTCGGGTCAATTCCGGCCAACCCTTGGATATATTCCTGCACCTGCTGCATATCGGAGGCGGCCAACAAACCGGCTTTGGCCTGAATATCCGGCAAAATCCGCGACAGCACGAAACCGCGCATAATATTCATCTGTTCGGCGGCGGTTTGATCGCCGGCATCGGCCTTAGCTTTGAGTTGTTGGTATTGCTGGTCGCGTTCCAGCATGGTGTTGGCCAAACGCGATAACACCTGCACTGCGTTTTCGCCGTTGGCCTTGCCTTGTAAAACCGAATTAGCCCAGTCAATACCCTTGCTCGGGTCATTTGGGTTATCCATGCGCGACAAGCGTTTTACTGTGTCGGCTGATAAGGTTTTTTCCAACAGGTTGCGCACGTTGTTGGCGGCTTCACTGTTGGAGCCGGATTTATTGGATGCAGATTGCAGGATGGACAGCAGGTAATCGAAGCCTTGGATACCGTTCAGGCCGGAGCTTTTGGCGACAGGCAGCAAGGCGGGCAGCTCGGTTACCATATCGGCGATTTCAAAGTTGCCCTGCATCCCCGATTTCATAGCGTGCTCAAACGCGGTAGCCAGCTCTTCGCCCTGGAATCCGAAGTCGTGCAGCACTTTCATCAGTTTGGCCACACTCTCCGGATCGTATTGTCCAGCGCCTTCGGCGGAGGCAATCATGGCGCGATAGGTGGCGGTTGCACCTTTCTGCACCTGCTCGAAGCTCATTCCGTTGGCCATTTGGCTGTTGATCAGGTTGAGCGCGGCATCGGCATTACCGCCGTTTTTGGCTATGAGCTCGGTTACCAAGTCGCGGATTTGCTGCTTACCTGTGGTGGCAATCCAATCAGATGTTTTGCTGCTATCTTCGCCAAAAGCCTGCCATGCTACTTGGCTGATATTGGCTTCAAGCTGTTTTTGGTTATCCATGCTCGGTTTGAGCACGGTATAAGCACCCACACCGGCAGCAGCCACTGTAGTCATGGTGCTGCCCAAGCGTTGCCGCCAGTTGCCGGCTGCACCTGCACCACTGCGCAGTTCGTTATTCAACCGTTGCAGGTTGCGGCGGTTGGCCTCCGCCGCCCGCGCCAGCTCGCGTTGCGACAGCGTGCCGGAGCGTGCCAAACGGTTGTAGGCTGCCTGTGTAAGCTGAATTTCGCGGCGGATTTGCTGCTCGGAGCGGATACCGAGCCTCTGATAGGCGCTGATGGCCTGTTGCCGCTGCCGTCCGGCCTGTGCCCAAGCTCGTGCCTGCCCGGTGGCCGCGCGCTGGCTTTCAGTCAGCAGCCGGCGCAGGCCTTGGCTGGCATTGTCCTTAAACTTGGCAACCAGTTCTAAGGTATTACTGCTCATTTTTTCTGCCTTTTGCTGATGTAGGTGGTGCTACCCTTACCGGATGGCTTGGGCTTAGAGAGGGAAGGAGGCGGTGCAGACGGAACGGGGATGGGCACTGGCACGGGTTGATAGGTGGATAAAAGCTGGCGCGCCTGCCGCACAAAACTGTTGAGTTCGGGCAGCGTCATCTCACCCACCCGCTCTTCCGACAGCCCGAAGCGGCCGAGCAGCAACACCGCTAATCGGTAGCGGTCGAGTTCGGGCGCAGCCGCTTTTTTGCCAGCAGTTCCTGCGCGAAATACAGCGCATCAAAATCGCCGGCGGCCAAACCGTCGGCCAATAGGTCGGCATCAATCTGTTCGGCGGGGATGCCGCCCAAGCGGTCGATGGCTAGAGCGTAGCTCTCCAGCATCCGCGCCTGCCCGTCCAACAGCGGGTCGATATCCATGTCTTCACGCACAGTGGGCAGGTGCATCACAAAATCATAATGCAGGCTGCCTGCATATTCGATGCCGTATTTCAGGCTACCTGAAACTGTTTTGCGGTCATCGGCCACCACAAGGTTGTAATCGGTAACGGCAGCAGGGAGCAGTTCCGCACCAATGGAATTAGAGGTTTTTTTATCAGACATAAGAAAAGCCTTTGAACGTTGATTAAACCAAAATAAAGAGTAGGTTTAATTGTCGTTTAAAGGCTTAGGGGAAACTGATTGAGGCGGTTCAGAGGGTTAGAATTAGCCACCAATTTCTTTTTTGCAGTTGGGGCAAAAAGTAATGATTTGTTTATTGTTCCTTGTAGCTAAACCAAATATCACTCCTAAAGCAATACCCGTCCAAAGAGGATCTATATCAAACATAATCAAACCGATAGGCACAAAGATAAACACTGTCAACAGCATGAAAAACCAAAAACTGGTATACCAAGGCCTTTTAACCTTAACCACTCCCATCATGCCGTGATAGCCGCACTCTAAGCATAAACGGTTGATGTGTTGTTTATACGGCCTGAGGTTTTCCAGTATTTCCGGCGGCACTTGCCCTGCGTTTTTGTTTCCATCCATTTCTACACTCCATAAAAAAGCCCTGCCGATTCAGGACAGGGCTTGATTTTACCATTTTCAGGTAGCCTTTACTCCAGCACCTTGCGGATAGCAAAGCCGGTGATGTCGATCACCATCTCGTTGTCCACCGTGTAGCTTTCGCCCACTTCGGTTACGCAAAAACCGAGGTAGCTGGTGGGTTTCGCGCCGGGCACGTCGGGCACCAGCGAGATTTTGGCGTCCTCGATGCTGCCCCAGTTGATGGCGGTGCCGTCGGTGGGCATCACGGCGGTGGCGGTGATGTCGTATTGGCCCACGCCGCGGGTAAAGCCTTTGGTGCGGCGGCTGCGGTTCATGGTTTTCACGGGCTTGCGGCCGGTGCTGTCTTTGACGTCGATTTTGGTAATTTCCACCTCCGCCGCGTCGAGATAGAGGGTTACGCTGCCGATGTATTCGGTACTCATGTTTTATGCTCCTATAAATAGAGGTCTACCACCATGCCGACCACGTGCAGGCCGTTCACTACGTCGGATGGGATGCGCACGTCCAGCATGTTCACGTTTTGCCGGTCGCGCTCCACGATGAGGTTGGGCAGGTTGGCTTCCACCTGCTCCAAAATTTCCAGCTCTTCGCAGCGCATCAGCACGTCGATAAGCTCGCTGCGCACCCGCGCCGGGGTTTTGTCGGAGAGTTTCTCGCGTGGGAAGCGCAAGGCCACGCGCTGGATGCAGGCTTTGCTCACGTAAATCAGGGTGCGCACGGTGGTCACGTCCAGCAGGCTCTCGTCGGCGGTGCCGTTGGCGGTTTTGGTGTAGGTGGTAATCGCCCGCACAATCTGCGCCCGGCTGCCGTCCGGACTGGTTTCCACCGGCGCCACGCCGTTGTAGAGCGCGTTTTCCTGTTCGGCACGCATGGTTTTGTCTTTGCTGTCGCACAGGCCGATGCCTTCCAAGGCCAGCGTGTTCAACGGGCGGGCGGGGTCTTCTTCGCTCGCCATCACGGAGGCAAAAGCTGCCGCCAGTTCGCACGGCAGGCTGGGCGTGCCGCGATACCAAGCGCAGAGCATAAAGCCGTTGTTGAGTTTGCCGGCCAAGGTGGTGGCGGTGGCCAATGTGCCGCCGTGTCCGTACACACCAATCGCCCAGCGTTTTTCGGTCGGTGCGCCGACTTTTTCGAGGTGGGCGCGCAGTTTGATGAGGTTGGCCTCATCGCTGATGCCGCAGGCAATAATATCGTGGCCTTCGGCGATTACGGCAGTGAGCGCGGGCTGGATATCGGGATTGGCTGCGCCGCCTGCCATTGCCGTAACGGCAGTAGTGATACCGGTGGCGGTACAGTCCGCCAGGATACGGATGATATTGCCTTCGGTGCCTTTATTCTTCGCGGTGATGGTCACCACGCCGGCGGCTTCGGCGGCAGATACGGGCAGGCTGGGCTGGGCAGTAATGGCAGCTTTGACGGCTTTGCCGACGGCGGCAGCGCTGTCGCCGGCCGATACGGCCACCATTAAAACGTCGGCGTTACCGATGCCTACGCGCAGCACCCCCTGCGTGGTGGCGTTGCCGGTAATGGTAATTTTACCTACAGCAGCCACGCCGGCGCTGTGGTCGGCCAGCGTGATGATGCTCAGGGCAGCATTGGCGTAGGCTTTAATGGCGGCATCGGCCATCAAATGTGCCTGACTGCCCGCACCGTATCGCGCGGCCACTTCGGCGGCGGAATACACATCCGTCAGGGCGGATACTGCGCCCAAGTCGGTGGTGTGCTGGGCAATCAACAGCACGCGCTGCCGGTTGGTGGGCAGGTTGCGCATGGCGCGTTTTAAATTCCACTCAGCATACACGCCGGGTTTGCGCGTAGATGCCGGGATTTTGTCAAAGCTGATGTTGGTGCTGGCCATTATTTGTCTCCTTTGGCACTTTGGGGATCAGGTTCAGGCTCACGTACCAAGTCGCCGTACTCGAGGCAGCGCAGATAATAGGCACTCTCCTCCACGGCGACGGCCTGATGCTCGTCGATATAGCGGTGTGGATTGCCTTCCATCGGTACTTTCAGGCCAACGGCGGCTTTTACCAAGACGGTCATGGCGTATCTCCTAATTTAACTTCCGCCTCGATGGCGGGGGTAGGGTTGTCGGGCGGCGCGTGCACATGCAGGTTGGCGCCTTTCAGTTCGGGGTCGGGCGGGCTGGTGGCCGCCTGATAGGTTACAAAGATTTGGTCGGGGTGAGGCGGGGGCGGCGGGCTGCCCGGCGGCGGGGGCGGCGGCACTTGCGGCCAGCGGCCGTTGTCCAACGCCTCTTCGATCCAATGGGTGGCAAATTCGCAGGCATACCGCCACGCGTTAAACGCGCTGTCCATCTTCCGCCCGATCAGGTTTTTGGTGCTGTTGTCCATGCTGGAGCCGGAAAAGGTTTTATACTTTGCCGCCAGCTTAATCAGATTGTCTGGCCACCATCTTTCGATGATGCCGCGCCCCTGCGGGTTGCCCGGCAGGCCGGTTTCGTGGTGGATGCCGAGCCGCGCGGTCAGGCCGGTGATTTCATGGTCGATGGTTTTGCCGGTTTGGCCGCCGCCGTTGTCGGAGTAGTACATCAGCGGCACGCCGTTGTGCTTGATGCCGATACGCAGTGCATCCGCTACCGCCACACAGCTTTCGGCGAGCGAAAAGCTAAACCCCACCACCACGCGCGTGCAGCCGTCGATAATCACGGTTACTTCGGGTTTAAACGGCTGGCCGTGAATCGGGTGTTGCACTTTGGCTTTAAAGCTGTGGCCGTCGCCGATCCACACATCATTCGGCCGCAGCGCCTGCCAGTCGCGCCGGATATAGGGCAGCAGCGATTTGTAGGCCGCACCCGTCATCCGTCCGCGCTGCTGCATAATCTGCGGCAGCTTTTTCCATACCCGCCGCACCGTATCCAAGCTCGGCAGCTCGTAGGCCGGTTGGGCGGTAAGCCAGCCTTTGGCAAATTCCTGATAGCTGTGTGCCAGCTTCGGGGCGCTCGGGCGGCAGTGGTGCGCCATAAAGTCGGCCAGCCAGGCAATCTGCACCACCGGCGTCTCTGTTTTGGTCGGGCGCGGTGCCAAAGCGGCCAACCGCGCATTGGGCGAACCGGCGGCGCGGTAGGCCGCCACCCAGCCTTTCAGCGTGCGTACACTGATGCCGCGTTGGTTGTTGGCGCGGGCATTGGCCACCGGCACCAAATACGCCAGCGTTTCCGATAACTGCCCGCTTTCCACCTGCCGCACCACAAACTGCACCGCATCCGTAATGCCAAAGCCGGTTACCTCATGCAGCCGCAGCACCTCCGCCGCCAGTGCCATCCGCGCATGGGCGCAGTCGCGCTGCTTGTCGTTCAAACCCATCGCATAATCGTCAATCGGCAAACCCAGCTGCTCCATCCGCCGCACCGCCACAGGCCGTTTGGCTTTGGCTACGCTCGGCAGCACCGCCGGCTGTGATTGAGCCAGCAGCTGCTCTGCCTGCCGCTCCCGTACCGCGGTTTGGATTTCTTCAGGTAGCCCAGCCACTTGGTATTCCATCCCGCCACCACGCTGGGCACGTTTACGGCTCGGCCAACATTCACGCTTAGCTTTATCCGAGATGCCTTTAGGCGTTTTAGGCAAAGAGAGGATGTTGAGCTGTGCCAATTCGGCCGCACTTAAATACTCATTCATGGCTATCATCCCCAAAATCCAATTCCGGATTACCGGCTTTTTTCACGTTTTCTCTTTGGTAGGCGAGGAGAGCCAACACATTGGTGAGCGCCTCAATGGTTTCATCTACACCGCTGCCGTCCTCATGCCATTTAGCCAACAATGCCAAAGCTGCTGCCGTTTGGCTCTGCACCTGCGCCATATCCGCCGCCTTGCCTTTGCGGCCGCGCGGAATTTCAATCACCACCCGGTCGCCGTGCAGCACGCTTAGATATTCGCTAATAAAACGGCTGCCCGTTAATGCTTCAAACTGGGCTATACGGTTGAGCGGCAAAGTGTTCTCCAACAGCCAGCGGTAATAAGTTTTAAGCTCTACCCCCATCAGGTCAGCCATCACTTTAGATGGTCGGTGCTGTTCCTTAGCGTGCTGTTTGGCCAGCTCAATCGCATGGTCCAGAGAGGTGGCTTTCGCCTGTCGTCTGATGGTTCTCATGGTAAAAATTTATCAATCGAGAATTTAAATTCGTGATTTTTTAGCCTGTTATCCGTACAATACATTTATGCATTAACTGCACGGTGCAGCACCGGCTGAAAATTGCGTGCCGCATAACGTTGCGGCCAAATTTGTTCAGGCTTCAAACCCAGCGCATCAGCGATAACCCGCTCACTTTTCGGGTAGGGTTTGATGAGCGCGCCGTAAATAGTGGTTGGATGAACATTGGCTTGCTCGGCCAGTGCTCGGATAGTCCAACCCCGTTTTTTCAACGCAGCAATGATGTCGGCACGGTGCCAATCCAAAGGCTCTGCGGTTATCTTTTGAGCTGTATTTTTTTTCATCTTGAGATACCTATTTTTTGTCAGTTAGGGAATTGACTAGATGTAGGTATTATAGCGTTAAGATTAGAATTAGCAAGTGGAATTTATATAGTTAAACTTAAAATTTAGGATATTTTATTAGGTTTGATTATAAATATATGATTTCAATGATGATTTATTTTAAGATTAACGTTATAGTTATTTATAGGTTTAGGTTAGTCTTTGTATGGAGAACTTTAACGTTGAGTTTGCAAAGAGAATGGAGATAGTTGCGAAGAGACTTGGCAGCGTCTCCGAGCTGTGCAGAAGAGTTGATGTGGCATACCCGACAGCGACCAAATGGGTAAAAGAGGGTGCTGAGCCCAGCACCACGAACCTGATTAAAATTGCCGATGCGGCTGGAGTAAATCTGCTTTGGCTTGCTACCGGACAAGGGGCTATGCTCAAAGAAGATAGCGAAGACGGCAAACAACCAGCAGCCTATGATGGCGATCAGTATGCTCAACCTGTTTTGGATACCTTGAATCGACCGGTTGATATTGAAGAGTTCGTATTTATTCCCCGCTACAACGTTAAAGTCGCTGCTGGGCACGGTTATATCGCTGAAGACGAAAAGCCAAGATTTACAATGGCCTTTCGGAAATATTGGATTCGTGTCCACCTGCGTACCGACCCTAAATCTCTCTCGGTTGTCAAAGTGGCAGGCGACAGTATGGAGGGCATATTGTTTGATGGTGATAACGTGTTGGTGGATCACAGCCGTAACCAACCCGGAAACGGCTTGTATGTGTTGCGGATTGGCGAGGAGCTCATAGTCAAGCGTACCCAAACCCTCCCGGGCAACCATCTACTGGTTTCCTCTGCGAATGAGGCTTACCAACCATTCGAATTAAATTTAGCCGACGAGACTTCAGGCGTTGAAATCATCGGCAAGGTAGTATGGTTCGGCCGCCAAATTTAAAAAGATTTAAAAGCCTTTTAAAAAGCATTCAATCCGCACTTAATTCAGTGCAAAAGATAACGCATTTTTTATCAAACCAAAGCAAAAGCTGGTGCAAGTTTTTTCCCGCACCAGCTTTGCTCAAATCCACGCCCCATAAAGATTTTCGCCGTTTTTTTTCTTCTACCCACTCAGTGCAAAAATAAACACCTCCCCACATTGTCATGCGCCGTTTCTGTATGATTTACTATTTACCTCCCCTTTTTTTGAGTATTGCGGCACAAAGGTACGCGGACTGCATGACATTGTCCGCCGCTTTCGTTACATTTGAATAGAAGAAAGTGCAAGGTGATTGTTATGATGAAATATTTTTCGATTTTTGTTTTATCCGCCCTCTCGGCATACAGCGTGCAGGCGGCCGATACGGAGCAGCAGTTGCGGAAACGCAAGC
>ERZ772956.1877-NODE-1877-length-13812-cov-6.421022_pt1 | contig 13812 bp, 10 predicted proteins | sample MGYA00580683_ERZ772956 | MGnify/ENA primary metagenome ERZ772956 (study PRJEB29015, sample SAMEA2738077) | human oral metagenome | biome: human oral; feature: human-associated habitat; material: saliva | place: China | collected 2212 ... | reverse complement strand
GATTGTCATTACATCAGGAAGCCAACAAGCCCTCTACATTCTGTCGCAAATAGATTTTGGTAATGATGGATATAAAATTCTCATCGAGCAACCTACCTATCACCGCATGAACCAACTAATCAACCGCCAAAATTTACCTTATGAAACCATTACGCGTAATTTTGATGGTCTGGATTTTGATAAACTGGAAGAGCACTTTAAGTCTGGACAGATTAAGTTCTTTTATACAATTAGTCGTTACTCAAACCCTCTTGGACTAAGCTATACCGCTAAAGAAAAAGAAAAGCTGGCACAACTGGCCAGTCTGTACGATGTTTATATTATCGAGGACGACTATATGGGTGACTTTAGTGATACCAAAAATCTACCAATTCACTACTATGACACTCAGAATCGAGTCATTTATATCAAATCATTTTCCATGGCCCTTTTTCCAGGTCTGCGCCTAGGTAGTGTCGTCTTACCACCTAATCTCAAAGCAACTTTCTTAGCCCATAAGGGACTCATTGATTATGATACCAACCTTATCATGCAAAGGGCTCTTTCAGTATATCTAGATAATGGCATGTTTCAAAAAAATATTAAGAAACTTCGGGACCTCTTTCAGCAAACTATGGAAAAAAGTCGAGAAAGCATTGAGAATGCCAAGATTTCTACTCCTTATCAGATTTCTCCTAGACATATTACCTGGCAGCTTCCTAAAGGACTCTCTCTAGAAAAATTCAAGGCAAAAAAACAGATTCGCTTTTTGGAATCCTCCTTTATCAGCCCTACTTCTGAAACCTATCTACAGATAGGCCATGGGAAAGAACTCAATTACTTTCTGAAACTCCTGAAAAAGACTGAGTAAAAATTGACTACACAAAAAGCCATCGCTGGATGGCTTTTTTCTTATTTTGTCTGTTCAAAGCGTAGATGTACGATTACCTTATCTCCATAACCGTTACGTTCCAAATCACGTTGCAAACGGTATGAAATATAATGTTCAGCAATATTGATAAATCCGGCTTCCATGAGACGATTTTCAACCAATGACTGAATCATGTTGATGGTTGGGCGTTCCACCTGAGCATCTTGAAGATCAAGCACTACTTTTTTAGTGACTTGAGCAAGGTTTTGGCGCCAAGTATCATCAAGAACATACACAGTCTGTGCTGCTTTTAAGATGGCTTGGTAGATTTTATCAGGATCAAATTCAGCAACTTGACCATTACGTTTAATAATTTGCATGGCTACCCTCTTTTCATGGCTTTTTCTTTTATTATGCAGAGAATTTACATATTTGTCAAGTGCAAATCCCTGAAAGAGCTATCCAGACTGCTTATTCCCAGAATTTAGAAATGTAAACTGGTTTGCCATGTTTATCAAAGGAAAGGGTTGCTGTGTAGGACTCTGACTTATGATGGCGCATATAATTAGCGATTCTCTTATCACCGTTTATCAGGTGAATGTCATAAGTCTGCCCGTCAGAGCTTACAAAGTGAGCATTAATCCTAGCACTACTCGTTTTTGTCCCAACATGACTAATATCTATTTTTTCCACTTGACCATCAATGGTTTTAGCTATAGGGCCTCTATAGTCTTTGTAAATAGTGACGGTAGCCAAGACATCATCAACTAAAACATAGGTCATTCCGAAAACGAACAGATAAACTATTGGGATGACAATGAAAGATAATTTACTTTTGCGGAACGTTTCTTTATGCCAAGCCCAAATATCCTGAGGTGACATGGTTAAAAATTTTTTAAAATATTGATGAACGAGTAACCTGTAGACTAATAATACAAATATTACTTGCCCCAAGGGATAAGCAAAACTGGGTAAACCATCAATCAGAACATTGACTTTATCAGATTCAAAAGTGTAATGTCCTAATATCCCATCAAAAAACTCTAAAAACAAATTAACTCCTTTTTGTAATATAGTCTAGTCACTTAAAAATCCATCTTCTCAGATGGATTTTTAACTATTAACGTACTTCTGCTTCGACTTTCTCAGTAAGGGCTTTGGTGATTTTTTCCATGTATTTGGCAACTTCTTCGTCTGTGAGGTTGTCATTTGGATTTTGGAAGGTAAGGCTATAAGCCATTGATTTCATACCTGCACCAAGTTTTTCACCTGCGTAAACATCGAAGAGTTTAACGGCAACCAAGCGTTTGACTCCTGCAAAGTAGATAGCATCCAGAACTTCTTGATGAGTGATTTCTGCCTTGAGAAGAAGGGCGATATCACGTGATACTGCAGGGAATTTTGTGATTTCAACAAATGGTTGATCTGGTTGCAAGGCAGCTTCTACAGCACTAAGGTTAATTTCAGCCACATAAGTTTCTGGAATACCGTAGTTTTTAGCAGTTTGTGGGTGAACTTGACCAAGGAATCCAATCGTTTGACCATCAAGGACAATAGCAGCTGTACGACCTGGGTGCATGCTTGCTAGGTCTTTTGTCGGTACATAGTCAACTGAAACTTCAAGTTTATCAAAGAGTGCTTCAACAATACCTTTGGCATAGAAGAAATCAACTGGTGTTGCTTTGGTTTGGAAATCTTTTTCAGCTACAAGACCAGAAATAGCGAAGGCAAAGGTATTGATTTCATTTGGCAATTCCTCTTTTGGATTACCCTTTTGTTCAAAGACCTTACCGATTTCGTAAATAGCAACGTTACTATTCTTACGGTTGACGTTGTAAGCAACGGTATCAAGCATACCAGAGACCATGTTCTGACGGAGGGCTGAACGGTCAACAGTCATTGGCCACATCAACTCAGTCAAGTTAGTAGGTGTCACAGCAAATTCCACAGCTTTTTCAGGTGTTGTCAAAGCATATGAGATGATTTCAGTCAATCCAGCACCTTCAGCAATGGTACGAACCTTGCGACGAAGCGCTTGTGTTTCAGTCAATTCACCAGCTGTTCCTGCTGCCTCTGGAAGTGTCGTAGGCAATTTTTCATAGCCGTAGATACGTGCGATTTCCTCAACCAAGTCTGCTTGGATGCTGATATCCCAACGACGACGTGGTACAGAAACTGTAAATTTATCTGCATCACCTGTCAAACCGAAACCAAGTTTTGCAAAGACATCTTCAATATCCGCAAAAGTCAATTCTGTACCAAGGCGAACATTCACGTAGTCAAGGCTTGTAGAAACTTGAACTGGCTCTGTGTCAACAGATCCCGCTTGAACACGGCCTGCAAGCACCGTTCCATTTGCCAATTCTTGCAACATAGCTGCAGCAAAATCAAGTGCTTCAAGGACAGTATCGTTATTGATACCTTTTTCAAAACGTGATGATGATTCTGAACGAAGGTTGAGACGGCTACTTGTCTTACGAACTGATTTTCCATCAAAAACAGCAGCTTCGAGAACGACATTTTTAGAATTGTTGTCAATTTCAGTTGAAGCGCCACCCATAACACCTGCGAGGGCAACTGGTTTGTCAGCAACTGTAATAACAATATCTTCAGCAGTCAATTCACGTTCTTCACCATCGAGAGTGACTAATTTTTCCCCATCACGGGCATCACGGGCAACGATACGTGAATCTTCAAATTTATCCAAATCGAAGGCGTGCATTGGTTGTCCAAAGTAAAGAAGAACATAGTTTGTCACGTCAACCACGTTGTTGATTGGACGGATACCAGCATTCATAAGAAGGTTTTGCAACCATTGTGGACTTGGTTGAACAGTAACATTCTCAACCACACGACTAGCATAAGTAGCCACTTTATCACTTTCAATAGCTACTGAAATCTTATCAGAAGCTGGTTTGCTGTCTTCAGTAACCGTTTTTTCTGGGAAGTGAACAGATTTTCCATAGATTGCAGCAACTTCATGTGCCACACCACGCATAGAAAGAGCATCCGCACGGTTAGGTGTGATTGACAATTCGATGATTTCATCATCAAGGTCAAGATATGGGAAAATGCTATCGCCAGGAACGGCATCTTCTGGCAAAATTTGGATACCATCCGCAAATTCCTTAGGAATAATGCTATCTGGAAGTCCAAGCTCTGCCAAAGAACAGATCATCCCGAGAGATTCCATGCCGCGAATCTTACCTTTTTTGATTTTGTAATTGTCTGCAATACGGGCACCAGGAATGGCAACAATTACCTTGATGCCAGCAGTGACATTTGGAGCACCACAAACAATTTGACGTGGACCTTCAGCATCTCCTGTATCTACTTGACACAAGTGCAAGTGTGTTTCAGGCACATCTTCACATGACAAGACATGACCAACAACCAATTTTGACAAGCCTTCGGCAGGTGTCTCAACACCTTCCACTTCAATACCTGTCGTCGACATTTTTTCAGCGAGTTCAGCAGTGGTAACATCCACATCAACCAACTCTTTTAACCATTTATAACTAACTAGCATAATTATGATATTAAGACCGTGTCCTTGCAAAGCAAGGACCAAAGTGACAAGATTTTAGGAAGTCGCCTGAAATCCTAATTTCAGTAGCGACTTATCTAAATCTCGAACTTTGAGGTCGTATTCAAATCCTTTCTGTAAAATTATCAGTTCAACTGATAAATGAGAGAAGAATTTAAACCTCTACTTAGGGCGGGTTCAAATCCTTTCTGTAATATAGGAATATGTATAGCTGATATAAGAGGAAGACGAACTGACACGTTTAATCGCCTTATAAACTCCTCTCTATCAACTTAATAATAGGTTTATAGTTTTAATTTAAGCAACCAGTCGCGGTCAACTTTACCATCACCAACTGGAAAATCGTGTTCTGCGAATTTTTCAAAGCCATATTTATCGTAAAATATCTGTGCTTTGAAATTTCTTTCCCAAACACCCAACCAGGCCCAATCACAACCTAGATCACGGGCTTCCTGCAATGCAAATTCAAAGAGTTGCTTACCCAAACCCATGCCTTGGAAGGCCTGACTGATATAAATACGTTGAATTTGAAAGGCATTATCCAAGTGCTGCTCTGTTTGAGCAGAACCTACATTAGTCTTTAGAAAACCTGCCTTTTCACCATCAACGAGAATGAAAAAGTAACGCGATTCTTCATGAGTGATTTCATCTAAGAGAACTTCCTCAGAAAGTGCGGTATCAAAGTAACCTTGCAACTGGTCTTCGGTATTATCATGAGCAAAAGTCTCTCTAAAGGTATCTTCGGAGATAACTTTTAATTCTGCTACTTCTTCCGGAAGAACCTTACGAATAACGACTGACATGACAACCTCCTAAACCTTATTTAAACTGTTCTGAGAAACGAACATCCCCTTGGTAGAAACCACGAATGTCGTTGATACCATAACGAAGCATGGCAATACGTTCTTGACCAAGACCAAAGGCGAAACCTGAATATTCTTCAGAATCAACACCTGACATCTCAAGCACTTGTGGGTGAACCATACCAGCACCCAGGATCTCAATCCAACCTGTCTTCTTACATACGTTACATCCTTTACCACCACACTTGAAGCATGACACGTCAACCTCAACTGAAGGCTCAGTGAATGGGAAGTAAGATGGACGCAAACGGATTTGACGTTCTGCACCAAACATTTTTTGGATAATCATTTCAAGCGTTCCCTTAAGATCACCCATTGAGATGTTTTTACCAACGACCAAACCTTCGATTTGGTGGAACTGGTGACTGTGAGTCGCATCATCTGTATCACGACGGAAAACACGTCCTGGTGAGATCATCTTAAGTGGACCTTTAGAAAAATCGTGTTTATCAAGTGTACGAGCTTGAACAGGACTTGTGTGAGTACGAAGCAAAATTTCTTCCGTAATATAGAAAGTATCTTGCATGTCGCGCGCTGGGTGGTCCTTAGGCAAGTTCATACGTTCAAAGTTATAGTAATCAGTCTCAACTTCAAAACCATCAACGATTTGGAAGCCCATCCCCAAGAAAATGTCTTCGATTTCTTCAGCTGTTTGGCTAAGAATATGACGGTTACCGAGTTTGACTTGGCGTCCTGGAAGAGTTACGTCAAGACTTTCAGAGTCAAGTTGTGCTTGAATTTTAGCGGCTTCGACAATTTTAGTGGCTTCGTCAAAAGCTTCCGTCAAAACGTCACGAACTTCGTTGACCATTTTACCAACTTTAGGACGTTCTTCATTAGGAAGGTCTTTAAGTCCCTTCAAAAGGTCTGTCAAAGAGCCCTTTTTACCTAAAACTGCAACACGCAATTCTTGTAATTCCTTAGAGTGTTCACCACGCATTTCAGCCAGTTTAGCCTGCATTGAGGTTTTCAACTCTTGCAATTGTGTTTGTAAATCCATGAGATTCCTTTCTGATGTAACAATTTCGAATCGCAAACAAAAAACCACATGCCAAAACTCCAACCCGGAGCGTTGACACGCGGTACCATCCGTTTTTTATCTGGTTACCCAGACCTTGATTCGTCAGTCGTTTTCATGAGTGAATTCGCCAAACTTCCCTTGAGGAGGCTTCCAGTCCATGACCTCCAATCCCTGTCAATTTCCATAAGGTTACTAGTCTCTACGACTTCTATTCAATTACTATCAATTTTACCAAAAAAACAAAAAGCTTTCAAGAGCTGACAAAGAATCCTTTAGTTAATGCCAAAATAGAAAATATGTCTAAGATAATTGACACACCTATATAAACATGCTACAATTATGTCAGATAAAGTTGACATATTTAATTGCTACTTACAGTAACTCGTTAGTTTATCTTTCAGAAGGAGGCCCATTATGAATCATGTCAGGGAATTTAGAAAGAATATGGGGCTTTCGCAATTAGAACTTGCAAAGTCTATTGGCGTTTCCCGACAGACCATTAACATGATCGAAAATAACAAGTATAACCCAACACTAGAGCTCTGTCTTAATCTAGCTAAAGCTCTAGATACGGATCTTAACAGTCTCTTTTGGGATGGAAATAAGGTATAAAGATAAAAGCTAGAAAGAGGTAAATCATGGTTAAAGAAACTTTCACTGACAAACTCATTAAACGTTTTTATGGTATCACTGGTCCTTTAGATGAACAAAAGCGCCAACAGGTTGATCGAATGGGTAACATAGCTTTCGTAGTTCTTTTCTTTACTTTGCTTTTTGGTAATTGTATTGCCTTTCTTCTAAGCTTTAAGTACCCTGAACTTGTGGCCCGTGTTTATCCTATCTTCCTCTTGATTATCATTCTGTTAGTTAGCAGCATCCTTACTTATAAGTTAAAGATAAGTGCTGTTAATGCTTTTGACGAGGAAGAACTGACTGAGAAAGAGAAAAAACAACTTAAGCACGTGGGGCTTAAGTCAGGTTTATACTTTGGGATTAGCATGTTCTTAGGCATGCCCCTAGTTCACTTCTTAGTTGACAATAAAGACTATTTGACAGAATTATTCTCAATCCATAATATGCTATCAGGCATTTTTGAAGCTATCCTTTTTGGGGCTATCATGCAGGGCTTGGTCAATGCTGGTATCAAACAAGCCAAATCTCAAGCTGAGAAAGGTGACCAATAAACTAAAAAGACAAAGAAAAATCCAGGTTTCCCAGCCTGGATTTTTTGCTCGAAAGAAGACTTCTTAGACTTGTTTACTCGAAGCCTAAAATGTGTCCAGAAAATCGTATCTTAACACATACACTATAACTAACTTCAAAAAACACCATATCCCCATATGACATTTCCTTAAATATTGTAACATGTCAGTGGGAAATGACAAGTCGCCCTCTCTCTCTTAAACCCTAAAATCCTAATCATAGCCTTTGTTAAGCCATTTTACGCAATCGATTGCGTAATTTTGAAAGCGCAAACTTAATGTTTTTCTGAAAGTCCTTACAAATTTTTTGAGACTATGAAAAAAGATAGTGATAAAGCTATCAACTATCTTTCATGAAAATATAATCTATTTTTAGTCTAAATCAAGGTCTTTTAGCTTGACCGAAACGATTTTCGAGACACCTGATTCCTGCATGGTTACCCCATAAATAGAGTCTGCTGCAGACATCGTTCCCTTACGATGGGTAACTACAATAAATTGACTAGACTTGTCAAAACGATTAAGGTAGTCACCGAAGCGTTTAACATTGGCTTCATCCAAAGCTGCTTCTACTTCGTCAAGGATAACAAATGGAATAGTCTTAACACGAATGATGGCAAAGAGAAGGGCAAGAGCTGACAAGGCCTTCTCACCACCAGACATAAGGTTAAGCGATTGAATTTTCTTACCTGGTGGCTGCACAGAAATTTCTACCCCAGCCTCTAGGAGATTGTCTGAGGTCAAAATCAAGTCTGCTGAACCTCCACCAAACATCTGGGTAAAGGTCTGTTTAAAGCTTTCTCGGATAGCCTCAAAGGTTGCTTTAAAGCGTGATTTCACTTCATCATCCATGTCATTTATGGTATTCAGAAGGAGACTCTTAGCTTCGAGCAAATCATCCTTTTGTCCGTTCAAGAAATCAAGACGTTGCTTAACCTCTTCAAATTGGGCAATAGCATCTACATTGACCGGACCTAAAGCTTTGATTGAACGCTCAAGACCTTGCAGGTTCTGGCGTGTTTGTTCGACATTGTCAAGAGGGCTAGCCTGACCTTTGGCGACTTCAAGTGTCATCTGGTAATCTTCAGCCAACTGAGTCGCAAACTTACGAAGCGATTGACTAATCTGACTTTCACGCTCTTCCAGGCGAGTCTGCTGACGAATCAAGTCCTCATTACGATTGCCAGCTTTAGCCAAACGCTCCTCCAAGTCTTCCAACTGACCTTCGTAATCTTGCACCTGAATCTTGGCACGGACAAGAGCTTGTTCCAAATCGTCCTTACGTTGGACAGCTTCTTTATGCTGTGCTTGCAAATGCGGAAGGCGGTCAGTTTGGTCATCATTGACCTGGTTATTAAGGAGCGCTTGAAGATTATCCGATTCCTTCATTAACTCAGACAAGTCGGCTTGAAGACGATTACTTTCTGTCTTAGCAAAACGCAATTCTGCTTGCAAATCACGTTCCTTCAACTGAAGTTCTGATTGCTTGTCTAAGAGAACCTGTTTTTGTTGGCCAAGAGCGTCTTTATCTTCCTTAATAGCCTCAATACGGTCGTTAATGGCCTCACGCTTAGATGCAATTTGTGCTAACTCTGCTTTAAGTTGTTCAGCCTTATCTTGAAGATTTGCCCCATCAGTTCCCTGAGAATCCTGTTTGAAACTATCCACTAGGGTTTGATTTTTCTCCACCTCTGACAAGGCTTGTTGGTGTTCTAGGTCTAGTTTTTGCTCTTGCAGACGAGCATTTTCACCATCTACCTTAAGGTCTTCTAGTTCTTTCTGTAGAGCCTTACGTTTGATCTTGAGGGCTTCAACTTTAGCTTCACTATCACTTAATTGAGCCTTAATCTGGTTAATTTCAGCAGTCAATGCATCCAGTTCAGGCTTGATGAAGAGATTATTATTTTGTTTGTTGGTACCACCAGCAAAGGCACCACCGGGACGAATCTCAGACCCGTCAAGAGTAACCATACGAACTTGGAAACGAACAGCTCGAGCTGCCTTATTAGCATTGTCAATGGTATCAAAGATTGCCGTTACCCCTAGGAGGTTTTGAAAAATATTAGATAAGCGGTCCTCATAGGTAACCAAATCGGAAGCCATACCAATAAAGCCCGGTGCATTGGCTAGACTTTGGGCAAATTGTCCGTTAAGTTGACGTGGTTTGATGGTTGTCAACGGCAAGAAAGTTGCACGCCCCTGACGATTGCGCTTCAAGTAGTCAATCGAACGCTTAGCAGCCGCTTCATCCTCAACAATAATATTTTGCCCACTAGCCCCCATAGCGATTTCAAGAGCCGTCTGATAGCGCGTATCAAAGGTCAAGTGTTCACTAACTGCACCAATAATTCCTTGAATGGATTGGGCGTTTTGAAGGACAGCCTTAACCCCTGCATAGAAATTAGAATGATTTTTTTGAATAGATTCAAGACTTTGACGACGGGCATCTTTACTCTTAAGGTGATCCATGAGGTCAAACATCTGCTTTTGAGCCTCTTGATAGTCCTTATCAAGAGTTTGATAAGCCTGAGCCTTTTCTTTGTAGATAGTTAGAAGGTTTTGAAGACTGGCTTGGGCTGCTTGATAAGCTTTTTGGGTTTCGCTGGCCACTTCCTGAGCGGAAAGCAAGTCTGCCTGAGCTTGTTTATACTCTTCAGCTTGAGCTTCCAATGCCTGTGTCTGACTATCCATGTCGTGGGTTACCTGAGTCAAACTGTTGGAAACCTTGGCTTCCTCCTGCATCAGACCAACATAGTCCTCACGTAAACGTTCAATAAGCGTATCTGGGTCATCAGAAAATTGCTCTAGTTCTTTTTGAATAGCAATCAGCTCCTGGGCAAGGCTATCCAACTCAGCATTCAATTCAACTTGGCCTTGATTAACCTTATCAAGGGATTCTCTTACCTCTGCTTTCAAATGCTCTAACTCACTGAGACGAGCTTCAGTTTCTTCTTTTTTCTCTGAACGCTGCTGACTCTCCATAGTATAAAGATCAATTTGACGCTCAAAGTCACTAATAAGACGTGTGACATCCACCAAGGTTTGTTGGTCAGAAGAAATTTGTTCTGAAATTTGATGTCGTTTCTGTTTGAGCTCCTGGTTCTCAGTCTCTAGACGATGACGTTCCTCATAATAGCTGGTTAATTTTTCCTTGACCGCTGCCAAATCCTCTTGGGTCTGGCTCAACTCAGATTTACCAACTTCAATATCGTGGACCAAAAGGTTAAGCTGAGTCTGTCTACGCTCTTCATCTAATTCCAAGTAACGTTTGGCAGTCGCAGCTTGCTTTTCAAGCGGTTTAACCTGACCGTCCAGCTCGTAGATGATATCTTCCAAACGATCAAGGTTATCTTGGGTTTGATTAAGCTTACTTTCCGTTTCTTTCTTACGTGTCTTATATTTGAGAACCCCTGCTGCTTCTTCGAAAATAGCGCGGCGTTCTTCAGGTTTGGCATTAAAAATAGCCTCAACACGACCTTGGGAAATAATGGAAAAAGAATCACGCCCTAAACCTGTGTCCATGAAGAGGTCATGAATATCACGCAGACGAACCTTACGACCATCAATCAAGTAATCATTGTCACCGTTTCGATAAATGTGACGCTCCACACGAATGGTTTCACCAGCACCCGCGATAAAGCCATCACTGTTATCAAGAGTGACTGCCACTTCCGCGTAGTTGAGAGCCTTACGAACCTCTGTCCCTGCAAAAATAACGTCAGGCATCTTGCCTCCACGCAAACTCTTGGCAGATGATTCACCCAATGCCCAGCGTAGACTTTCTGTAATATTTGATTTTCCCGATCCATTTGGACCTACAACGGCTGTTACTCCCTTGTCAAAGACGACTTGCGTCTTGTCCGCAAAGGATTTAAAGCCCTGCATTTCAATTGATTTCAAATACATGCTTAATTTCCTAGTTGTTCAAGGGCAGCCTTAGCCGCTGCCTGTTCAGCTAATTTCTTAGATTTTCCAAGACCTGTGCTGAGCTCCTTACCATCAACAGCTACCTGCATAGTAAATTCTTTGGCATGAGCTGGTCCAGACTCATCAATAACGGTATAAGTAATATCAACCGTACCATTGACCTGAAGACGCTCTTGCAAGGCTGTCTTATAGTCTGTTACGCGGTCAAAGTTCCCCTTTTCAACCTGAGGAATCATGACCTGATTCAAGAATTTCTCAACTGCAGGCAAGCCTTGATCCAGATAAAGGGCACCGAGGAAGGCCTCCCAGAGGTCACCAAGGATAGTGGCACGTTCACGTCCACCAGATTTTTCTTCCCCTTTACCAAGACGGATATACTGCTCGAAACCGCAAGCCTTTGTAAAACCTGCCAAACTCTCTTCACGAACGATAGTACTACGCATCTTAGACATTTCTCCCTCTGGCTTGTTAGGGTAGCGTTTGTAAAGATAAACAGAAATGACTAATTGCAGAGCCGCGTCTCCTAAAAATTCCAAACGTTCATTATGTGAAATGTTTAGGAGGCGGTGCTCATTGGCATATGAGGTATGGGTAAATGCTGTTTCTAAGAGCTCTTTTTGGCTAAAAACAATACCAAAATCCTGCTCAAGTTTTTGTTCAAGTTGATTCATGAAACTTCCTTTCTTTTTAAGCACACTAACTATAATTATATCAAAAAAAGCCAATTTTCATGATAGAAAACTGCTTTTAGACCCTATATCAGCTTATTTTGTGAGATTTAACCTCTTCAACTAAAAAAAGCTGAGCAAGCTGCTCAACTTCATTTTCTTAATAATCTGGACGAACAACACCTGTAACTGTCTCACGTGTTGCTTCGACATCTTCTTCAAGGACAACCTTGATGATACGTTTGGCTTCTTCTGAAGTACATGCAACCAATGGCAAACGAAGTGGTCCAACTTCGAAACCAAGATGGTTAAGAACAGCCTTAACAGGTGCAGGACTTGGTACTGAGAAGAGAGCGTTAACTTTAGGAATGAATTTACGTTGGATAGCTGCTGCTGTCTTGAGGTCACTATTTTCAATAGCTTCAAGCATGGCATGCATCTCATCACCGTTTGTATGAGAGGCTACTGAGATGACACCGTTAGCACCAAGGTTCATAGCGTGGAAGGCATCCCCATCTTCACCGGTATAAACCAAGAAATCTTCAGGTTTGTGCTCGATAAGGTAGGCCATATTTGCAAGGCTGGTACATTCTTTAACACCGATGATATTTGGATGTTCAGCCAAACGAAGCATGGTATCAGGAGCCATTTCAACAACCACACGACCAGGGATGTTGTAGATGATAATTGGCAAATCAGAAGCATCCGCAATGGCTTTGAAGTGTTGGTACATACCTTCTTGTGATGGCTTGTTGTAGTAAGGCACGATAGCAAGACCAGCTGCGAAACCACCAAATTTGGCAACTTCCTTAGCAAACTCGATAGAGTCGCGTGTATCGTTAGTACCGACACCTGCAATCAATGGCACACGTCCATTAACAATTTTCTGAACAGCCGCAAAGAGTTCCAACTCCTCATCGTGAGTAAGTGTTGGACTTTCAGCCGTTGTTCCCGCCAAAAGAAGAGCTTCTGTATGGTGAGCCAAAAGATGCTCAATCAATTCTGGAAGGGCATCATAATTGATTGATCCATCTTCGTGGAAAGGTGTAATAAGGGCTGTGATCAGTTTGACATCTCTTAATTGATCAATTGACATAATATTCTCCTTCAACCGTTTTCTAATCCTTTCCATTTTACCATAATTTTGACCAGACAGACAGATAAGTTGACAATTTTCTGAAAACATGAGGACTGACTGTTTCAATTGATGGCCAATAAACAAAAAACAGAGAGAAGTCTCTCTGCTTTATAGGATTCTGCATGATTTTAGTATTCAAGTACAACACTAAATCCTTACTGATTTCTGTTTCGCTCCCTATTTCAATTCAAATTTCAATTCTGAAGTTGGGCGAACCAAACCACGTTCGTGGAGTGTTTCTGCGATTTGGACTGAGTTCCAAGCGGCACCTTTAAGGAGGTTATCTGAAACAACCCACATGTGGATACCTTTTTCAGCATCCAAGTCTTTACGGATACGTCCGACGAATGTATCACGTGAACCTACAGCATTAACGGCTTGTGGGTAGACTTGGTTAGCAACGTCGTCTTCAAGGACTGCACCTGGGAATTCTGCAATAGCAGCTTTCACTTCGTCAATTGGTGCCACTTCTTTTGTTTCAATGTAGACTGACTCTGAGTGAGCTGACAAGACTGGAATACGCACACATGTTGCTGATACAGCAATGCTATCGTCTTCCATGATTTTCTTAGTTTCGTTTGTCATCTTCATTTCTT
>ERZ772956.1876-NODE-1876-length-13813-cov-6.431022_pt1 | contig 13813 bp, 17 predicted proteins | sample MGYA00580683_ERZ772956 | MGnify/ENA primary metagenome ERZ772956 (study PRJEB29015, sample SAMEA2738077) | human oral metagenome | biome: human oral; feature: human-associated habitat; material: saliva | place: China | collected 2212 ... | reverse complement strand
TTCCGTTGCCGTGGCTACGTTTACCAGTTCCACACCATAAGTCGCATAAGATGTTAGTGTTTTTTTCGGATTTTAACCAGATACCTGTACATCCTAACCACCACATAGCGAATGTTCCTGGTTTAACTTCTTCACGTTCGATTTCTTCGTTTAACCATGTACCCCATTCTGGGAATGTTGATAAAATCCATGATTCTTTTGTTACATCTTTAATGTTTGCCATTATTCTTTCTTTCCTTCCTTGAGATTAGCCCCAAATTCTTCTAATTTCTTCTTTAAATTCACGAGCTGATTGTGCAGGATTTTCTGTAGCGTAAATTCCACGTCCAGCAATGAATGTATAAATATCGATACCTTCGAATACTTTCAATGTATCTTTTGTTAATCCACCAGTTGCAGAAACTTTGAATCCCATCTCGATTAAACGTTTGATTTTGTTCAAATCACTTTCTGTCCAAGTTGCTCCAGCAAATAGAGCGTCACGACTTTGGTGATAGATTACTTGGTCGATACCAGCTTCACGCCATTGCTCTGCTTGTTCAAATGTCCAGTCACCATATAATTCTACTTGTAAAGTGCCAATTTCTTTTTGAGCAGCTTTCATAGTAGGGATGGTAGCACAGCAAATGACAGTCATCCAGTCGGCACCAGCATCTTTACAGTTTTTAGCAACTGTTGATCCAGCATCGGCACATTTTGTATCTGCAATGACAACTTTATCAGGGAATACATTACGTAAGCATTTAATTGCTTTGTCCCCTTCATTCAAGATTAAAATTGTACCAGCTTCGATAATGTCTACTTCATTACCAACAGCAAGTGCATCTTTTAACGCATCTTCGATACGTAAATGGTCTAATGCAACTTGTAAATTTGGAATTGCCATTTTGTCATTCTCCTTTTCTCTCTCAGGGCTTTTGCCACACAAAAATTTGAAATAATCATAACTTTTAAGACGTCTCTTAATTCATGATCATTTCATAATTACTAGTAATCATTAATGAAACCATTATATAATAAAACGTTTTCTATCACAACGCGTCTAGATTAACTAATCTTTTATTAAGTTTTATGAACGTTTTCATTTTTATGATTTTTTTGTCAAAGTTCTTTATTTACAAGATTTCTTTAAGATTTTTTGTAAAATATTTATCGAAAATCTTGCAAAATATGAATTTCTACTTCATACTGTTTGAGTAATCAACTTTTAAGGAGTTTCATATGATTTATAAAATAACTATATTTATTGTTCGTTTATTGATTATTCTTTTAAATGGATTTACGAAAGTAACGGGATTGGAAAATCTGCCAAAGGATTCTGGCTATGTAATTGTTGCTCCTCACCGTTCATGGTTAGATCCAGTACTAATTGCGATTGCGGTATATCCAAAGTCATTAGTATTGATGGCAAAGCAAGAATTGTTTAAGCCGAAACCTTTTGCTTGGTTCATCCGTCAGTTAGGTGCGTTTCCGGTGAATCGTGAGAAACCTGGTCCTAGTGCGATTAAGCATCCGGTTACTCAGATTAAGGAAAACGGAAAGGCTTTAGTGATTTTCCCAACGGGTACTCGTTACTCTAATGAAATGAAAGGTGGGGCTGTAACAATTGCTCGTATGGCAAAAGCTCCAATTGTACCGATTGTTTATCAAGGACCTTTTACTTTTATGAACATTTTGAAGCGTCAAAAGATGTTTGTAAATATTGGTGAACCAATCCATTTACCAGAGGGACGTTTATCTAAAGAAGAGTTATCGCAATATGATGATTTATTAATCCAAAAATTCGATGAATTAGATAAAGAGATTAATCCTAACTTTGAATACGTGATTCCGGAAAAGAAACGTAAATAATGTTCTTATGAATTAAAAGCAAGAATCTCCACTACTACAGTGAGGACGGCAGCAGACCTTCGGTCTCATGCCTAAAAATCGAGCCTCGGTCTCGATTTTTCCTTTGTAATAATCATGTCTGATTATTACTGCCACTGTAGAGTGGAATTCTTGCTTTTTTTAGAGCGTATATTACGTTTCTTAACGCTCTGTTCATTTTTAACACAACTCATTTAATTCTATTTTCTAATTGTATTTCGGATAAAATTTTTATAATTAATGTACATATGTCTTCTAATTTAATATCTTTTGCATACTGATAAGTATTTTGATACCTTTTCCAATCCTCATGAATTTTTGGACTTATCTGAATTGAATTCACCGTCTCTTTATAACTTTTTAATAATGAATACGAATTTCGTTTTAGAGATGTTTGTATCAATGCTTCTAATAAATCAACTTTAGATATGTACCTAGCATGGAGTTTCCATATGATATATACATCATAAAAATCTCTTGAACGTGTCGTTTGAGCCCCTCTTGATAAAATTGTTTCTAATTTTTCAGCTAAAACTGTTTCAAGATTGTATGCCAACACAGAAATTTTATTTTCACTAAACATCATTGGAAATTGATATTGTATTTCTTTTGGAGTAATTTTATCTCCTGTTGTAATATCAATTTTTAAAGGTGCTGCAATTACTTCATAGTTAGCTATTAAATGAATTCTATACCCATTATATTCGTCATTTTCCCTAATTTCATGAATTGATTTTATTTCAAATTGAATATTATCTTCTATTGGTATATCTATAATTTCTTTAAACATTAACCGTAAATGTTCCTCCGTTAAAGGTTGTCCCTTAATTGTTACATCCATATCCATTGTAGTCCGAGTATCTAAACCGACAATTGAAGCAATTAAAAATCCACCTTTAAGAATTAAATGATTCTTGTAATTCGAATAAGAAATCCTTTCTAATAAGCGTTCTAGAAAATAATTTTGTAGCACAAGTTGAGCTGTTATCCCTTTTTGTTTAGCAATATTTTTTACTATTGCTTTTAACGACATTGCATTTTTCATAATAGCACCTCTAAATAGCTACTGACTTTTTCTTCTACCTTCATGATTTTCGAGTATTCTGATAACAAGGGTATATTTTTATCTTTTCTTTTTACATATCGTTTAAATGCTTCTGCTGTTATTCCTATTTCTACTCCACTTCTTGGTTTTAATATGTCGCATAATGTTTTTTCAATATTATATACTTTTACAGTATTTCCTGATGGCGATAAGATTTCTTCTTGACCTAATTCATATAATTCATTTTTTGTTCTGCTAGCTAAAATTCCTTCTTTTTTAACTGTAGTTAAATTGTAATCTTCAGGGAAAGTCATCGAATATTGGATTGGTGTTCTATCTGTTAAATCATATAAATACAATGCTGTTTCTTTAGAATAGATTCCTTTTTTAAACCGAAATTGTATATGTTGGATTTCGTCTTCCCATATATGTGGTAATGTGTATATTCCTCTTGTAGTTCTTTCTAATAATCCTTTATCAACTAATTGTTTTAAATATTGTCTCGCAATTCCCTGATGATCAATCATTTTAGAGGTCACCGTTCCGTTATTCTTTTCAGCCATTTGTAAAATTGTTTCTTCCGTCATAATGAATCACCTTCCTTTACAATTACACCCTCTATTTTACATAAAAAGGGCTTGTTTGTAAAATATTAATGACTATCTTTTTTAGGACGTATATTTCTTTTCTTGATAATTATTAACCTTATCATTTTAAATTAATTCATTGTTTCATTATAATTAAGGAAACTAAATGGAGATGATTTAAATGCAAGATAATGTTATAGAATTTGAAATAGAAATTGATTCAACTTTAAATGAAGAAGCAATTAATGTACTTTCTAAACAAGGGCTTGATTTAAATACTGCTATTAATATGTTCTTTGACTATTGTGTTGTGAATAGTAAATTATCTTTTGAAGTTAAACACGAACCATATGATCAAGAGATTTTAGAAGAAATAGAAAAATGTTAAAGTGTTTCTAATGATTTTTCCTTCTTATCGATTAGTTAGAATAAAATCCCATTTATAAAAGCAAGAATTACCATTCTACAGTGATAGTGATAAACTTTTCTGATTATCACAAAGGAAAAATCGAGACCAAGGCTCGATTTTTAGGCATGAGACCCGCAGGGGCTGCTGCCGTCCTCACTGTAGCAATGGTAATTCTTGCTTTAATTACGTAAAAAAAGAGCAGACACTGTCTACTCTTCTACTCAATTATTTTTTAGCATTTTTCTTTGCTTGTGCTTTCATTGAAGCAGCAATTTGACGAACTTTTTGTTCGGATGGTTTTTGACCCATTTGAGTCATCATACTACGAATCATACTTTCATCAAATGGAGGATTTTCTAGAAAGTAATTCATCATTGTTTTACGTGCGATAAAGAATCCACCGATTGCTCCTAAGATAGCAGCTACAACGACGATTAAAATCCATACACCTGTACTCATGCAAGTTCTCTCCCTTCATTGATCTACATTGCTATTGTACTAAATTATAACAATAATGAAAAGGCTTTTTGAAAATTTTGTAAAATTTGTACATTTCTTCGTTTCTTTCACTGTATATTTTATAATCCTTCTTCATCCATAATAATAGACATTTCCTCTGTATCCACCGTTACTTTTGCTCCAATAGTAATGGTAAATAATGGTTGTGTATGTGCAAAGTCTAAGTCGTACATCACTGGGATTTGTTTCAAGACGGGATATTTATCTAATATATACAATAATAATTCTTCAGTCATACGGCATTCTTTTGGGAATCTTCCAATTAGTACTGCTTTTGGATTTGGATAAGCTTGTAGTAATGCTGCCAAATTCCGATCAAATTCAAAATAGTCTCCATCTTCTGATTTTTCAATAAAAAAGGCATACTCTTCTGGTTTTGGAGCATAAGGAGTTCCTCTTAATAACGAAAAAGTTGATAAGTTTCCACCGATTGCTGTAGCTGTGGCTTTACCGTGGTTGTATACTTTCCATTGTGTCGGTTGAAAAATCAAAGGTGCGTCTGGTAAATACCATGCATTACTACCCCATTTCTCACTTTGTGTTAATTCGTACTGAGTATTGCTTAATGCTTTAAGCCATGATGCTGTTTGATATTCTTGTAGTTCCTTCATTTTAAAGCTTGTATATGACGGTCCCATATACGTTAGCATTCCAGTTTTTGCATAAATAGCATTTAAAATAGCTGTCGTATCGGAATATCCGCAAATAATTTTAGGATGTTTCGCAATTAACTCATAGTCTAAATACGGAAGAAGTTCATTTGAATTAAATCCACCAATCGTTGCCAAAATGACATCTACAGTAGAATCTAAAAAGGCTTCATGTAAATCTTCCACACGACTTTGAATACTTGCAGAATCAAGTAAGTCGTGCTCAAAATAATGTTTTGAATAGCTAACCCTAAACCCTAACTCTTCAAGTGCTTCCTTAGCAGCCCTATTCGCTTCAAATCCGCCGACTCTTTCAATTGACGAAGATGGACTTAGTACTCGAATATGCATTCCTTTTTGTAATTTTTTCATATCATCACCCTATTCTAATTCAAACATTGGATAAATATTTGTTACATTCTCATCTCTTAAAAATGGTACCAGACCTTGAATAATGTAACTTGGAAATACAGATGGATAAACCTTTCCTTGCTCCAATGCTTGGACAATCTGTAAAAAATCTTGCTCGGTATATGGTGGAACTAACATAAATGGTGGCATAATAAATTGGAAGTCATTTAAATCAACAAACATTGGATTATAAATTCTTGGGAAATCAACTTCAATGACTACGTAATCATCTGATAAGAATCTCTTCCATAATCCTTTGACTGCGTCTTTATGTTCTCTCATATAGGTTACAAATTCTTCATAGTCTTGGAAAAATGAAACACCCGTTTCAGTCCCTTTGGCAAAAGCAAATAACACTCCTTCTAATTTAATATCATTCAATCGATTAAAGGAATCTGTTATAAAGTCATATAACTCCGTCATTTCTTCATTCCCTTGTACATATTCACTTAATTGACGTTTCGGAATATACATTCCTGTTTCCTCAATTGCTTTTAAAATTTCTCTTTTTTGAATAGTCCAAAATTTATATGTCATGTATTTCTCCTAATCTTCTGGGGGTTAGTTTTGTAGTATTTAATTTTTTCTGGAAACTAGCAATTCATTGATAGTGTCAGATTCACCTTACAACTTAATTATGTGAGCTTCGTATCCAATTGCTTTTAAGAAGGTAAACAAATCTTCCGTATTAACAAAAATCGTCTTCTCATTTGTATTTGGATGGAAGCACATTCGTTCTTCAGATACAATTTCTTGATCGAAATATACTTGAATATCTTTGTCTCTATTATTTAATAAGCCAAATGGAGATACAGTTCCTGGTAGGAGCATCATTTTATCATTTAACATTTCAGCTGAAGCCATTTTGATTCGATTTTCTTCTACGATTTCTTTAAAAACATCCATATCTAATCGTTTTGCATCATCTATAATGACTAAGTAAAAATTTCTCTTTTTCTTATTTGTTAAAAACATTGTCTTTGTACGAACACCTTCAATTCCTTCAATAAAACGATCTGCTTGTTCTGTTGTTAGTACAGGTTAATGTTCTACAATTTGAAATGGAATGCCTAATTCATTTAATTGATCTACTACTTTTTGATACATAGAAAAACCCCCTTATCATTTGTTTTCTTTATTATAAACTCTTCGTATACTGCTTTTCAATGTATACTACTATGCAGATGAACTAAATCATGTTATGATGAGAAAAAATTCACATAGGAAAGTGGTTATATGACAAAAAAAGCAATTTTACTTATGACCTTTGGGTCACCTGAAGGATATACTTTTGAAGATATCGCAAGATTTTTTACAAATATTCGACGTGGAGTTCGACCAACCGATCAAGAAATCCAACACTTACATGATAATTATCAAAAAATTGGTGGAAGTCCTCTACAAGAAATTTCAAAACAGCAAGTAGCAAAATTACAAGAACGCGTACAAGGAGAATATACGGTTTATTTTGCTAATAAATTCTCCTCTCCATTCATTCCAGAGGTTGTTAAACAAATGGAACAAGACGGTATCGAAGAATGCCTGTGCTTAGCTCTTGAGCCGCACTACTCTTATTACTCCATTTATGGATATGAGAAATTTATCGAAAGCAAAACGATTCGCTTTCACATGGTAAAAGATTGGTATCATAATCCCAACTTACTACAATTTTGGGAAAATGAAATTAAAAAGATTTTAACCGAAGAAGTCAAAGATGGAAGTTTTAAAGTATTCTTCTCAGCACATAGCGTACCCGTTATTGCATTAGAATTCGAAGATCCTTATATCGACCAAATTTATAAAAATGGACAAATCATTGCAAAAAGATTGGGCTTGGAAAAACATCAGTACACTCATACATGGCAAAGCGAAAGTGATATTGGATTACCATGGATGAAACCAGATGTTCTAGAATACTTACGAGAACAAACGGAACACCCAGAACATTATATCTTCATTCCCATTAGTTTTATTAGCGAACATATCGAAGTTCTATATGACAATGATATCGAATGTAAGGACTTATGCGATGAGTTTGGCGTACACTATCACAGACCACCAATGCCAGATACTCATCCCCTATTAATCGAAGCCTTATACGAAACTGTTCGAGCTCACGAAACAGAAACTTTCACTCTTAAAACAAACGAAGAAGAAACACTAGATGCAATGGTACCACCAGAAACGTCAAAAGACATTCTAGAACAAGAATCTGATATTCAAATGCCGGAATTTGTGAAGAGATTAATCGCTAAAAAAGGTAGAGAAAATGTTAAAATGCCGGAGTTCGTTAAACGTATGTTAGAACAACGTGCAAAACAAAAGAAACAGTAATACGTAAAGAACCCTGCACCAAAAATTCAATACTTTTGTGTGCAGGGTTTCATAATTCGTATGAGTATCTATCCTTCAAGTTCAATGCCTTTTGCTCGTAAATTTTCGATACATTCCTGTAGATAGGCTTCATTATGTTCTTTATAAATTGGTGTATTGATTTCTATTTCCTCAAGATTATCGTAGCTTGCTGCAATCTTTCCTCGATAATTTTTATCTCTCCACTCAGGTGCTACTTGGTAACCTCTTCTATTCATCTCATCCATAATGAATGTATGATAGCAAAATAGGTGATAAGGAGTATATAAAAATACATAATCTACCGTTTTATGTTTCTTATTCCATCCATTTCCCCTAAGTGCACAACATTCTCTATGTTGTCCTAGTAATTGATTCTTAGGTAATTTTGGTATCATTTGCTCATGCCATAATCTCATCTTTTTCTCCTGTTATTAACGTTGATTGTTGTAAGTAGTTGTTAGGGTATTTCTCTAATAATCTATGGATATAATTGATGATAGAACTTTGATCTGTTACTCCAGTTCTATACTCCTCTAGTAAACGAAACAATTGATCTTTTTCAACTTTTTCAGCTGTATTTTTAAAATAGCCCCATACATGAAGAATCGCATTCTGAAAATCTTTTTTACTTTCTTGTAATTCATTCACTTGTTTGATTTTTTGAAATAACACTTCTAACTCTACTTCGGATTCTTTTAAATATTCTCTTATTTCTAAATACACTTTATGGGATTTACTCAACACGTAATATTTATTTCTTGCCCATAACTGTTCACATTGTTTTCTGATATCTTTTTGATTCACTTTACACCTTCTTTCAAACTAGATGATTTTCTAGCGGATGTTGCTTGCATCATTATAGCATTGAAAGTGTGATTCCGGAAATTTATGAACTTTTATTATATTTATTGTTTTCTTAAATTATGTTGTATATAAAAAATCGCCTGATCGTATGATGCTACGATTAGGCGAGGTTGGATATTATTCACGATTTAATTCAGCTAATAATGCCTCCTGTAGAATTTGGCTAAAATTTAAATTTCTCTTTTTAGCTAATTCATTTAAATAACTTGGAATCGAAACATTTTTCAATGCTTCATAATATGTAGGCATAATTTTACCACTAAAAACATCAGCCAATTTCCCATAAGTTAAATTAACTCTATCATAATCCTCAAACTGTTCTCCATTATATTGGCAAGGAAGTATTTCTTTTACAATACCATTTTCAATAATTCCATTCATTCTAAAGACTTACCTTGCAAAAGTATTTCCTTTTTATATTTCATTACCAGTCTTCCGAAAAAAGACTTATATTTTTCTAAAATCTTCACATTTGCCCTACTATTGTATGGAAAATCCAAAATCTCAGCAGGAGATTAAAACAGCCATTCATTATTTGACATTTTCAAAAAAATGAATATAGTCTGCTCAACATTAAATTTTTTTATTACCAAACCAACCCCAATATGAACATTCCAATATACCACTAACTTTAATGGATTGCTCAAGGGGTAGCCATTTATCAATGTAAGATATCCCCCCTGCTCTTCTGTCATATTTAATTCTATTCTACTATTCTCAATTTCTTCCGTTGTTAACTTAAGAATCTCGTTTAACTTTATATCCATTTCAAATTCTCCTGCTAATCATTATAATTCAACTTTATATAATAGATTCACATCTTTATTATTATCTTTTGGTTTAATAGTAGATAATATTTTATTTTCCACTTCTGGAGACCAATATATTTTTAACTGTGATTTTGCTCTTGTAATAGATGTATAGAAAATATTATGTGTTATCAATTCATCAACTTCGTTTGTAATTACTATTTTTACTGAATTATATTCTAACCCTTGAGCTTTATGAATTGATACCGCATATGAAACTTGAAAGGGAACAATTGTTCTTGAATCAAACTCATCCTCGTCGGTATTCTTATTTTTATACACACTAAATCTGATTACCGAGTTTTTAGCTTCTTCATAAATATTATGTTCTAACAATTCAAATTCTCCATTAATTACATCCATACCATTAATTACTTTATCAAGTTCTACATCAAATTCTATTCTCTCGTCCACATTACCATCCGAAAAAATCGATATGTTTAAAATTCGTCCCTTCATATTATTATAAATTACAGGACTAAATCTATCTGAGTCATGAAATAATATTGGATCCCCAACTTTAAATGTTTGTATTCCCCAAAAAACAGATTTAGATGGATTGCTTTCTTGTAAAAATCGATTAATGTTGTTAATTCCATACAATCCATCATAATTCAAACATAAGATAATCTCATCTTTATTAGATGCTTGAAAAACGGAGTCATCTAATTTATTTGAATATTTTTGTTTAGTGAGTAACTCTAATACGTTATCATCCATTTTTCTTACTCTGTTCCATAATTCTAGTAATTTAGAATCATTACTTCTATAAGGTTTTGTTAATTCTGATAATGATGTTTTAGGAATAAATTGCCGTGCAATATTAAACCAATTTCCAAATCTTATTGATTCAATCTGGTAAGTATCTCCCACCAAAATCAAAAGCTTAAATGTTGCTTTTTCAAGTAATTTTCTCATGTCTGAATTACTAACTGTACTGCATTCATCAATTATCAAAATATCATATTCGGTCGATATTCTATTATTTAAAATAAATTTTGTTATTGTCATAAACTCACAGTTAGAAGCATTTACTTTTCTTTTTAAATTATCTATCGCTGGATTTGTTTGAGCTAGAAACAATTTATCTTTATCCGAAAAGAAATGTGACACATGATTGATTAATGTTGATTTTCCAGTGCCTGCTGCACCATATAATATCGCAACAGTAGAATTAGAAAACATATTCTGAATTACTTCTTTTTTTTCTTCGCAATCAACTTCATTATTTTCTTCATTAAGCCATGCACTTGCAGAATTTGTATAATTAGAAATCCCTTGTTCGGATAATTTTTCCAATCTATCAATAATAAATCTACAGTCTTTAACATATTTTTGTATGAATATTTGTCCTTTGTCTATTTTTAATTCATTACTAGGTCTATGACCGTACCACAATTTTTCATTATAATCGTTCATTAATTTTCTTATAGTTTCATCAGATTCATCAATATCTTTTAAACTTGTAAATAAATCACCATTACACTCTATATTATTTTTCACGCATCTTGCAAGTAACTCTGATTTATGTTCATCTGCTTCAAAACAATTAATCAAAATATTAAATGGAGGATTATGTTTTATTGGAGAAAAAGTGAATGGAATACTATCAAACGGTATTACTCCGTTTTTTAAGTATAAATTTGAAAGCCTTGAATTTGCTACTGCTTCATATTGATTTTTAATAATTGTATTATTCATAGTAAATAAAAGATATCTAAGAATGTTTTTCCCATTACTGTCACTATTGATTATCTCTCTACAAGTATCTAGCACATTAAAAAAATTTGTAACTTTAGCTCTAACTGTTAATTGTTCCTTAATCAAATTATATTCCGTATTCTTTAACGATACAATATCTAAAAGATTCAAATTAGATTTTGTCATAAATGAACAAAAAGCCATTCTCTCTGAATAACCAACTTTGTTTTGCTTTCCTTTAACTAACTTTATAAAATTTCTAAACTCACATTCTCGAATTGAAATTTCCCATCCAACTATTATTAAAATAGGCATTTTGTGTTCCATTATTTTAATGTTTGTATTAATAAAATTCATTTTAGAAGCATAATTTGACTCTATTGGTATTTTTGTAAATGCAATAACTCTATCTGTCTTATTACTATAATCATTAGCCGGTGAAAAAGTCACTTCATAATAAATACTTTTATTCATAAAGAAAGGTTTTATCTTATGAATGTAAAATCTATCAGCATTTTCTGGAATTATACACTTATATTTGTCAACTTCATTTGCAATCCTTTGATAATACTCAATGAGTTTAGGATCCATATTTAGTGGAAATTTTTCTAAATTATGAAGTAAATTCAAACTATAGTCTTTATTCATTACAGTTCTTATTCTAAAAAGATATTCAAAGTATTTCAGCATCAACCTTTCTGAATTTTCTTCAGTAGGCTTATAATGAGACACTACAATTTGCAACATTTTATGAAATTTTTTTAGCAACTTATATTTTCCAGTACTAAAAATATATTTTATAGCGTTTTGAATATTATCATATGTAACATCCAAATTTCTACCATTATCATATATTTTTAACATTATATGCTCTACATAATGTCTTAAGTCTGATAATACATCTTGTGATACCACACCTCTAGAATCTCTGCTTATGTTATCAATATGTCTACAAATAGCATTATCTAAATTATATAATTCCGAATCAATTTTACTTAACAATTAACTTCCTCCAATCTTTACCTAAAATATTTATAATCACAACTATATCTTCTATTTATTATATCAAATATACACAAACTATAGCACATTTTCACAAAGAGCAGGTAAATTTTACTCTACCTGCTCCTTCATCTTAAAGTCTTTCAATAATTCTCTTAACTTGTCAAATATCTTATTTCTCCTCTTTATGAGAGCTGGTTGAGATATTTTTTCCTTTTCAGCCACCGAACGAATAGTCACATCATTGAAATAAAGTCTATCAATGATTTCTCTTTTTTCATCATTTAATTTTGATAACGCATCTCGCACTACCTCAATCATCATTTGTGTCTCAACAATCTTATCTACATCAAAACCCTCATTAACTATACTATCCTCAAAATGTCCATCATAATCAAAAGACGAGAAAAAAAGCAGGTGATTTCTTCTATCCACCTGCTTCAAATATTCTTCATGATTTTTTCTTGCCAATAGACTTTATAAATATCTTCACTACCCACCACTTTTTTCCATTCACAAACAAGAAATAATTTTTTCGCATTTTTTCCTCAATTTCTTTGTTTTTTTGTTCAAAACAAAAGTTGAAGAATTGTTAAAATTTTAACTTTTAATACTTTTTACATCTGAGTTTCCCAAAAATTTAAAGCTAATAAACAGTATTTTTCAACATCATCAATAGTAATAATATCTTTTTTACCATTTTCGATTAAGATATCTATTAATTTTCTATCATCAACTTGGTATAATTTGTTACAAAAATCATAAACATCATTCATATGTATTAAAAATTCAATTAAACATTTTTTATTAGCTGTATATTCTGAATATGATAGTAATAATTTATTATTATTCTTATAATATTCATTCACTACAAAAATAAAAGTGTCGAACCTATCTAATTGTTTTCTACTTTGTTTATCTTTTGAGAAATTAATAAAACCTTTATCATCAAAAAACAAACTACCTTTTAAATTATTTAAACCACCAGTAACTGGTAATAGGGATAAATTGTATTTTGAATAATAAAATTTTTCACAGAGCCCCAACAATCTTAAACACACTTCTTTTTTATTTGACTCACATTGACTATTCTCAATTATTTGTCTTAAACGATACTCTTGACTTTCAAAATTAAAGACTCTTTCCCCACTAAAACAAAATAAGTCGCCCAATGAATCTTTTAACTCACTATCATCTTTTAACCATAATTTTTTTCTAGTGTCATTGATATAGTGTCCATCTTTCTCATAGCGTGTCTTAATACAATTAAAATCAAAATTATCTAGTAATTTCCAATTAGAATTTTCATATTTTTTTTTGTAAAATTCCCATGCTTCCTTTGATGAATCTTCTTTATAAATTTTCATAAAAACACCACCTAATATAATTTTTATCTTATTATAACATAGTAATAATTGACATATACTAATAAGATGGTTTTATAGGTTCTATAATTTATAGGGTGATGGAGAAAATCCACCAACCCTATTTTAGTGTATACAAAAAGGGGTTCTTCCCTTATATTAAAAACTTCCTAAGTATTTAAGAAGAGATGAAAATCCGATGACTACTATACAAGAAGTCATGCTACA
>ERZ772956.1865-NODE-1865-length-13869-cov-3.937310_pt1 | contig 13869 bp, 17 predicted proteins | sample MGYA00580683_ERZ772956 | MGnify/ENA primary metagenome ERZ772956 (study PRJEB29015, sample SAMEA2738077) | human oral metagenome | biome: human oral; feature: human-associated habitat; material: saliva | place: China | collected 2212 ... | reverse complement strand
AAACTATATATAATTTCTATAGTAATTTTAGAAAAGATGTTGAAAAAGCAGAAACTGAAATGGAAAAAGTAGAGATTAAACAAGAATTTACTGGAGAAAGCTGCCCAGAGTGTTCTTCTCCATTAGTGTTTAAATTAGGTAAATTTGGTAAGTTTATTGCTTGTTCTAATTTTCCTGACTGTAGATATACAAATACTATTCAAAAGAAGGTTGGGGTAACATGTCCAAAATGTAAAAAACATGATATCTTAGAGAAAAAATCTAAAAAAGGTAAATTATTCTACGGATGTGAAGGATTCCCAGAATGTGATTTTGTTTCTTGGGATAAACCTATAAACAGAAATTGTCCAAAATGTGAGAATATCTTATATGAAGGAAAAAAAGGTGTTCAATGCGCACACTGTGACTACAAAGAAGAATTAAAAAAATAGAAAAAATATTAAAAGGATTTGATAATTGAGAACAATTATCAAATCCTTTTCTCAGTATTAAGATATGTTATATTTATAGAAAATTAATTATTTGAAAATGATTGCATAATTGATACATATTAATTGTAAACGAATCACTTTATCTACAACTCTTGTAAATTGTCTGAAAATTTAAAACATTTATCCAACAAAAATGGAAATATTTTTTAAAAATCTATTGACAAATGTTAATAAATATATTATTGTATATAACATATTAAAAATTAATTGAAAATATTTTGGAGGAGATGACATGTTGAAATTTTTAAAGAAAAATCCATTCGTATCAATCGGACTTATGCTATTTGCACTATTCTTTGGTGCTGGTAACTTAATTTTCCCAGCATTCTTAGGACAAAACGCTGGAACAAACTTATCTACAGCGATGATCGGATTTATTATTATGGGAGTGGGATTACCACTATTAGGAGTAATTGTAATGGGGTATTCAGGAGCTGAAGACCTATTAGCTTTATCAAGCAGAGCAGGGAAAGTATTCGGTGTTGCTTTTACGACTTTATTATACTTAACAATTGGACCTTTCTTTGCAATCCCAAGAACAGGGACTACTACTTATGAATTAGGATTATCTAGCTTTGTAGCACCAGAAAATACTACAATTGCTCAAGCTATTTTCTTAGCATTCTTTATGGGACTAACATTATGGTTAGCAATCAGCCCTAATAAATTAGTAGATAGAATCGGAACTGTAATCACACCAGTTTTACTACTTTCAATGGTTGTTTTAATCATTGCATCATTAGTTAAACCAATGGGTGTAGCACAAGAACCTACAAAAACTTATCAAACTACTTCATTAGCATTTACAAATGGACTAATGGAAGGTTATAATACAATGGACGCATTAGCATCATTAGTATTTGGTATTATCGTGATTAATTCTGTTAAACTATACGGTGCAAAAACTAAAAAAGAAGTATTTAACAATACAGCTAAATCAGCAATTATCGCTGCTGTATTATTAGCTTTAGTATATGTATTTATCTCTAATATCGGAGCAACATCAGTTTCTGTTTTAGGATTACAAAAAACAGGAGCAGGAGTATTAACTGGGGCAACAACATATTACTTTGGTAATGTTGGTAAACTATTACTATTCGTTATCGTATTCTTAGCTTGTTTAACTACAAGTGTAGGATTAGTAACAGCTTGTGCTTCATTCTTCGTAAGACTTTACGATAAAGTTAGTTATAAAACTTATGCTATCGCATTAACATTATTCTCATTTGCAGTAGGTAACTACGGATTAGCAGCGATCATCCAAGGAGCTGTTCCAGTACTTGTTTTATTATACCCATTAACAATGGTATTAATTTTACTAGGATTTTTAAACAACTTCTTTGGTGGTAAAAAAGTAGTTTATGTTTGTACAGTTTTATTCACTGGATTATTTAGTTTATATTCTACTGTTGTTTCAACATTTAAACTTGCAGTACCTGCAGTTGATAATTTATTAGCTAAAGTAAACTTCCTTCCAGTACCAGCTGATTTTGCATGGTTAAACTATGCATTAGTAGGATTTGTACTTGGAGTTGTATTAACATTCTTTGTAAAAGAAAATAAATAACTACACGTAAGATGGTAGAGGAATTATCTTCTATCATCTTTTATTTTTTAACTATTGTTTTGACATTAAGTTAAAGCAATGGTATTATTATAAGATGTAATCTAATATTTAAAGAGATAAAATGAATATAATAACAAAACATTACACTAATGTTATTTTTTATAGGAGAAATAATGGTTTTAGAATTTAAAGAATATACAAAAAAAATAAAAAAAGATACGATATTAGAACTTGATTTCAGAGTTGAAACAGGAGAAATATTAACTATTGTTAATAATAGTTCTGCAAGTTTAGAATTATTAAAAGATTCATTTAGACAAAGAACTAAGTTTAAAGGTGAGATTCTTTTCGATGGTGAGAGTATAAATAATCAGAGACTTTTATTTGCTAAAGATTTTGGTTTTTATAATGATTTATCATTATTAAAAAATTTGAAAAAAGCATTATCTCTATTTAATATAAAAGCAACTGAAGAAGAGTTAGTTGGAGATTTAGAATTTTTAAACTTGAATTCTAATAGAAAATATAAAGATTTAGAATCAAATGAAGTAACAAAATTTCATATTCTATTTTCAATTTTAGTGGATCAAAATGTATTGATCGTTGATAATACTGAAGAAAGCTTAACCATTGAAGATAAAGAGGAGATAAGTGAATTAATTCTTGATAAATCAAACAATGCGAATGTTATCATTTTAGATACAATGCTTAATAGCTTTAATAGCATCGCTGATAAAGTTCTAGTTATTACTGATGGGATTAAATCATACTTTGGAAATTTAGAAGACTTATTAATATTAAAACAACTTACGGCTATAAATGTATCTAGTCATGAAAATTTAGATAAAATTTTAGAAGGTCATCAATTTACTATTTATCATAATAATGAAATAGTAGTAAGAGAAGAAGTTCTTGAAGAAGTAGTGTATGCTTTACTGAAAAATAACATAGAAGTATTTCAAATTCGTAATTTAGGTGAAAAAATTAAATTATATGAGGGCGAGGCTGATCTATAATGTTATTTAGGATTGAATTTGGTAAGTTATTTAGAAGAAAATTTAATTACGTGTTTGCTATAATTTTAATTTTACTAAATTTAGGATTTGCATATAAATTAAGTACTTTTTCAACTTTTTTTGATATGTCTGAAGTGAATGTAATCTTTAATATTGTAGTTAAGATAGATTTAATATTAATTCTATTTATTATGGGAATTAACTATATTTTATCTTATAGGGAAGATTATACATCGAAGGTCAACGTGCTTATAGAAGCTCGTAAAAAGAAAAGCAGACGTGATTTTTCTGCAATCTTAGCTAATTTAATTTATTTTTTAATTTACTATGTCATAATAGTAACAAGTTTATTAGCTACATTATTTGTTCGTAAGAATAGTTTATTTAAAGAGTTAAAATCAATAATGATGAATGTAAATACTGCAGGTGCGTATGCAACGATGTTAATAGTACTACTATTATTTGCAAACATTATATTTTTACTATCATTAACTTTATTCAATAATACTAATTTAGCTATTTCAGTTTCACTTTTATTTTTCCTTGGTGGAGAAGTAATCGCTAAAATGATTAAAGCACGATTTAATTTCGCAGGTGAAAGAATAGATAATAGTGTACTAACAATTTTTACTAAATCATTCAATAATTTGAATCAATATATTACTTTCAATCTAGCTACTTTTTTACCTGTAGTATTAAATATTGTTGGTTTAGTAATAGTTATTTATATAGTTAGATTTATAAAAAAAATATTCGGATAGAAGGAGATTTTAATGGATACACAGATTTTAATTCAGTATGTGATAGTATTACTAAGTTTAATACTATTAGAAGGATTATTGTCAGCAGATAATGCTATTGTTTTGGCTGTTATGGTTAGACACCTTCCTCCTAAAGATCAAAAACATGCATTAATGTATGGACTTGCTGGAGCATTAATATTTAGAATTATTGCGATTTTCTTAATTACAATATTAGCGCAATATTGGGAAATCCAGGTGTTAGGTGGTTTATACTTGCTATATATGGCTGGTGTTCATATAAAGGAATTTTTTGAAAAACAAAAACATAAAGATTCACCAGAGGAAATAAAAACACCTAAAAAACAAAGTGGTTTTTGGGCTACTGTTATTAAAGTAGAATTGACAGATATAGCATTTGCTATCGATTCAATTTTAGCAGCGGTAGCAATTGCAATTACATTACCGCATATCTCAGAGACATCAATCGGAGGAATTAACATTGGACAATTCTCGGTTATGGTAATAGGTGGTTTTGTAGGTGTTATAATAATGCGTTATGCTGCTAATATTTTTATCAAAGTATTAGAAACTAAACCAGGTTTAGAAATAGCTGCTTTCTTAATCGTGGGTTGGGTAGGTATTAAACTATTTGTTATAGCAGCTGCTCATGAGAAATTAGGATTAATACCACACGATTTCCCACATTCAACACTTTGGACAGTAATTTTCTGGGTTGTTTTACTTGGATTGTTAGTCTGGGGAATATTAGTATCAAAAAGATTTGAAAATAAATAATAAACAAAGAAGAGGTGATAAAACGATCATCTCTTCTTTTTGCATAAGGTTAACCTATTATTTCCATATACACATATATAGATATGTGGTATAATTTTTTAGTATATATAATTTAATTTAGGAGGAATAATTATGAAAATAAATTTAAAAAAACTATTTGTTACAGCAATTATCGGGGGGGGATTATTTGTAGCACAGCCTGCACAGGCATTTTATTATGATACGTCAAACATTTATAACTATACAAACGATGTGATAAATACTACAAGAAATTATTTACTTAGTAGTCAAGTAATAAAGCATATTGAAAAAGGGAATTATACTATGTCATTACTGCCATCAATTATATTTCTTGCAGCCTGGTTTTATATCTATGAAAGGAAAAAAGTGAAGTAGAAACTCTCATTTTATTTTAATCTTTTAATAATACCATATCTTTAAAGGTATAGATACTATTCAATATTTAAAAATTTGAGAAAGAGGTTGAAAGTTATGAAAAAACATAAATTAGTTTTATTAAGTATAAGTTTAGGAATGATTATGCTGTCTTGTGGAAATATTTCAAATACAGATTTTGACAGTAAAAATTCAAATGAAAATATTGAACGGAATAAAAGAAACGGTGAAAGTATACAGTCCCAGAATGATAATAAAAATCAAACTGGATCACAAATTGAAAAAACGGATTACCAGATAACAGATGCAAAGGCAACAAGATTTGGGAACAGAACAGTAGGTTATATTTCGCTTGGAAATGGATGGAAACAGCTTGAAAATACAGGAGGTCAGGGAGAAATAACTTATATCGGATATGATGAAAGCTCTATTACTTTGTATCTTACACCTGTTGAAAATATGAATGCCAAAGGAGTGGCGAATGAAGCATTAAACAAAATGTCAAAAACAGAGGAAGAGCAGGAAAAACTTAAATTATCAAAAATTCAGATTAATGGTTATAATGGTTATCAAGTATCTATTGATTATTCAACCGGAATATCTTTTCGAAAAAATTATATCGATTATAATGGAAATGTATATTTGATTGATATTATTGGAAAAACATCCAACATTGATGAATTATTAAAAATAGCATATACCTGGAAACCGATACAATAGAAATTCCCTTTTTTAAGATTATATATGTTAACGCTGAAAGCCAGTTATACAGGATTATAAAAAGATTACCTTTTATTTAAGAGATAATCTTAAATATTCCAATGGGATACCTATGACTTCGGAAGATTTCCTGAGAACAATCAGTAAATGGAAAAACAGTAAAAGTTTTTATGAAGATAAGTATTTGATAATAAAAGCTGTGAATGATAAAATATTAGAAGTGGAACTTAAAGACAAAATAAATATGGAAAAATGGGAAGATGTGTCAAAATTCTATTTAAAAGATTTTGCAAAACCTGTAAATGCACCTAAAAATAAAGAAATTTCAGATAAGGATAAATATTTTGTCTATAACATGGATTCTAAAAAAATTTTATCAACAGGCCCATATATTTTGAAAGAATATGGTAACGAAAGAGCTATTTTAACAAAAAATCCTAATTACTGGAATAAAAATAATATACGTACAGAAAGCATGAGATTATGGTAATTTTTTCTTAAGAGAGCCATATATTGAAAAATAATAGAATAAAAGGAGATGATTATTAATGAAACAGATAAATGAAAAAAGAGCGGTTTTAGAAAATGGGGTTTTAAGAAAAGAAGTGAAATTTGGATTTTCAATGGCAGCTTTTCTTTTGGGATTTATATATCCTTTAATTAAAGGGGACTATATCACAGCCGGAATTGCTTTTGTTGTAATTGGTACGGCAGGTATGATGTTTTTTCCATTAGTATTTGTTCTATCGATGGTATTTGGTTTCATATATAATAAAATGTATGTTAGAAGGCTTATTAAACAAGGATGGCATCCGTTTACAGAAGAAGATGCGCAGGTTTTGAAAAAGAATGGAATACTTTTTAATGATAAAAATAAATCCTATGGAAGTAATGAAGAAAGGATGATAGAAGAAGCAGAAAATTTAAAAAAACAAGAGTCTGGAAAAATAGAAGTTATTGAATTTAAAAAAAATAACAATGATAATGATTTTTATGATGTAAATAATGCAAATATTGATAGTTCTTTTAATGGAAATCTTAATAATACAGAAATAAATCATAAAAACCGCACAATACAGAAATTTGTTGCAAGATCAATTGGTGGAGGGCTTGTTTCTCTTATCTTAGGAGTTTTAACGGCAAATATTGTTTTAATTCTTTTAGGAGCTGGACTGACAGGTGGCGGAGCATTTTTAGCTGTAAAAAATAAGGATAAAATAAAATGGAAATAAGAAAATATTTAATTAAATCTGGAAATTACAGAAACACAATAAAAAAACTTTTTATTCTCTCTCTGTTTTTAACAGCATTTATGAGGTATAATAAAAATGAACCATTCACAGAAAGTGAGAAAAAATGTGAAAAAAAAGAAAAAATGGAGCAATTAAAATTATTTTGTGAAGAGAATCGGTGTGTCCTGCTGGAGATGGAAGAGAGTGAAAGATAATGAGATTACTAGTTGTAGAAGATGAAAAGAAGTTGAACGAACTTATTACAAAAAAACTCAAAAAAGAATATTATGGAGTTGACAGCTGTTTTGACGGAGAAGAGGCAATCAGGTATGTGGAAGCGACAGAATATGATGCGGTAATTTTGGATATTATGCTTCCAAAACTTGATGGATTTGAAGTGATTAAAAGAATAAGGGCAAAGAAAAATAAAGTTCCGATACTACTTTTAACTGCAAGAGACAATATAGATGATAAAGTGAAAGGGTTAGATTATGGAGCAGACGACTATCTTGTAAAGCCTTTTATTTTTGAAGAGCTTATGGCCCGTATCCGTGTACTTTTAAGACGTAATTCCGGAAATGCCGATAATGTAGTTACAATAGCTAATCTTAAGGTTGACCTTGATGCTAAAACAGTTTTCAGGGATGATATACTTATAAAACTCTCAGCTAGGGAATATTCTGTTTTGGAATACTTAATACGAAATAAAGGAAAAATTTTATCAAGAGAAAGAATAGAAGATCACATATGGAATTATGACTATGAAGGTGGAACCAACGTTATAGATGTTTACATCAGATATTTGAGGAAAAAGATTGATGACAGCTATACTCCGAAACTTATTCATACCATTCGTGGATTGGGTTATGTCCTGAGGGTCGATAATGAAAATGAATAAACTTTCTATAAAGTCCAAAATAACTTTCTGGTATATCGGTCTTATGATAAGTCTTATAGTCATATTTCTTATAACAATAATTTATATTAGTGAAAATCTTGTACGGGCAAACGCTTATAAAAATTTGAAAAGTTCTGTAGTCTCGGCATTCGATGAAATTGAAGTTTATGATGGTGAACTTACTATTGACAATGATTTTATTATTTTTAATAATAATGTTCATTTGTCGGTTTATGATGATGAAACAGGATTTATTTATGGGGATATTCCATTGGATTTTGAATATGATGAAACTTTTTCCGATAAAAATGATGTAAGAATTATAAAACATAAAAATAAAAAATGGTATATTTTTGACAGCAAAAAGAATTTTTCAGGCTATGGTATTATTCATATTCGTGGAATTGCTCCTGCAACAGAAGTGGAAAATATTATTGAAACAATTGTTTTAATTTCTCTGATTGTATTACCATTTTTCTTGTTATTTTCAGCAATAAGTGGATACTTTATAACAAAAAAAGCATTTAAACCTATAGAAAAAATAAGGGGAGCTGCGGAGAAAATTAATGAGGGAAATGATTTGACACAAAGAATTAATATTGGAGAAGGAAATGATGAAATTTATACTTTGGCAAATACATTTGATACAATGTTTGACAGACTGCAAAGTTCCTTTGAAAGAGAAGCACAGTTTACATCAGATGTTTCACACGAGCTGCGGACACCTGTGTCAATTATAATTTCCGAATGTGAATACGGTCTTGAAAATCTCACTTCAATAGAAAATGCCAGAAATACAATTTCTTCTGTGCTTGATGAAACTAAAAAGATGTCAAAATTAATCTCACAGCTTCTGACTTTATCGAGAATGGACAGAGGAAATCAGAAACTTAATTTTGATAAAATAAATATAAGTGAAATGGCACATCTTATTGCTGACAGTCAGCAACATAATGCAGACAATAAAAATATAAAAATTCATTCTGAAATAGAGGAAGATATTTTTATTGTTGGCGATGAGACCATGATCATGAGAATTTTTGTAAATTTAATTTCAAATGCAGTTAACTATGGTTGTGAAAATGGAAACATATGGATAAAACTGTCACAGGATAAAAATTTTGCAATATGTAAAATTATTGATGATGGAATCGGTATAGAAAAAGAAAATATACCTAAAATATGGGGGCGATTTTATCAGGTGGAAAGTTCCAGAACAACAGAAAATATAGGGCTTGGATTATCAATGGTAAAATGGATTATAGAGGCACATAACGGAGAGATTTATGTGGAAAGTGAAATTGGAAAAGGAAGTTCGTTTGTATTTAAGTTGAAAAAGGAGGGAAAATGAAAAATAATTTTTTGAAAAAATTACTTATAGTATTTTTTATTACAGTAATGGGAGTTCCTGCAAATGGAAATTCAGCTAAAGAGACTAAAACAGTAAGAGTTCTGAATGTTGATGTAAAAATTTCGATTGCACAGGCAAAGCAACTTGCGTTAGACCATTCAAAAGTGGCAAAAAATACTGCAAAAATGACTAAAATTCGTCTGGATAAAGAAAATAAGAAATTTATATATGAAATAGAATTTTATACAGAACGGAAAAAATATAAATATAATATTGATGCAAATACAGGAAAAGTTCTGAGTTACAGTGAAAAAGAACGTACATCAGCTTCAACAATAATCAGAGATGATGGAAAAATTATTAATACAAACGGTAGTGATACGGAAATAAGAAAAACACCAAAATATATTGGAATGGAAAAAGCCAAAGAAATAGCGGTTGCAAGAATTACAGGTGCGAAAAAAATTAATGTTACAAATATTCAGCTGGATAATGAAAAAGAAAGAATGATTTATGAAGGAAGAATAGTGTATAAAAATACAGAATATAAATTCGACATTGATGCTATAACAGGTGAAGTAATAAACTGGGAAGTAAATGAGAATTAGTAAAGTAAAATATCCTCTAAAGTTTAAACTAAAAAAATAAACCTAAGAGGATATTTTTGGTTAAAAATTATGCTTTGTAAAGTTTTTCGTAATTAAATTTATTTTTAAGTTGTTTAAGAGTATAATCAAATATGAATAAAGGTGGAATAAATACGATAATTAATGTTATTATTGGCATATTTTGAAGATAAAATATTTTTTCAACTATAATCATAAAAGGCTTGTATAGAAATATCGAAACAAGATTGAATGTCGAATGTAATAAAATTATCCACCAGATTGGATTGGGTTTTAACCGCACATTTCCGAAAAAGATACCTGATATTGTTGTGTATATAAATTTAATTGGATTCAAATGAAGTATTCCAAAAATTACAGCCTGAATTAAATTGGCATATTTTGTCTTTTTCTTTAAAAATTTAAGTATTAGTCCTCTCAATAAAAGCTCTTCCCCAATAGGGTAAAATATTAGAAATTTAAGCAGTTCATTAACTTCAAAAGACTGTTTTGAATAATCGGCAAGAATTATCTTTTTTGATAACAAAGAACTTAAAACTGTCAGCAAAATTATTACAGATGTGATAACTAATGCTGAGTAGCAGGCTGTATTTAATGTCAGCAGTCCCAATTCTTCTATTTTAAATTTATTAATATTTTTTTCCATTCTGATTGTTCTTCCTTTCATGAATTGTTTTTATAAAATATTCTATCATTAGAATATTAAAATAAAATGAGAGATATTTTACTTCTATTTCTATTTATTTTATTTTGTAGTAAAGTAATTTTCACCCATTTTTAAAGATTTTATTTGAGAAAAACCTTTTTCTGTTATATAATGTATTTAAATAACTTTAAAATCAAATTTTTACTTTATGTTGCATATATGAAAGGAAATAAAATGAAAAAAATAATTATTATACTAGCACTTATATTTTCTAGTTTAAGTTTTTCTAGAGAACAGACTGAAAGAATTATGTGCTATATTCCTAAAGAATTAAAAACAAACAGTAAAGCAAGATTAATTTATGAAGATACAGAAAAATATAAAGATGAGGAAATACCGCCTGAAGTGGCAAATCCTGAAATCGTTAAAGCATTAAAGGAAAGAAGGCTTGTCGTATTTCAAATGAGGTGTAAATATGATGGTGATATGTACCGTTATATAACAGCTTCAGACTATGCAGTCGAATATCTTACAAAACAGACAATAAATAAAGAAGAAGGAGATTATTATTTACTGGAGCTTCCGACAAATAAGGCACTCGCTTTTCAGGATATGTTATTTATTGGAGATTTTATAGATAACTCAATCAGCACAAATGATGAACTTTTTCAAATTCTCTATATGATAAATGTTCAGTTTCTGGAAATAAGACAGCAGGAACTGGAAGAGGAAGGATTGAAGGTAGTTTACTAAATTTTTTCAATTTTTCCATTTTTGCAGGGATTATTCATTTTCGTAAATCCCTGCATCTAATATGATTTATAGCTATTTAACAAAAAATCACAATCAAATTAATGACTGTGATTATATTTTCAAATTTTTTACATTTTCTATATCTTTAAATCCTATTTGTTTTAAGATTCTCATATCTCTTTTATATAATCTTAACAAACATTTTTTGATTGCATTTCCTGGAAAATCCTTATTTATACTTAATGTTAGATGCTCCATTATTAAAATTGATTTAGAAATTTTATCTACTGTTTTTCCATTTTTTGGGTTAATTAAAATTTTATCTTTCCATCTATTCAAGATTTTAGGCTTTGTTCTAAATAAAATATCTAATACATTTGAATTATGGGCGGATAGATTCCTGATTAAATTAATATTTTCCAACCAAGATATAAAAATTGAAACTGTTATATTATGATTATCTGCGATTTCTTTTTGATATTCTTTTTTCATTAATTTATATAGATCCAATATCTCTCCAAAGGTTAAAATATCGACTATTAGCCATATAGGTATTTTATTTACATCATTATATTCTTTAATTAGTTTATTTCTTGATTGACTTATATTTATATTCCTTCTTTTTAAAAATTCCTTTTCTTTGTATTTAATAAAATGCTTACAATATTCGTTGCTATCAGTCCACTTTTTAAAATCCAGGTAACCTAATTCCTGAAACTCTCTACCGAGTATTCTTGAAAAATTTGTTTTTAAAGATATTTCTATTTTTTCTATAATTCTCATAAAATATAATCTTAAATTTCTATCTTCATAAAATCTAAAAACAATATCTTCAAATCTTGTATTTTCTATGTATTTATTCTCAAAAAAGAAAGGGAGCGAGGCTTCTTTCAACTTGTAATAATTTATAAAAACCAGTTTCTCTAATGCTTTTTCTTCATTTTCGACAATCATTCCACGCTTTTTAAAAAGTTCTAACTGCTCCGTAATTTCTAAATACTCCTTACTCATAATTACTCCTATAATAAATAAAAGCCCTACACCAACTATAAAAAGTTTGTAGGGGGTTTGATATGTTTAATTGTATCCTATTTTTATATAATTGTCAATAAAATATTAAAAAAATCGAAATCATATTACAAATTTTATTATCAAAAAAATAAAATAACCGACAATATGTATTTACTGTTTTCACTCGTATTCCTTGCAATATAATTTTATCTCTTTGAAAAAAAGTAAAAATTCTCATTTTATTTTAATCTATATTACATATCATAAAATTGAAAAATGACTAATTAATTAGTGTTTGGATAAGGAGAAAAAATGAAAAAAATATTTTTTGGAAGCCTGTATTTTATTCATCTGCTCTGTTTTAATATTCTAGTACTATTTTTTCTGGCTGTATTAGAAGTATCAGTTTTAAGTAATTTGAAAATGATTGGAGGTATATATTCGAAAAATCTTATATTAATTTTGCTTAATATATTTTTATCATATTTTTATGCAAAAGCAGGAATAGGAAAAAAGGCTTTGATAATTTTAACAATAATTGGTGTAATATTAAAAATACTAATATTTTTAATATCGTATAAATATTTAGTTTCATCAGCAGGAGATGAAGAATTTTTACCAACTTATTATGCTTATTTTGCCATAGGTTTATTGGATGTAATATTTCTTGTGGGGCTTGGTGTAAATTTATTGATAGGAAGGAGAAAACAGCATGATAAAAATTAAAAAATTGACAGGATTTATGATTTTTCTACTTTTTGGAATGATATTTATTTCCTGTGGAAAACCTTCAAAAAAAGACATAATAGACAAGGGATATATATTAGAAGTAGGTGTATCCAATGAGATTGACAGGGAATTTGCCGAAAAAATGGAGCATTCTCCCACTTATACTATTTTCAAAGCGATTAGATATAAGGATAGTGATATTATGGTGCAGAATCTTAAAAACGGAACAGTTAAAGCGATCCTTTCGCCTATGCTGTCGTTAGGAAATTCTGATTACGGCTATTATCCTGTCTATGTGGATAACAAAAATTATGAAACTGTATATCTCATATACAGAAAGGATATTCCCGATTTTTTGAAAAACAGCTTTGAAAAAGGGGATAGCTTTATGTTAAATAATATGGAAAAATATTCTAAAGAAAAATATAAAGAAAGATTTTCATTTTTTAGTAATATTGAAGATTTTGAGAAAAAAATAATGGCTAATGAATGGACACTTGTGAATATTGCAGGGCTTGAACTTAAAAACAGTAAAATTTCAATAAAACTTGATAAAGGAAATGTTGTTATAACAGGAAAAAATGGGAAAAAATATTTGGGAAAATATTCCCTGAAAAATCACAGGATTTCTTTTGAAATAGATAATTTGAACAATCTGCTGAAAAAAGAGAGTGAACTGAACGACAGTGATAAAGATTTTTTATACGATTTAAGTAATGCCGATGTAATAACGCTTATGGATAATGAGCAAACTCTTTATATCGGAGTTCCTGAGAGTAATCTTATATTTAAAAAAGTATCAAAAAATAAATAGAAAATAAAAAACTCTAATGTTCTTTTAATCTAAAAAATATACAGTATAATTAAATAATAGAAATCATAAAAAAATAAAATT
>ERZ772956.1864-NODE-1864-length-13869-cov-8.352758_pt1 | contig 13869 bp, 9 predicted proteins | sample MGYA00580683_ERZ772956 | MGnify/ENA primary metagenome ERZ772956 (study PRJEB29015, sample SAMEA2738077) | human oral metagenome | biome: human oral; feature: human-associated habitat; material: saliva | place: China | collected 2212 ... | reverse complement strand
TATATAAAAATTTATGAAATTTAAAAGTTGAAATGAATTGAATTTCTTGGCATAAGACTATAAAGTTATTATACTACCTGACTTTAGAGTTAAACATTAAAAAATGGTGTAAAACTACAGATTAGAATCTATAGTTCAACACCTTTTTTAGTTTTGTTGGAGATAAAAAATAATTGTCTAAAGGTAATCCTGTCATGTCTGATAATTCGGTAATGAAGTTGGTTCCTATGGATATGTTTGTATAACTGTCTTCTCCTTCAACGAACTGGAATCCTTTGTAGAATTCATTCAGCTCTGAAGAGGAATATTTGTTTTCCAAGACTTTAAATTGAAATATTCTCTGCAGCAGTACAGTAAGATAACATATTAAGAAATGTCCCTTGATCGTATTCTCAAGCTGTAAATAAACAGGTCTTGCATCTAGGTCTGATTTCATGATTCTGAATGATTCTTCTATCCTCCACAGGTTGTGGTATGTTTCATATATCTGTCTGGCATCCACCTTTGTTTCAGATGTGACTAGCATATTGTAACCGGCCAGTTTCAAGTCATTATCTATCGTTTCTTGATTGATGATGGCCTTTACTTTATCTTCTGTTTCTTTTCCGTTTGAAGTAGATTTGAAAGTGACATATTTTGCACTTTCCCCATATTCATTTTTCTTTGCAAGTGATACGGACAGGCCCTTGGCTTTTTCTACAAGCTTGTTTATTTCATATTTGCGTTTTCTTGCCAGTGTCGGATTGTATGTGACGACTCTTTTTTCTTTGATGTTTACTTTTTTCTTTTTTCCGCTTTCATCTGTATATGTGTATGGAAATTCATCGATACATTCTTTACAGTAATAAATGATCTCGCCGTTTCTATCCTTGATTGCTTTGTAGTCATTAGGCAGTAGGACCCATATCTTTTCTGTTTCAGGCAGCTGCTTGACTGATTTGGAAAAGAGATATCCATCACCGTTTGCCAAAGCTGAAAGTATATTCTCTGAACAGTTCAGTCCCTTGTCAGCTACCCGTATCGTTTTTCCGTGTACTTCATGTCTTTCCTTCAAGTCTTTCAGTACATCTTTCAATACAGGCTTTTCCGATTCATTTCCAGGATACAGCTTCATGCCAACAGGAATTTGATTCGCATCCAGCAGTAAGCCCAGCCCAATGACAGGATCTTTCCTGTTTTCTTTGCTTGGACCCTTTCTTCTGAAGTCATCTTCTCTGTCAATTTCAAAGTAGAAGTTTGTACAGTCAAAATAGGTGACGGCAGTATCTATGGAATATTTGTCTTTGACTCTCGAAGTGAACAGTTCAACGATTTTCTCATAGTCATTTCCATAAAATGCCAGGGCACTCAACAGTTGATCGTAGTTGAATGCATAAGGAATATGAAGCTGAGGAAGGATTTCATAATATGTTTTGTATTTACTGCAGGGAGAAACACAACGAGCATATACAAGAAGAGAAAGAACTTCATAAAGCTCAAATTCAAAATCGGTAGTGAATTTATACAGATCAATAAATTTCTTGATATCAAGCTTTTCGAGAATAGATTTCAAAGGGAAATAGCCAAGATACCTTCTTGGAGAAACAGAAGTAATTTTCTTGATCTTATCTTGCTTGTTATCCAGATTCATTTTTTCTACTTCATCTTTGTAGAAAGCAACAGGATCATCAATACCGGCAGCTTTCAGTTTAGAAACAGAACCAAGAGACCTGATACAACGATGTTTGGTACCTTTGGTAGCAGGAGAATAAAAAGATTCATAAACAGCGAGATACGTATTGTTTTGTTGTTTAGCAACCTTAAGGAAATAAGCCATAGAACACCCCTCTACATAATACACCATTACACCATTAAAATAAATAAATAAAAATGAATTTGTCAAGTTTTTGAACAATAAGAAAAGCCCATCAATACTGGACTTGAATTACTTTATTAAAAATGTGCTCCTAAAGATTAATGGTGCTAACTTCTAAAGACGGGATTTTTACATGACAAATAAAACCAAATTGTGGTAATATAGTTATATAGCATTGATAATGCCTGCGTTCTATATTTTTTTAAGGAGGGAAATAATATGCGATTTAAATTTAAAGAACGTCGTAGTCGAATTCTATCCATATGCATAACCGCGTTTATGCTTGTAGGTATGTTGCCTTTCGGTACTGCTGTCTTTGCAGATGGAGATTTAAGTACTGATAAGGTGCAGGTGGATTCATTTAAGATTATCGATGAAGCTAATGCAAATATGGAGGTCGACTACGTCACTGATGCCGATGCGGCGAAATATGACCTCTACCTTAACGATGCCAACAATTTTAGTAGTACCGTATGTCAAAACCAGACGGACAGTCAGATTAAGCTGCAGCTTGTTGCATCGTATAACGGTACAGAAAAAATCAATGAAGGGGATACCCTGGCAATTAAGGCTTCTTATGGAACATTTGCAACGAAGACCTTTACTGAGAAACAGCTTGAAGACAACAACGGAAATGTCCTCGGAACATATAAGTATGATCAGGGTGTATTTAAGCTTGCATTCTCCGGTGATTACATCAAAAACAATGTTGTGACTTCATTTACGACTGCTGCACTCGAGAGTGATTCCGTTGCACAGGCTTCGGATGAGCAGGGACTCGGCACGGGCAACGAGCGCAAGGTATTAGTCGGTGCTTTGAATAACCAGAAGCTTGCAGTTGCATACGAACTTAAGAACGCACCTGATGCCGCACTGGGTTTGGATGATGTGACGATTGACAGTTTCAAAATTCTCGACATTACACATGACAATAAGGAAATTGATTACAGAAAATCATCCGATGCGGATTACGATACATGGAAAAATAATCCTGCTGGTTTTGGGTATGCGTTAAATCAAGACCAGCAATCAGCCAATGTAGTATTGGAATTAAAGTTCAGATACAGTAATGCGAACCGCGCTTTGCAGGAAGGAGATAAATTGACAATTCCTGCTGAATACGGTGGAACGATGTTGAATTTTTCAGAAGTGGCGCTTCCTCTTAAGGTGACTGATGATACCGGTGATCATACTCTTGGTACATGGAAGTATGAGAACAAAGCATTCACTATAACTTTTGGCGGCGATTATATTAGAGACCATAATGTCAAGAGCTTTACCACAACAATGAGCACGGGCAAGATGATTAACTACAGTTCTACGCGTCAAAAGAGCAGAATTTTAGGCGAGAAATATGTCCTTAACGGCAAACTTGGAAATGATACGCTTGCTGTCGCTGCAGAGACACGTTATATAAAATCTGATACTATTGATAATAGTTATTTTTTCGCTACTGCAACAGTAGACGATACATCAGATCACAGTATCATATGGTCATATAAATTATTCAATGATACTTCAAGTGAAAGAGATCCGAACGGAAATAGGAATTTCGATTATTTTAATCCACATTTTTTGCAAAATAACGGACAATATCGTCCAAATTCCGCGACCGGAATATATCTTGAAAGTACATATGAAAATTGTGTAAAAAAACCGGTTATTGGACAAGTTTACACGTTATTCTCAGGTCTTGACGATTCCGATAAGGTTACAGAAGGATGGTACAATAGTATAAAAAATTCTTTGCTTACCGAGGTTGAACAAGGCTCTAAGACGAAAGATCAAGTCAAGGCTGATTTGCAGAAGGGTCAGTATTGCATGTATGACAACCATGACGGCAGCTATACCTTCATGATGAAATGGCACGATATGAATGATCCGAGTGGAGCAACGTATAATGATTTACCGGAAGTGGTAGCGGCCGGTGGGGCAGGAAGCTATTTAAAGAGACGATATCCTGATGCCTTTGGAGATTTGTCCGATACCACTGTTCAGAAGCTTAATAACTTATATAGTGGTAAGGCATTACAGAATATGATGTTTAGGATCTTTGCAGAATATAGAACAGTCAAAGAAAATACTGCGGTACAAAATACGATGAAACTTACAACGGCACAGACCGGTGAGAAATCATATGATGTTCAAGCGCTCATGGTACCGAGCGGTGCGGGTAGTGAAGCAAACAACGACCCACTGTCAGTCAAACTTGTAAAGTTAGATCGCTATACAGGTGATATGTTGTCTGACGGTTTCAATTTCGAATTACAGACATCTACTGATGGCGGAACCACTTGGAATAAGGTACCTGTTACTGCCGCAATGGTAAAGTTGGGCACTTTAAATGCTGACAGCACAGTGACACCGGTTAATGGCGTTTTAGAAATTAAAAAACTGACCGGCGGACAGAAATATCGGTTTGTTGAAAGAGCTAATCCTGCCGAATATATGGATACGACTATCGATGAAAGTCATCATAATGATGCCACCCACTTTACGGCCGCCAATTCACGAGCAGTAGATGTGAAGAATACCGGAAAAGGACAAGTTATCAATATGTATAATGCGAAGAACCCAGAAACTGCAACGATTGATGTGACAGGACAAAAGGTGCTAAATGGTAGAGCATTACAAGATGGTGAATTCCACTTCCAACTCTTTGAAAAAGATACAGATGCAAAGGTTGGACAAGCAGTAACGAATGATGCAAACGGTACATTCAAGAAAGTATTAACATTTAATGATGAAGGTACGTATGAGTTCTACTTTACAGAAGTAAACGATGGACAAAAGGGAATTACATATGATACGAATAAGATTCCAGTCACTATCAATGTTGTTAAGAATGCGATGGGCAATTATGAAGCAACGATTACATCCAGTGCCGTAACCTTTACCAATACATATACCCCAGATCCTACAAATCCAACACCAAATCCGAATAAGCCAACAAGCCCAAAGACCCAAGATACGACAAATGCGATATGGTTTGCGATTATTCTGGTTAGTGCATTAGGAGTCATTACAACAACACGTATTCTCAGAAGAAAAATGAAGTAATAAAGAATAATAAATGATAAAGACAGAATCTAGGCGCTCTAAAATTGGATGGGGTGTCAAAAAATAGATTGTAAAGAAGGATGGGGCGAATATTGACCCCATCTTTCTTTGACCATCATGAACCATGCGCGCAAGTGTATGGTTTTTATCATGTTAGTGTTGAAATGAAGAAATAGAGGTGATTCATTCTCTATTTCATATACTTTTCTTTCCCCTTTTTTGGAATGATGGGATTCAGAATTGGTACAGATGATTTTCGTAGTACGTATAGGCAACGGTTACGGAATCGGTCCCAATTGGTGTAACCATTCGAAGATTTCTTGATCGTCTTGAGTATAGAATTACGATTCTCCATTAATCCGTTATTTAATTTTAGGTCGGATACTACCACTTGGCCTGTATCCTTATCGACTTTATGAATCCTCTTTACGATGATGAAGGAATTGACGATCTCATATTGCCAATTACGCAATGTCCTAGAGAAATCGATCATTTCCTTGATGTCACTAGAAGCGAAGGCACGGATCAGTTCTTTGAGTGCTTCTGGTGCGGTCTCGTAGGTGTTATTGTCATAGAAGTCCACTAAATCATCCTTCAGTTGCCATGCGGTCTTTAGATCGGGATGGATATCTAATATAAGCTGTTGTATGTCGTAGAAATTTAGATAGCGGTTCAGCTTTCGATTCATTTTCTTCTCATTGTTTGAATCGAATAGCAGCCGTCCTTTTTTATCGGTAGAATCCGGTCTTTTGAAGATCAACCAGTTGAACTTTTTTAATAGATAGTATTCATCCGTTTGGATGTTGGAGTTAGGTAATGTTTTTTTAACATCTTTCATGATGCGTATCCGGACACTATCTACCTTGCGAGAAAGTTCCTGGCTGACGTGGTAGTGGTCTACAGAGTGGAGAGCCTTTGGAAAGATAGAACGTATGATGGCACGATACTCCGCATACATGTCGGTAGCTATCATCAGTACCTTCTTTCTTTCCTCGATCGGTATGTTCAAGAAATAACTAAGTAGGTACTCTTTCTTTCTGCTTGGAAGAATGTCACATGGCTCTTGTGAGATGAAATCCAGAATGGTAAATACATATTTAGAGTTCAAGTCAATGTGATGAAAAGCATAGGCCTCATCCCAACACATTAACTCAGGTAGTATTCTTCTGCTTTCTTGGACGTGTGTATCAAATATAGAGGCGGCCGAAGTGGCAGAGATGTGATATCTTTTGGCGACCGTGGAAAAGGTTTCCGTGTGTGATTTCAGATCTCTGAGGACATTGTGAACGGTAAGTGCAGATATCTTCTGGCCCTGTAATGTAGGATACAGCTGCGGTCTGATAGAAGAGAGTGCTTGATCTTCTTGAGCTGGTATCCTTTAATGACTACCTTCGTATTTCCGCAATCAGGACAGGCTGGGTAATCAGGGCGCAGTAAAACATCGACAATGGCTGAGCCAAAGTCATTATGGAATTGGATGTCTTCGATCTTTGATGAATCAAGATTAAAGAGTTCTAAAATGGCATTTTGGTCAAATGATAGTGACATAGAGCTTCCTCCTAGGGCAATCATAGCTACCCATCAGAGAAGTGGAAAGGCAAAGTCATCTGTACGAAAGAAGAAAGATGATGACTGTGTGGCAGATGCCAAGAGAGCAGCGATGTCTCTAGATCAAACAGAGATGACATCTTAGATTTCCAACGCATGATGGTCGAATCACAAGGAAGATCAAACAAGTCGATATCTGGATCATTGCGAATGGCCATCTTAATGGTATCCAGCTTATAGTGCTTGTAAGGAAGAAGGAAATTCGGAAGAGCTCTATGGTACTTGTGGTCAGAATCGATATAGACAGGTATCCAAATATAAAAAGTATCTGTACCTGCTTTAACGATTCTACGAGCAGTACCTGCAAGCTTCATTGTATAAAGCTTGTCATCGATAGGGACATCACTGCTCACAACTAGAAATCCGATATATGTTTAGGGTGTTTCATTAAACGATAATGTGATAAGATAAGCATGGTTAATGATCGGGAGAGATTTGGAAAATGTGGCTGAATCTCTCTTTCTTTCTATAAGAACATTATAAGAAAAAAACAAAGGGGAAGACATCTCGATAGAGATCTTCCCCAAAGTGCTTTATAGGTCATGAAAAAGAAACTACAAATTACACCACAAACTTCTTTACAGGCTATGGCATACCCCAACTAATTTTGCATATTCGATTTTATCAGGTAAAGCTTTGTTGCATGGCGGTAAATTTCATATTTTCTCTTTGCTGGTATGTCTTTATCATCTTTTTAAGAATATATGTAAGGTAATGTTTGAGTATTGGATGATTTGCGATTGAGGATTATCTAAAGATTTATCTTTTAGAAAGAAACGAAATAACAACTTTAGAAAATGATTAAAGATGGACGGTAAGTCTGGAGGCGAAACGCCCCCAGAACCCTAAGATGAATAAAAATTAACATAAAATGGTTTCCATTCTGTTTCCTAGAGGAGAATAAAAAGGCTCAATTGAAAAGTTAAATTCCACTTGGTTGCGTGTCGTAATTTCTATCGATTCTTCGTGGATTGTATCTTCTTATTTAAGAAGATATGGTCTTAGAACAATGTTGTCTGAACCGATTTCTATTATTCCAAATCGGTTCAATTTTTCTGCCATTTCTGGATTGAAGAAATGGAGAAGCTGAATGGATGATTTGCCATTCAGTTTTTCTTTTGCGTATGAGTTTATATGTGAACTGATACGATTTGCCTTGTCTTGTGAAGTAAGACCAAGTTGGTATAAATCATTAGCTTTAGGACAGATTTGGCGTACAAGTAGATGGACATTCTCTAAACTGCCTTTTTGCCAAGATGCCATTGCATCACAATAGAATATCCTTGTCCTTCTTGTACCATCCGGTCTTATTTCTGCTTGTTGGGCAAATAAGAACTCACTACCACGGTCAGTCAAAAGTACTTCCACTTCTTTTTCAAACAATTCTTTGCCAAGAATCTTTTCTAAAAGAAGGATACCGTCCAACATGTGTTTAGAATCTTTGACTTCTTGATAAATACATATCAGTAAGTCATATTTTATAAATTTGAATGTTTGTAGAAATGGACCGTTGGATACATCGTTGTATACAGTATCCATTTCTACTACCTTGGCTGTTTCATTTTCTTCCACATAGTGTTTAAAGTCTTCGTATTTGCGACCTTTCAAGTAGCTTTTATCTTTCCTTGGTTTGTATTGATTACGCACAGGTTTATTCATTTTACGGCGCATAGCACACTTTAAATCAATTGCACTTAAAGAAATGCCAACATCTTGAAATACACCATTTTCAATATAGTTGTATATCGTTTTATCAGACAATGTAATTTCGGGATGATTTTGTAAGATGGCGTAAATAGATTGACCTTGTTTGATAAGTGGGTATAATAATTCACCAAGCTGTTTCACATCACTTACAGAAGCGTTAACACCAAGCCGTGTTGATACAAGTGTATCTTTGTAGTCATGTTGCGCATCTGTTGCAGAGTAACGGAATTTATCAAAGCGACAAGATTTAAACTTATCACATCCATTACAAGCACCGGGAGAGCGATCTCTACGAGAACATTTGAAAGGAACATAACCTGTACAATCAGTTGTACACATACGACCAAATTTACAGTGTTTATAGTTGTTACATTCCAAAGGAAGAGAACACTTATAAGTACATGAGCGATGGAGTTTAATTTCTTTACCAATGGTAGACTTATCTTTACCAAGAGTAGTAGCGATTGCTTGTTTGGTAGCACCATGATGAATAGCAGTTTCAATGATTTGACGTTCAGCCATAGTTAAATGAGAATTCTTCGTAGACATAATATTTTCTCCTTTTCAAAACGAAGAATCGACATTTAAATTGAACAAGAAGTGAAAGAGTAAATTCAAGTAGAACTTAGTGAAAAACAAAATTCTACTTTTCCCTACTTAAAGTGGAATTTAACTTTTCAATTGAGCAAATCAAATTTCTAGCAAAAATTGCTTGAAATTATAGTCATATTTGTGTAGACTATATTCATAGAGATTATTACTGTTTTTGTTAGGAAGTTTACCTAAAAAGGCGCCATATAAGGGTATCCGAAATTTCGGGTACCTTTTGTTTTTCTGATATTACTTAACGAAGTGATTACTTCGGATAATCAAATATTTTACATTAAATGAAAATGTCGAAATAGATAGCTATTCCGACATTTTCTTAACTAGTTAACTAGATTATTGTAGTACTTCCTTTAGAGAAATAATAGACTTGTATTTTTGTGTGTCACTCATATGATGAAGGTGAATTAGGATGCGAAAGAGGCGTAGGCACGGGAGCATGGGAGAACATGAGTGTTTATTTTTCTGCACTTGTAGGGAAGAAGGGTATAGCAGATAATTTTTCGTTAGGGATAACAACGATATATGGACGCAATAATCTGTAGATTACTTATCATCCTATTGATATTTGGAATCGTTTATCTCGCAAAGCCGATATCTAAAAAGTAAGGTAAAAATGAGAGAGGTGCAGTTATGACGGTTAATAATATGCAGTGTTTTAAATGTAAAATTGTGAGTGGGACTAGAATATTAATTAAATTATTCCTTGTGGTTTCTTGCGTACTGCTATCCGCATGTCATATAGAAGATCAGAAGGTTACATCGGAAAAGGAATCGGATCAAATAGAGTATTCCTCGACAGATTCGATAGATACATATACTTTTAATCTTGTTGAAGGATCTAGGATAAAAGGTCTAGAAATAGTATATGCAGAATGTGATAGGGGAAAACTTATTGAGAAAGAAAGCCAGATTTTAGAAGTAAATAACAACAATATAATGAAACTATCTGTTTCAAAAACAGGTATCGATATTTCTTATTGCGGAGATAACAAAGATGAAAAGCATATCCAATTCGCATCGTCTCTAGATATTGATACACAAAATATTTCATATACTTTAAAACAAGATAGAGATTTGGTGGTGGAGGATATTCTATTGTATTTAGATGCTGTAGATATGATATCTATACAATCAGAAGTAAATAAAGATTGGACAAAATTTGAGGGTTCTAAAGCTAGAGCGGTAATTCTTAGATTTACCAAGTAAATAAATATGTTGTAGATATAAAGTTTTGCAGTTTAGCCTGTCAAGTATTTTTTGCTTTTTGTGCAAAAAGAGCCTCACCTGCTTGTAGGTAAGACTCTATAATTCTTGATTCTGCTTAACTTAATGACATTGGATGTACTGTAAAACTAAGCGGAGGCGCATAAGAACGGTGTGCTTTCGCTGTTTTTTATTGCTTTATGGCAATTATTGAATAATGTTTGTGTAGAAAGTTGTAGAATCCCGGACAGTCATTTAAAATGGATGATTATAGGAATAGGAATATGAATATGAAGCATAAACAACTTAAGGCACTCGTTATTGGAACAACCTCCTGGGATACAATTATCGATATAGAGAATTTCCCTAAAAAAGCAGGCACCTACTTTGCCAGTGCCCGTCGTGATGTACTAGGTGGAACGGCTTCCGGGAAAGCTATCAATTTACATAGATTGGGTTTTAATGTTACTTTGTTGACCAAACTGGCAAATGATGATGCAGGTCGAAAGATACGAGCCAGCTTAGAATCCGAGGGTATCAACTATCAGTATATTGAAGATGAAACTTCCACGGAAAGACATACGAATCTGATAAATAAAAATGGGGAGAGAATTAGTATTTATACGGACTATGGTAAATTTGGACAGGATTTTGACATCATTGCCTATGAAAAAAGCATTGAAGAGGCGGATATTATCCTGTTAGATATCTGTGAATTTGTCAAACATCTATTCCCTATTCTCAAAAAACATAAACATAAAATTTGGGTGGATATTCATGATTTTGATGGGATAAATCCTTGGCATCAGGAATTTCTTCCTTTCGCAAATGCCGTTTTTATGAGTTCGGATGTCCTTGAGACAGAAGAAAAAGTAAAGGAGGTAGTAAGGACTATTCTTCGGGATAAACAATTCGTTGTTTGTACGCATGGGAAAAAGGGCGCAGAGTATTTTAGCCCAGACGGAAAAGAAATATTTCAGGATATTGTGGAGCAATTTTCTCCCGTTGATAGTAACGGTGCGGGAGACGCTTTTGTCTCAGGTTATCTTTATGGAGCCAAAAATGGGTTTCCAGCTGAGATATGTATGAAATATGCCACCCTTGTTTCGGGTTTTACGATTGCCTCTCCTTTCCTGTACAACAAAGATCTGTCCGTCGAAAATTTAGAACAAATGTATCAGCAGTATTTTTGCTGATTTGCGAGATATTGAAGAGAGAGCGTTTGATTACAGCCCATTTCGTAATTTGTGGAAGAAACGAATAAGGATCGGCTATCAGCCGAAGACCTGGAAGGACTGGAAGTAGAAAAACCGGCCAATATCGTGATATAGTTATTGACAGTTGACACACGGAGAGCCAAGAGAGCGAAGAGCAGAAAGGTTCTGTTTCCTAGGAGCGAGATGAATGATAATGATTAAGAGAGAAGCCATATTACACATTCCCCTGTCCCAATATGCGTTTGCGAACACAGAATCGAATTTGACCATTCGGCTCAGAATGGCGAGGAACGATGTGGCACGAGTTATCCTGTGGTATGGGGATCGGGTGCCGCCCAGCAACCCGAGCCGTTTCATCCCTGTCCAAATGGATAAGATCATGTCCGCAGGTCTCTTTGACTACTTTGACGCGACGTTTGAGACCCCCTTTGAACGCGTCTGCTATTATTTTCAGCTGATCGGCGCGGAGGAGACGCTCTACTACTATGCAGAACAGACGGAGGAGATCCCTCCCCGAGAAAGCGACGACTGCTATCAGTATCCCTATATCCGGAGGGAGGAGCTGGGTTGGGAACCTAGGTGGTTTCAGGAGGCGATTGTCTATAACATCTTTCCGGACAGTTTCGTAAGTGAGAAAGAGGAGATGAATGCTGTTGGAGGGAGAATGCCCTGGGAGAGGGGGATTCAGCTCGAAAGCAGATTAGGGGGGACAATCAATAGCATCAGAGAAAAACTTGGATATATTCAGGAGCTGGGATTTAACTGCATCTACTTAAATCCGATTTTTACGGCAGGCGCCTATCACAAATACGATTTGCTGGACTACTTTCACATCTCGCCGAATCTTGGAACAGATGAAGATTTTCGTCATCTGGTCAAAGAAACGCATCGTCGGGGGATGCGTATTATCATTGACGGGGTTTTTAATCATTGCAGCTGGTACTTTTCTAAATTTGATGATGTCGTCAAAAATGGCGCGAAGTCCCAATATGCGGACTGGTTTTATCGTCTGGAACATCCGGTGATCAGGTCAGAGAAAAGAGGAGAGAAACCCCGCTACAGTTGTTTCGCTTACAATCAAAAGATGCCAAAGTGGAATACGTCAAATCCTGATGTCAGAGCCTATTTTATGGAGGTGTGCAGATACTGGCTAAAGGAGTTTGGGATTGATGGCTGGCGGCTGGATGTGGCCAATGAAGTAGATCGGGAATTCTGGCGGGAGTTTAAGCACGTGTCAAGGGAAAGCAACCCGCAGAGCGTTCTGATTGGAGAAGTGTGGGAGAGCGCTGAGACCTGGCTCAACGGGGATATGTTTGACTCCACGATGAATTACAGCTTTCGCAGGATCTGCCTGGATTTTTTCGGACAAGGGAAGATCGGAACGGAAGTCTTCCATGATCGGGTTGCCAAAATGCTCTTGCGTTACCGCACAAGCAGCCTGCGTGTACAGCTGAACCTGCTTGACAGCCACGATACGAGTCGTTTCCTGTCAGACTGCCAGGGGGATGAGAACAGATTCAAGCTGGCGGAAGTATTCCTGTTCACATCTCCTGGGATTCCCTGCGTCTTCTATGGAGATGAGCTTGGGATGGACGGGGATACAGAGTCCGCTTTTCGCGGACCGATGCTCTGGGAGAGAGCGGGACTGGGCTACAGCGATTTCTTCAGGCGTCTAATCGCTCTGCGAAAGCAGAATCCGGTTCTCACATATGGGAAGTTCAGGCTGGTTCGCAAGAATGAAGCAGGCTTGTACATTTTCTCCCGTTCTGACGAAGAGGCAGAACTGATCATTTGCCTGAACAACAGCGCAGAAGAATTTGATATCAGTGCTGATCTGCAGGGGGGAGAACTCCTGATGCAAGAGGGCTGCAGTGATCAGATCCTGGGCGGCAGAGGGTATGCCATTTGGCGAAAAATGTAACAATCAGGAAATTGTCTTAAAGAAGCCAGATGTCGTCCTCTTCTTTTTGGCTTGCGTCTGACCGCTTTGGGGAGGTCAATGTTACGAACATCAAGTTCAGAGTTTCCGCTTATATTTTTCGGTGATGGTTTTTCAGTGTAAGTTTGTAAATTATGTGATACCGATATATCCGAAAAATAATAAGACAGATAGAGTATCATGATTGTAAGCATCCATTTATGTATAAACCGGAACGGATAAGTTCTTCTCTTTTCTGGAGCGGACTCTTCCATTCGAGAACAGCCATCGGTATGTGATTGGCTCGCTGCAGGTAATCCATTCGCAAAGCAATTAACAATCGAAGATACTAGTACAAACGTAACATTTAATGTGTAACGTTCCACTTACAGTTCTGGATACGTCAACTGACGGAGGTACTCTAGATCCAAACACAAGAACTATCAATAACCGTATGCTGGAAAAGCAAGGATGAACTTCTGGCTATGATACTGTGCATATCAAGTTAATTGCGAATACAAAGACTGACTATCCATGCATTACACAAGTTTGGGAATGCAAGACATGTAACAGTTGTCCACTCAAAAAGGACTGTACGAAAGCCAAGAAACGAGTGGTGCGTATCAATCGAGTACTCGATGACCTGAAGGCACATGCGAAGGAACTATTGGACAGTGAAGCAGGAATACAAC
>ERZ772956.1859-NODE-1859-length-13912-cov-5.331168_pt1 | contig 13912 bp, 16 predicted proteins | sample MGYA00580683_ERZ772956 | MGnify/ENA primary metagenome ERZ772956 (study PRJEB29015, sample SAMEA2738077) | human oral metagenome | biome: human oral; feature: human-associated habitat; material: saliva | place: China | collected 2212 ... | reverse complement strand
TTCATATTCAAGGAGTAATATGGGAAGATTAACAATAGAAAAAGATGAGTTTTTGAGATAATATACTATAGTCGTAACTTTATTTTTAAGGTTGCGACTATTTTTTCGCCCAAATGACTAATATGGGTATACCCATATCGAACAAAATTCAATCCTATTAAATCAACAAATAAAGTGTCCGTTATACATGTCTAAAAACTAAATTCAGGAGGTACAAAAATATGAAAATCGGATATATAAGAACTTCTACCATTGACCAAAACTTAGATAGACAAAAACAAATTATGAAAGACTATAATGTAGATTTACTATATAGTGAACAAGAAAGTGGAAAAGACACAAATAGACCCATTCTTAATAAAATGCTAAACTCTATCCGGCCTAACGATGAAGTAATAATCGCTTCTCTAGATAGACTTAGCAGAAATTACAAAGATTTAAAAGAGATAATACAAATAATAAAAGATAAAGGAGCAATACTAACAATAGTAGATGCTCCTTTTCTTAACTTTAATACTAACAATCCTACACTAGACACTGCTATGTTTGATATTTTTCTTTCACTTCTTGGATATATCGCTCAAAATGAACGTGAAAAGATTCTAGAAAGGCAACGTCAAGGTATAGAACAAGCAAAATTGCGCGGTATTTATAATGGTCGCCCCATCAAATATCATGCTCATGCTAAAAATCCTCAAGATAGGTTTATATATGAAAGTGTAGTTTCTATGCTCCAAGATAAAAAACCTGTCCAATCTATCGCCAATCATGTTGGCATAGCTAAATCAACTGTATATGAGATAAAGAAACGCTTATTATTGTAATCTATTTTTTAAAAAAACTACTTTGTTATCTTCACTAACTTCCTCCTCTTCTCTCAGATAACCTTTCTCTAGTCCTACCAAGTCTTCTATTATAAATTCTGGTATATATATATCACTTATTTTTGAAATTATATTTTTAAGATCTTTCTTTAAAATAACTCCCTCATTTATCAACAATTCTATTCCATACCGTAGATTCTGTGGACTTAATGCTTTTTTCGTGTCCAATGGTTCTTCTTTTCTCCATCTTCTATATGATATCTGTTTTTGTAGCTTTAAGTATTGATCTGGAGTAACAACTTTTAATTCATGCGCTCTTGCTACTAACGCAGCTATCGAAACATTCCATTTTTGTTTTAATTGAAGATAACTATCTATCTTCTCAACATTTATTGTTTGAAAATCTTCTCTTATCCTCTTCTCAGGTAATAATAATTCAGAGGCAAAGTTATTAGCCCTATTTTCCATAATTTGAACCTCTAGGGAATCTAACTCGTTTTCATCATAGCTACCTGAATCAAATAAATAGTGCCCCAATTCATGTGCTAAGCTAAATTGTTGTCTATAATAAGAGGAATTCAAGCTAGAATCCACTATTATAAAGTATTCATCCTTCTCTATTTCCACTACTCCACAACATGCATCTACTTTTCCGCCACCTTCAGATAATTTTGATATAACAAATCCTTTTTTTTCTAATAATCTACTAATATTTTCTATAGGTTTATCCCCAAGTTCCCACTTTTCCCTAATAGTTTTAGCGGCTTCTCTATAATCTGTAAAATTTCCTCTTAACTCTTTATCTAATGTAGGAAAATCAATATACTGCTCAAGTGCGTATCTTATCGCAGCTGAAAATCTCTTAGACAAATTAGAAATACTTTTATCTGATTGACTTTTAGTTTTAAACGCCCTGTAGAAAGTTTCTTCTTTATATGTAATGTTTTGCTTTGGATAATAAAAATCTATAGGAAATCTTAATATTGATTGTATTTTAAAAATTTTATCATTAGTTGGTATAAGCCTATTATTTTCATACTTTGAAATCATTTGTTTTGATACATCTAATTGACTTGCAAGTTCTTCAGCAGTAAGGCCATTATAATTTCTAGCAATCTTTAATCTTTCTCCACTAAAAAATTTCCTTACCATTTTTTATCACTCCTAATCTTCTTTTATTTTTAGGTTTTTCTTTAATGTTATTTCAGGTTTTTCTTCTACTTCTGCCTCTAACTCACCATTAACTTCGTGCATTTCCAATAGCTGATCTTTATTGTTTGAATAAACAACTTCTTCTTTTAATGTTACAAAGTTTGAATCTATTTTTTTACATATAAGTTTCAATATGCCCCTTTTTTCTTCTAATGTTATTATATAAACTTCTTTAATTTCAGAATAAAATTCTTTAAATTGTTTTTCTGCAAGTTGTTCTCTTTCAGAATTATAGGATTCGTCATCAAAAAATGAAAGTTGCTCATTTCTACTATTATTGAAATGTTTATTCTTAGATAATATGTTTATTATATAATGAACGCCTTTCTTTTTATACTTTTTCTTTATATTCTCAAAATTTTGTTTACTAACCAAAACTCCCGCCGCACCTGTATTTATATTAAAAATAACAGTAGTCGTCCAATTGGCTATTTTTATATCATTATAGGTTAAATAACCTTCACTATTGCTAAATACATATTTTACTTTCTTAAATCGAGTATCCCATACTATCATCCCATAACTATTACGATTATGTAATCCGTTTGTTGACAATATATCATTTGCTTCTTTTGGACATCCTGATAATTCATTTGCTAATTCTTGTAATTTATCTTTCGTACATAAATTATCCATTAACATCACCTCTTTTTCTTAAAATAGTTTTTATTGTACCTTCATCATAACATATAGAGTTTTCTCTTGTCAACTTTTTCGGAAAAAACATTAAAAAAGTAAACCGGTGATGTAATTTTTTTTTAATTCTTCTTTAATTATATATTATAACTTTGATAGTTTAAATACTAAGTATTAAACTATTTACATTTTAGACATTTATATTTGCTTATGTCCTAGATATTATCCAAGACTTACTAGTCTTATACTGTCCTAGAAAAAAACTTATAATAATTATTGTAAAGGAGGGGATTTAATTTGTCAGCCAAGAATAAAACATTAAAAGACCCAAATAACTGGCAGCCAATTTATAATGATATATCACATTTAATTGGTGAGGAAAACACAATTAAATTGTATGAACATTTTAGAGGCTTAACTTTGAATTTTCCGATGAAGTTACTCTCTAAAGAAGGTATGATTAACGTTGTTAAATCTGAGTATAATGGACATAATGTAGTTGACTTGGCTAGAAAGTATGGCTACTCTATGAGACATATAAACCGTATAATAAAAGATAATAATTTAAAAATAAAAGGAGAACAACAATGAGTAAAAAAAATATCACAATAATCTCAAGTCTTATAGCATTTATAGTAATTGTAGCTAGTGGATACTTCTTCTATAAAAACTCTGGGCAAAATAACATAAAGGCTGATCATGATAAATATTTAGCGCTTATAAATGATAATCATAATTTTGACGAAGGAGTTAAAGGTTTAGAAAACCTTGATAATGATAAAGGTCAAAAAATGTTTAAAAACATAAAAATTGAAATCAAGATTGCTAAGGAATTAAAAAATACTAACACAAGTCTTGATAATAAAGATATTGATTCAGCAAAAAAATCGTTAGAAAAAGTTGATACACTAACTATTGATAATTCGTTTGATAAAGCAATTGACTGGTTAAAAGAGGATATCACTAACTATGACAAAGTATTAAAAGAAATAAACGATGCTAAACCTGATGATATTAATACTATTATTGATAAATATAAATTTAACCACACCTCATTAAAACAAAAACTAAATGATGAAGCAAATAAAAAAGTTAGCAAAAAAGAGGAAGTCCACCAAACTGAAAATCAAAATACAAGCTCTACACTTACATTTGCAGAAAGAATAGCGAAAAACTATGAATATTATGAACATACTATAAAAAATGATTTAATATCTATGAGCAAAAGTCCTGATGGTAAAGAAGCACCTACTGATGGTATTGATGTTTCTTATAGAACGTTTGACAAACACAATAATTTAATAATGCTGAATTATACAGCTAGAGATCCTCAATACTCTGCCATTGTATTATTTAAATTAAACAATGATGGAACATGTTCCCTTGTTGAATATGGAAGCCTTCAACGCACCATTGCTACTTATAAAGCGATATATTAAAAATTTTGTAAGTGCATATTCCTATTTGAAATTATTATACTATATTTCAATAGTTATACACTTACTCCTGATACAAAAATTACAAGTTAATTTTTAAATTCATGTCACAAAAAATTAAAAGATTTATTAAACTATAAAAAGGAGATAACATATTATGAAATATTGTACACAATGTGGTAAACAAAATATCAACAACTCTAATTTTTGTGAGTTTTGTGGAGAAAAAATAAATAATAACTACACAGTTACTAACGAAGCAAAAGAAAAAGTAAAAAAAACTAAATCTTCGAAATATATAATAGCATTAACCATCCTAGTTATCATATTATCAATAGGTGGATATTGGTGGAAGACAACTTCTTCTGCTAAGGCAGAGTTTATGAAAAAATATGAATCGGCAATTTCCCTAGTAAATAAAGGTGAGCTTGAAAAAGGAAAATCAGCACTTGAAGATATAAAAACAGAAGATAAATACGATGATGTGGATATAGAGAATACTATAAAATTAGTATCAGATTTATTTGACATTCAAGTTGCAATACTAGAGGAAAAAGATAATCTCTCATCCCAAATAGAGAAGTTCAATTCAAATTATTCGGGGAAATATGATAATATCAAAACGCTTGTTAATAACATATTAGCAGATAGTAAAATATTGAATAAATATTTGGAAACTGCTAAAAAATTAAAAGATTTTCAAAAAAATAATGACTTTGATAAAGCTGAGTCAGAATTAAAATCATTAAAAGAATACAAGTTTACTACTGAAAAAATATCAAAAGAATTTGAAAAGAAAGTAGCCGATATTGAATCGAAATTAGCTAATGCAAAAAAACAATTTGATGAAACTAAGACAAAAGAATCTCAAGCAAACACATCTTCTGGAGGTGTAGGTGATAACGACGTTATACCAGCAGGATCTTCTTATGTATTTAGTGGCACAGTAACTAACTCTACAACTTATAAAGAATTTAGGCAGACAAATGCTTATCAGACTATAGCAAGTAATTATGTAGGTTTTAATGCAAGTAATGCTGAAATTAAAGCTTGTCTAGAATGGCTTATCCAAAAAGGCAAAGAAGGAGCCCAAGTAATGCCAAGCACTGATGAATATAGAAAAGCTTTTGGTAGATAATAATACAATAAGATTAAAGCGTTTTCTCTAATAAACTACATATTGCTCATATATATAACTACAACTCAAGTTAATTATACTTTTATAAAGTATCTTTTAAATACATATTCTTAAAATAAAATGTTAATTTAATGAAAGGAAATATATAATCATGAATTTTTGTCCCAACTGTGGAAATAAACTAAATGAAAACTCAAATTTTTGTGGTATATGTGGTATTAAAATACAAAAAAATACTAACATGGTATATCGAGAAAATTTGAGTGAAGTTCAATCACAAAACCAAAATCAAAATGAATATAATATCTCTACAGAAAAACATAAAACAGAACAAGCACAATTCTCAAATCCATCTCAGTTTGCACAATCCACAAAAAAAGTATTAGATTCTGCTACTGAGCATTTAAACAAGTACACTGGAGAAATAGGGAGTGTAGATATTAACCTTAGAGAACTATTCTCTGAAGTTTTTAATTCTCATTCTACTGATGAGGCAGAAGAAATATTTATTTCTGGAACTAAAAAAACTACACCACCTCTAAAACAAGTATCAGAAAGCTGGGGAAAACCATGGTTGTTTTCTAGAGTTCTTGTTTGGTTCCTTATTGCATTTGCAGCATTCTGGTTTTGCATTTTTAAATTAAACGCTCAATATGCAATCCCAGGATTCATATTTGCTGGAGCATTTGCAATGCCTATTTCTGCATTAATATTCTTTTTTGAATTAAATTCATTTAAAAATATTAGTATAATGAATACATTTAAAATATTCTTCGTTGGCGGTGCCTTCTCTTTACTCATAGCACTTCTTTTATATCAAGTTTTTCCATTAAGTTTAGAAAGTCAGATATTTGGAACATTAACCGTTACCGATGCATTCTTAATAGGACTAATAGAAGAAGTTGGAAAATTCATAATAGTGATTTACTTTGTAACTAAGCTAGATATAAAATATATTTTAAATGGCCTTCTTGTTGGTGGTGCTGTTGGCGCTGGATTTGCAGCATTTGAAACTGCCGGATATATTTTATCATTCTCTGAACAAGCTATGGAAGTAACAATTATAAGAGCTATTACTTCTATTGGTGGCCATCTTGCATGGACTGCAATAGCTGGTGGTGCATTAATAATAGTAAAAAGAACTAGTGAATTAGAGTTATCTCACTTTATGAAATCACAATTCGTTTTCTTCTTTTCTTCTATTGTAATAATGCATGCTCTTTGGGATATGGAGTTACCTCTTAATAGTTATTTGAAAATGGCTGGTTTAATAATATGGGTATGGATAGAATTATTCGTCATAATAAATGCTGGACTTAAAGAGATAACTAAGTATAAATATAACTCAGAAAATTAGTCAAATATTTTTACAAACCTAATTAGTTTTAACGCTAGTTAGGTTTTTTATTTTTACAAAAGGAGTCTAATAATGACAAAAATACAAATTATACAACTAAAACAAGAAATACTTAAAGAAATAGAAATAAACAACAATAAAGAATTTAGCTCTCCTGATATTTCAGGAGAGTTTTTTATTAACTATATTGGTGCATACGACAGAGAAGTTTTTGCTGTTGTCGGTTTAAATGTTAAAAAACAACCTACCTACTGTGAAATCTGTCATATAGGTATTTTAGACCAATCTCCTATTCACTTTAGAGAAATATTTAAAGGAGCTATACTCGCTAATTCTGATTCTATTATTGTTGCTCATAACCATGTATCTTGTAATTTAAAACCAAGTAATGAAGATATAAAAGTAACTGAAGCATTAATAGAAGCTGGAGATTTACTAGGCATAAAGGTATTAGATCATATTATTGTCAGTAATTCTAACTTTCTATCTCTTAAGAAAGATAGTAAAAAATATGGAGGTATTTTATGGTAGATATCAATCAAATCACTGATTTACTTTATAACAAACTAAATTTAAATATTAACTACTCTGAATTAATATCTGAGAGTTATCTCCTTACTATAGATGAGTTAGATAGCCAATTATTACCTACTAACTTTTATGATGTAATGAAGCACAAATCATATCGAGTTATCTTTTTTTATTATGACGATATTATTATTTATATTTTCTATAATCCTGATATGACAAAAAAACTTTTAACAGGCATACTAAAACAAGAAAGGTTAGTGTTCAGTAAATATGAGAAAATCTAACAAAAGAAATAAAGCCTCTATCTTAGACTGGATAAAGGCTATATATGAAATAACTGTAATAATTATTAAACTATATCAAAAAGTAACAGCATAGAAAGGATAAAACAATGACAAAAATACTATCAGCAAATATTCAAATAGAATTACTAATGTCAGATGATGGCAAAGAAAGATTTATATTAAAGAAAGTCTGGGATGAAAATAAACCTATGGTCACTATATTAACATTATACCCAAGCACAAGCGAGCTTATTATAAATGATTCTACAACTACATTTATTACTAATAATGTGTACAGAAATAACTTTGGTGGATTTTATAGTGTTAATCTATATTCGAAGATTTTAACGGGAAATCGGAGATTTGAAAATCAGAAGAATACAAATAATACAAAGCACATACTAGAGTGTGCTAAAGAGTCTGATAAAATAATTATAGCTTGTGGCTCACTCCCTAAAACTAACAAACACGTAAAAGATAGATTAGATTCAATTATTGAATTATTAGCTAAAAACAAACTAAAGAAAAAAATACTTTTTCTTACAGATAACAACAAACGAGAAAATTTTCATCCTCTAGCTCCAAAAGTGAGAGCAAAATGGGAGTTTATGTGATATAATTTGAGTAAAAAATAGTTAGGATGAGATAAAAAATGAAAGCAAGTGACCTTAGAGAAAAAGCCTTTTTTATTAATAATGATAATTCTAAAGAGTTAGATTGTTATATAGGGTTTTATCATAAAAATAAAACGTATTATGAAATTTTTCAGAAAAGACTAGGAAGCGTACTAGATTTTCTTTCAAACATAAATTCATGCGTAAAAATTGATAGTCAAAATGAATTAAAGAAATATATAGATACAAAAACTACACCTCCAGCATTTTCTAAAAATTTTGAGGATATTGTTATTAAAAATCCAGTATTATCTTTTGTTATATATATAACAATCCCCTTTTTTAATCTTTTTATATTAAATGAAGAAATAATATCAGTTGACGGTAAAAATTCTAAATATTCTAAATCACCAAATTTTTTTGACATATATAAGAATGATTTATTACTTTATTGTCTACTTTCTTTTGCATTGATATTATTAGAAGTATCTAAAAGTGATAACCTATCTAGAGAGGATATCAATAAAAAAATTGATAACTTTATTGATGATTATAATGAGGAAGTAATAAGATATAATAATAAATTAAAATCTATTAAGAATAATTTTCAACCATCAGTTATAAGTAAAAAAAATAATTCCTCATTTAAAAAAATAAAAAGAAAGGTTATAGCTAAGCTCGTAGATGCCCAAAAGATAGAAACTATCATTAATGAATGGTCTTCGTTCTCTTCACAAGATATAGAAAATATAATAAGATGTATTATAGATATTTTTTGTGTCACTCTATTTAGAGAGAAAAAAGACTATTACGAGCAAATAATTCTAACTCAATATGATAGACATAAAACAGATATTATCGTAAACAAATTAAATGAAGATAGTGGTAATAGTGAGCAAATAAAGGCTCTACTAATAAAGTTGAAACAAGTTCTCCTTTCTGTTAAACACTTAGAAATTACAAACTATATAAATAAAATAAGAAACATTATCAATAAGACAATAAAAGAATTAGATAGTAATAGACTAGATATATCACAAGATAATATATTAGAAATAATAAAGCTATATCAAGAAACAATAATAGCCAAGGATGAGATACATAGACTATATATTGAAAAAATTTTAAAAAATCAAAACGTAGACTTAAAATCTATAAACTTAGAATCTATGAGGCTAGCTATTTTTTCTACTTCTTATCATGTAGAAAAACTGTTGCGTATTGCAGCAGCACATACTGTCTATTTAGAAAAATTCAAAATGGCTTATACCAATATTTTTAATAAAAAAAATATTAAGAAAAATATAAATATATTGAATGCATCACATATCTGTTACTCTCAATATAATATAATTACCTATAATGAAAAAAATATTAAGTTATTTAAATCTTTGTCCTCTATAACGGACTTAAATACTTCTTACACCCTTACTTTCCTAAAAGAAAATCTACTTAATATAGAATAATTTTCACTTCAAGAAAAGTGCCTGTTTTCCAAGCACTTTTTTATTTTTTTTAAAAAAGGAGTATCTCAGGTGGGGAATACATAACTGATTTCTTATTGATTACTTGTTAAAATCAAAGTATCAAAATAAAGAAAGGAGTAGTGATTATGATTAATTACACTACAATCCCTGATGAAGGGGTATTCCCTCGTCTAATATTAACAAGAGGAACAATTTTAGGAGTTCTTTCTATAGATAGAAAAGACCTACTAATTTGTTTGAAAACGATAGGCTATGATTACTTTACTAATAGTACTATAGAAGAAAATATCAATATTAGCTATTCAACTAAATATTTAGATTTCTTAAATAAGGTTATCTCGCCTTTTGTTCGAATTATAAATAATAAGGTAAATTATGAGGACTTGGTAAATAGGAATTTTCTAATTACACTGTCTATTTACTATGATAAAGAAGGCTATGAAATGTTATCCATTCACTCACTAGCAGAAGATAAAGATATCATTGCGCTATACACAGCACCAAAAACAGAAGAGGAGGAAAATAAAGATGAATAAAAAAATTGCAACAGTATTCACTATTTGTGAGGTTGTAGACTTAGATAGTGACTTAATAAAAATTATATTCAAGACCAATAGAAAGGATTACTATACAGGCGAAAAAATCCCATTATACATCGATATGACAACCTATAATGAAATTTGCAAAATAGCAGAGTTTCCAATGTTTCCATACGCTTCATACAAAACATATCACAATGATATCTATAGTTTAAAAGATGAGAAATTCATAGGCATCTTTGAGATTCGCTATACTTCTATATTTGAAGTTGGTATTGGAGACTTAATAAATGTTATTAAATTAAAGGATATACTTGGAGGAACAAAAAATGGATAATGTTAGCAAAAACTTTTCACTCTCAAAAAAAGAAGGTTTATACCTTCTTAGAGAGAATGAAAAGATACGAATTAGCAACTATATTGCAATTAAAAAAATTATTATCAATAAAGATACGAATTTAGAAAGCTACGAACTTGAATATTGCAGAAGAAATACAAATAGACTAACTGTACTTCCCATTGACCCAGAACAAATTCAGAAAGAAAAGATAATAAAACTATCGAGATATGGTGTGGATATCAACGACATTAATAAGGCATTTGTCAGTGAGTTCTTATATGAGACATTACAAACAGCCCCTATTACCCTCACGACAAATGGTTATGGCTGGAAACAAGATGGTTCTCAAGAAATATTCATAGCAGATAAAATACTATCTGCCACACCTATGGAGGAAGAAATCGTTAAAAACACAGATAAATTTGACTTAAAACCACATGGTTCTTTAGATGACTGGCTAGCAATGTACAGTGAACTTATTAGAGGAAAAAAGTATCTAGAACTAGCTATAGTCTTCGGTTTAAGTGCCCCAATTATAAATTACTTGAGTAGAGACTATCCAGATTTAACTAGCATTCTTATACATATCTCTGGGGACTCTACAGCTGGAAAATCAACGGCATCAATGCTAGCAGCATCTACAGCTGGAAATCCTAATCAAATTTCACCCAATTCTTTAGTAAGAAAATGGAGCGGAACAGAAAACTCACTTATCTCTACTCTAGAAGATGTTTCGGGTATTCCTATAGTCTTTGATGAATTATCCTCATTCAGAGGAGATACTCTTACTTCACTAGCTTATACTCTTACCGATGGAGTAGGAAAAGCCAGAGCAAACGTTGATGGAAGCTTAAATGCCCCTAAAAACTGGAACACTATTATTTTATCCAACGGGGAAGTATCAATATTTTCCAAGGCGAATCACAATACAGGAATCAAAACTAGAGTTTTCGAATTCTCAAACATTACTTGGACAGATTCTGCTGAACAAGCAGAAGCAATAAAAGAAATCTGCTGCAATAATTACGGACACATACTCCCATTATTCATAAAAAATCTCTTTAAGTATGGTACTAATAAAATATTTGAAGTTTTTGAAGAAGAAAGAAAGTTACTAAAGGATAAACTCCCGAATTCCCGTTTAAAAGACAGGATAGCAACAAAGCTTTCAGTATTCACAACTACAGCAAGACTTCTAAAAGAGACAGACACACTAGATATTAATCATATGGATATATTTAAATTATTATATGAGCAAGAAATGCTATCAACGGAAAATAGGGACATTGGATTAATAGCCTATGAAAAATTACTTCAGTACCTATTAGCGAACAAAGCGAAATTAAGCTATAACACATACACACAATTAGGTTTTATTAAAGAGAATACTATCTTTATAATTAAAGAACAATTAAACTTAATATTTAAGGAATTAAAATTTGAAGATACTTCTATCATAATCAAAGATTGGAATAAAAGAGACTTTTTAGTAAAAACAGAAGGTGATAGACAAACGACGAGAAAGCAAGAGAATAAACAAAGCTTGATTGGATACACTCTAAAAATACCTGAAGAATATCTTCCTTATTTCAGCGGTGAATTTACTAGAAAAAACTTAAATAATAAAGTTCTTACTTTAGATTCATCACTAATTATTGATGAAATTGAGAGTATAGGTAATATCGAAATATAATTATCATAAGGAAAGTTTATGAAGAAATTAGTGAAATAAGAAATATATAATATGAAACAAGACGAACCAGATAATTTAATAACATTAGTTAAAAATATAAAGAGGTATTAGATGAATTCATCGAAGGAATAAATGATGATTTCGAAAATCCTAATCTAACAATAGCTACATTAGAAAATATTAGAGTTAATTCAAAGGAGGAAACAACAAATGATAACAGTAAACTTTAAAGATGTTATGGAACTAGGATTTCCTAAACATACCGCTCGATCGATAATAAAACAGGCGAAGGTTAAGCTTGTTAATAGAGGTTACACTATTTATGAAAACAACCGCATTGGCACAGTTCCAAAAGAAATCGTTGAAGAAATACTAGGTTTGAAATTTCCTATACAGGAGGATATAGCGTAATGACAAAAACAAAATTCCCCGGAGTTTATAAAAATGAAAAAACAGGTTACTTTTTCTACAACGTGGAACTCGGTGTGGACCAGATAACTGGTAAAAGAATTCAGAAGAAAGGTAGTCGTGATTCTCACGGCTCACCTTTCAAATCAGCAAAATCTTGCAATGATGAACTGATAAAAGTAAAAGCAAAATTCAAAGAAACTCGAGGTGGTTCTCACAATTATAATATGACCTATGAGCAATTCATGAATACAGTTTATTTACCACACTACAGATCATCAGTGAGTCAAAATACATGGCATAATAGAAAAACTATATTACCTATTCTGATAAATAGATTTAAAGGGAAAAAACTACGTAACATTAGTATTGCCGATTGTGAAAATTTTAGAATCTACTTATTAAATCATAGCGGATATTCTCAAGCATACTGCTCTCTTTTATACGGGGCATTTAGAAAATCTTTAGACTACGCTGTTTTTATGCAATTCCTTTCGGAAAATGTATCTAAGAAAACTGCAGCCATTCCTAAAGGTAAATCTAACATCCCTTACTGGACTAAGAATGAGTTTGAGAAAGTAATTTCTACCTTTGATAAAAGGGATTATCTAGAGCACCTTCACTTCATTATGATATGGCTCTACTATGTAACTGGAATACGTGTTTCAGAAGGCTTAGCATTATATTGGTCGGATATTGACTTTACTAAAAAGACATTAAGAGTTCATCATAATCTTGATATGAAGTCCAAAAAAGAATATACACGAAGCCTAACTCTTAAAACTGAAAATAGCAAACGTATCATCTCACTAGATGATGATACTATAAAGATATTAAAGGAGTGGAAAAGACGGCAACAAAAATTAGTAAATAGCCATTTTATAATGAGTTATGATGGCACACCTTTACATAGATGTATTGTTGGTAGAATAATTAGTAAACACTCTAATTTAGCTGATGTTCATAAAATTCAAGCTAAAGGGCTTAGACACAGTCATGCTAGCTATTTAATTAACGAGCATAATGCAGATATACTAGTAATATCTAAAAGATTAGGTCATTCTAGTCCTGAGATAACACTAAAACATTACTCTCATCTTTGGGGTAATAATGATAGAAGTGTCGCTGATATGATAACTGGAAATATAAAAATCAAGTTTAACGCAACTAACCCGAATACAAAGTTTATTGGAAATCAATATATTTCTAAGAAAATATTGAGTGGCGCTATTAAATCAGAATAATAAAATTAATTACTTAGATATACTATTAAAATTATATCTAAGTAATTTTAAAATAATAATAGTAATTACAAAATATACAACATATGATAAAATTAATATATAAGAAACCTATTTTGTGGAAAGGTAAATATAAAAATGAAAAAATATAAAATATTAATTAGTACCTATA
>ERZ772956.1858-NODE-1858-length-13925-cov-9.129272_pt1 | contig 13925 bp, 13 predicted proteins | sample MGYA00580683_ERZ772956 | MGnify/ENA primary metagenome ERZ772956 (study PRJEB29015, sample SAMEA2738077) | human oral metagenome | biome: human oral; feature: human-associated habitat; material: saliva | place: China | collected 2212 ... | reverse complement strand
TGCATTAGAGTTGAGTTCAATTTCTATTATTAATTGTATATTTATGATAAGATAGTAGATAATTATACTGTTAGTAGAGAGTGATGTAATATGATAATTAAAGATATAATAAAAAAAAATAATTTAGAAGAATTATTTGCAAATGTGAAAATTGGTATAGAAAAAGAAGGACAACGTGTTTTAGAAAATGGGGAAATAACTAAAACTGATCATCCAAAAATATTTGGAATAAGACACGAGCATCCGTACATTCAGACTGATTTTGCTGAATCACAGGTTGAGTTGATAACAACACCAGAAAATAATGAAAAAGATGTTTTAAGGATTTTAAATGCTATACATGAAGTAACTTTAAAAAACTTACCAAAAGATGAATATATTTGGCCTTTAAGTGTACCAGCAATATTACCTAAAGAAGAAGATATAAGAGTCGCACAATTTGAAAAGCAGTTTGATATAGAATATAGAGAATACTTAGTAAAAAAATACGGCAAGTATAAACAAATGGTATCGGGTATACATTATAATTTTCAACTAGACGATACATTGATGCAGAAAATTTCTGAAATTACTCATGAGGATATAGTAAAAGTAAAAAATGATGTTTATTTAAAACTTGCTAGACAATTTTTAAGATATCAATGGCTTTTAATCTATCTTTTAGGTGCTTCACCTTTAGCAGAGGATAAATATTTTACAGATGGTATAAAACCAACTGATTTTGTAAGAAGTTTAAGAACTAGTAGATATGGTTATGTAAACGATGATGATATTAAAGTATCATATAGTTCGTTAGAAAAATATATTAAAGATATAACAGGATATGTAGAAAATAAACAATTAATAGCTGAAAAAGAATTTTACTCTAGTGTCCGTTTTAGAGGTGCAGATACTATCAAAAAATTCCCAGATCAAGGAATTAAGTATATTGAATTTAGATTATTTGATTTAAACCCATTTGCACCATTTGGTATTTTAGAAAAAGATATTAGATTTGTACATTTATTCATAAAAACTCTAGTTTGGATAGAAGAAGAGGATAAAAATACTTCTGAATCTTTAGGGTATGAATATAGTGAGAATGTAGCTCTTTCGCATCCAATGGAAAAGGTTAAGTACGAAGAAGAGGGATTATGGCTATTAAATCAAATGAAAGATATGGTAGGAAAAGTAGGTTTCTTGGAAAGTGATATTGATTTAATAGATGAAAAGATTGAAGAATTAAAAAATCCTGAACTTACTATAGGAGCTAGACTTTTAAAAGAATATCAAAAAGAAAATGATATGGCTAAAGTAGGAATGAAGTTAGCTAAAATATATAAAGAGGATGCTTTAAGAGAATATTATTCATTAAGTGCATATTCTAATATGGAACTGTCTACACAAGCTGTAATTGAAGATGCAATAAAAAATGGAATAAAAGTTACTGTTATTGATGAGAATGATCAGTTTATACGCTTAGAAAGTAATGGAAGAGTAGAGTATGTAAAAAACGGAAACATGACAAGTAAAGATAGTTATATTTCTCCGTTGATTATGGAAAATAAAGTTGTTACAAAAAAAGTATTAGCTGAAAAAGGTCTCAGAGTTCCAAAAGGATATGAAGTTTCTAGTTTAGAAGAAGCATTACAAAAATTTAATTATATAAAAAACAAACCGATTGTAATAAAACCTAAGAGTACTAATTTTGGATTAGGAATAACTATTTTTAAAAAAGGTACGAGTTCAGTAGAAAACTATTCTAAAGCTATAGAGTTTGCTCTTAAGGAAGATAAAGATATACTTATTGAAGAGTTTATTGAGGGGACAGAATATAGATTCTTTGTTATTGAAGGGAAAACTGAAGCTGTATTATTAAGAGTACCTGCAAATGTTGTGGGTGATGGTAAACATACAATAAGAGAATTGGTTGAACAAAAAAATTCAGATTCACTAAGAGGGGATGCAAAGAAAACTCCTCTGAAAAAAATAGAGCTAGGTGAAATTGAAAAACTTCAATTATCTGAACAAGGATTAAATTTTGATTCTATATTAGCTGTGAATGAAGTAGCATATCTTAGAGAAAATTCAAATATCAGTACAGGTGGAGACTCTGTGGACATGACAGATGAGGTCCATGACAGTTATAAAGAGCTAGCAGTTCGGATTTCTGATGCTATGATGGCTAAGGTTTGTGGTGTAGATTTAATAATTTCAGATATAAAAGAAGAAGTTAGTGAAACTAATTATGGTGTTATCGAAGCCAATTTTAATCCTATGATGATGATGCATATTTATCCACATTCAGGTAAATCTAGAAGATTGTCATTAAATGTATTAAAAATGCTATTTCCAGAAAAGAATATAAAGTAAATTATTTAGTTGATAAAATAATAGCGTAATGTGTCAAAAGACTGTTACGTTATTTTTTTTATTGTGCTATCTAATAAAAAAACAATTGTAATCTTATGAAATTATGAAAATAATATTTTCATAATATATTTTTTAAAATTAAAATTAACATAACGAACAGGAGAAATATAATAAAATTCGCCTTACATAAGTTAATTAAGCTGGTTATATATAGTTATAGTAAAAAAAAATATATAACATATTAAAAATAAAAAAATGTAAATCGATTGCAATGTTTGTAAAGTAAGAAACTAAAACATTTACAAAAAAAATAATAAATGATATAATTTATTTGTATGCAAAGGTATACACGTCATAATAAATAAGAATTAAATAAAAGGAGGTACTAAGATGGTAGGAATTATCATCGCGAGTCACGGTGAATTTGCTGCAGGAATTAAACAATCAGGTTCTATGATTTTTGGTGAACAAGAAAAAGTAGAAGCAGTTGTATTTATGCCAAGTGAAGGGCCAGAAGACTTGCAAAGAAAACTTCAAGAAGCTATTGCTAAAGTAGATTCTGAAGAAATTCTTTTCCTTGTCGATCTTTGGGGTGGAAGTCCATTTAACCAAGCTAACAAGTTATTTGAAGAAGCACCAGAGAAGAGAGCAATCGTAGCAGGATTAAACTTACCAATGCTTATCGAAGCATATGCTAGTAGATTCACTATGACAACAGCTCACGAGATTGCAAAAGCAATCACACCAACAGCTATTGATGGAGTTAAAGTTCGCCCTGAAGAACTACAACCAAAAGCAGAAGTAGCTGAAAGTACAACAGCTGCACCTCAAGGAGAAATTCCTGAAGGTACAGTATTAGGAAACGGGAAAATAGACTTTGTATTAGCCCGTATCGATACTCGTCTACTACATGGACAAGTTGCTACAAACTGGACAAAAGCAACTCATCCAAACAGAATTATTGTAGTTTCAGATTCAGTATCAAAAGACGAATTACGTAAAAAACTTATTGAGCAAGCAGCTCCTCCAGGAGTACGCGCACACGTAATTCCATTAGATAAACTTGTTCAAGTTTATAATGATCCAAGATTTGGTGATACAAAAGCGTTATTATTATTTGAAACACCACAAGATGCACTTGCAGTAATTGAAAAAGGAGTAGAGATTCCAGAATTAAACATCGGATCTATGGCTCACTCAGTTGGTAAAGTTCAAATTAACAATGTATTATCATTAGATCAAGAAGATGTAGAAGTATATAAAAAACTTCGTGATTTAGGTGTTAAATTTGATGTTCGTAAAGTATCTAACGATACTCCATCAGATTTATTCAAACTTATTGAAGCTAAATCAAGTGAAGGTTTAAAATTATAATTTAATAGAAATTAGGAGGACACTATGGAATTTAGTATTCTAACAGTTATATTAGTCCTAATTGTTGCGTTATTAGCTGGTATGGAAAGTATCTTAGACCAATTCCAATTCCATCAACCAATTATTGCATGTTCATTAATCGGTTTAGCAACAGGACATTTATCAGAAGGTATTATTTTAGGTGGAGCTCTTCAATTATTAGCACTTGGATGGGCTAATATTGGGGCAGCGGTTGCTCCAGATGCAGCGTTAGCATCAGTAGCATCTGCTATTATTTTCATTAAAGCTGGAGATTTCTCAGCTGAAGGACGTATTATCGCTATCGCAACAGCTGTTACATTAGCTACAGTTGGTCTTGTACTTACAATGGTTGTTCGTACATTATCAGTAGTTATTGTTCACCAAGCTGACCGCGCGGCAGAACACGGTAACTTCCGTGGAGTTGAATTCTGGCACTACGTAGCACTTGCAGCTCAAGGATTACGTGTTGCTATTCCAGCAGGATTATTAATGTTCATTCCATCATCAGTAGTTCAAAAAGCTCTTGAAGCATTACCAAAATGGTTCACAGAAGGTATGGCAATCGGTGGAGGAATGGTAGTTGCAGTTGGTTTCGCAATGGTTATCAACTTAATGGCAACAAAAGAAGTATGGCCATTCTTCTTCTTAGGATTTGCGTTAGCACCAATTAGCGAATTAACACTTATCGCAACTGGTATCATCGGATTATGTTTAGCAATTATCTACCTAAACCTTTCTAAAAACAAAGGTGGAGGCGGTAGTGGAAATACTTCATCTGGAGATCCACTAGGCGATATCTTAAATGATTATTAATAAGGAGGAACTACAAAATGTCAGAGAAAAAAATTACATTAAGTAAAAAAGATCGTCGTAGCGTTATGTTACGTTCTCAGTTCCTTCAAGGTTCATGGAACTATGAACGTATGCAAAATGGTGGTTGGGCATTTGCTTTAATCCCAGCTCTTAAAAAATTATATCCAAACAAAGAAGATGCTACTAAAGCATTAAAACGTCACTTAGAGTTCTTTAACACTCACCCATATATTGCAGCACCTATTCTTGGGGTTACACTTGCTTTAGAAGAAGATAAAGCAAATGGAGCTGATATCGATGATGCAGCAATCCAAGGGGTTAAAGTTGGTATGATGGGACCATTAGCAGGTATTGGGGATCCAGTATTCTGGTTTACAGTTCGTCCTATCCTTGGAGCTATCGCAGCTTCATTAGCAACTGGTGGTTCAATTATTGCACCATTATTCTTCTTTATCGCATGGAACTTAATCCGTATTGGATTCTTATGGTATACACAAGAATTTGGTTATAAAAAAGGTTCAGAAATTACAAGTGACCTTTCAGGTGGTATTTTACAAACAATTACAAAAGGAGCTTCAATCCTTGGTATGTTCGTAATGGGTATCTTAGTTCAACGTTGGACTAACATCAGCTTCCCATTAGTTGTTTCTAAAGTACAATTAGATGAAAAAGCATTTATTCACTTCCCAGAAAAAGGTACACACATTACTGGTGAAGTATTACAAGATATTGTTACAAAAGCAACAAGTGGAAAATTCTCATTAACACCAGAAAAAGTTACAACATTACAAGATAACTTAAATCAACTTATCCCTGGATTTGCAGCGTTATTATTAACATTCGTATGTATGTGGTTATTAAAACGTAAAGTAAGCCCAGTTGTAATAATCTTTGGATTATTCGCTTTAGGTGTAATTGCTCACGTAGCAGGTGTAATGTAATAAAGCATAGGAGGTTGAGGCAAGATGTCTCAACTTCCTTTTTAAAGTTAGTAAAGAAAATAGAGTAGAGGTGTTAGTTATGGTAGTATCAATGAATACTAAGGTAGTTTATACAACGAAAGCTAATTGTCTTACTGGATCAATTGGGAACAAGCATGGAGATGTTATGGTAGGAGATAAAGCTTTTGAGTTCTATAATCATAGAAATCCAGAAGACTATATTCAAATACCTTGGACTGAGATTGAAAAAGTACGAGCACAGATGTTTTTTAGAGATAAATATATCAGAGGATTTTTTATCGATACAAAAAGAGCTGGGAGTTTCAATTTTATAGTAAAAAATTCTGGAAAATGTTTAAAAGAAATGAGAGAATTTATTGGTAATGACAAGATAGTAAGGAATAAACCAGTATTATCATTAAAAAAATTATTTAGAAAAAAAGATTAATACTTTGATATTAGTCTTTTTTTAATTTTAAAAATATTTTCATGAAAACGTAATGCAAACAGCATATTTTTCTTGTGGTTTTTGAATATTTATTTTAAACTAATATAGTATTCTAGAAACAGTATTATAACACCTTATAGGTGTACTAATTTTAAAAGAGAAAGAAAGAGGTAAATCAATGGAACTATCGTCAAATTCGCCTACTCGAAGGCAAGGTATAATTATGTTTGCACTGCTAATTACAGCATATGTAGTATTTGCTACAAACTGGGTAGCAGGATCAAATTTATCGAAACAAATTACAGATCATTATTTTAATGGAGAGCAAGTATCTCCTATAATTTCCGAGGTTGTAAACTATACAATTACTATAGCAAGAATTATAGCTAACTTATTAGCTGCGTTTATATTAATTAAATTACATCCAAAGAAAGCTGCTACATTAGCATTATTTTGTCTATGTTTTTCATTCTTTGCAATTTTTACTCACAATTATTGGTTATATACTGCATCTAGAATGATAATGGCATTTGGTGGATCAATGATTATTGTTTTTATAAATTCTTTTGTAGCAAAATTTATTCCTAATGATAAGAAAATAATGACAAGTGCTATAATAACAGCTGCATATAATATAGGAGCTGCTTTGGTTGCTATATTATTCTTGCTTTTCAAGGAACATTTTGTTGATGATTGGCGATATACGATGATAGGATTTAGTATTTTTAGTATAATCTTGTTTATAGGATGATTAATGTTTTCTCATGATTTTGAACCAACAATTACATGGAAACACCCTAATTACTTTGTATATAAATTATTAATAGAATCAAAAGAAATTGTTCATGAAGAAGAAGTGAAAAAATACACTTATACTGATGGTTTTAAAGATAAATTCATCTATGTGTTTTCACTTGGATTTGGTGGATTTTTATTCTTATATGTTATGCCATTGGTATCATTACCAAGAGTAGTTGCAGAACATGCTGGTAATACTCAATTTAAACCAGAGTTCATGATATTAACTGTAACTGTTGGAGGGATAATTGGTACTCTATTTAGTCTAGTTGTAACTAGAAAATTGAACTTTAGTAGAAAACCATTTTTAATAGCTCATGGGGTACTAATGATTGGATTTATGGGCTTAGGATTATATTTTGTATCATCAAATGTAATTTTAGCATATGTTATGTTTAGTTTATCAGGATTTTTCATGTACTTACAGTATCCTGTATATCTAAACTTACCTTATGAGTTGTCAAATATGAATTCAAAAAGATTAACAATCATGTTTGGTATTTTCTGGGCATTTGGATATGCAATATATACATTATTTAACTTTGTATGGAGTTTAGTACTAAACCATATGGGATACTCTTCATCAATCATGTTCTATTTATTAGGAAGTGTTATCTATATTATTTTTGTTTTTACATTCCCAGAAACAAGACCGAAGAAATAAAAAAAAAGTCTTTAGAGGTGAAAAATATCTCTAAAGGTTTTTTATTATAGAAATTATATTAATTAAAATGTAATTATTATGAGTTGATTTTGTAATTTCCATGTTAGTTACATTTTAGTTAGAAAAAATATAATGTATAGTAATGCAAAGTAGTAGGGAATATATTAATTATATGGTATATTATCCTTAAAAGTATAGAAAAAAGGAGTAATAACATGAGTAAAATAAAGAAAACAGCTCTAATAGGAGTAGTAGGAGCATCTGCTTTGACGGCAGGTTACTATACTTTTGTGAAACCAAGTATACAAACTACTACTTCAAATCAAAAAACACAGAATACTAACCAAGTAGAGAATAAAGAATCAAAAAATACTACTTCTTCAACAAAAGAGGGAGTAATGTATAAAGATGGTACGTACACAGGTGCAGTAACAAAAACAAATAAAGGTGATTTCCAAGTAAGTGTTGTTGTTCAAGGTGGGAAGATTTCTAATGTAAATGTACTACTTCAACCAGATGAAGAATTTTCACAAAGTATTAATAAGACGGCGCTTCCTAAGTATGTTGAAGAAGCGATAGAAGCTCAGAGTAGTGATATTGCATTAGTATCAGGAGCGTCTGAAACTTTTGAAGGATTCAAAGGTTCATTACAGGATGCATTAAATAAGGCTAAATAAGATGGTTAAGTATAAAACTTATGTTCTAAAAAGAATGAATATGTCTTTTACAATTATTTTTGTAAAGAATAATTTCGATGAAACTATAATAGAAGCATTGAATCAAGTTGTCGATGAGATTGATAAATATTTGAAAAAAGTAGAAGAAAAATTTTCACCATTTCTGCCTGATAGTTTGGTTAGTAGGCATACCGATTTAGGTGAAGTTTTACAAGAAAATTTTTTTGATTTAGAATATCAGGAAGTTTATAGTCGTTCAATTTTAGCAAAAAAAGAAACGCGAGGCTTATTTGATCCGTTTTTTGAAGGGAAATATAATCCAACGGGACTTGTTAAAGGTTGGGCTATAGAAACTGCTTTTATGAAATATATTAAGCCATTAATTGATAATAATATTATAGAAGCTGGTGCAATTAATGGAGCTGGAGATATGCAAGTAGGTACTAGTCTTGATAGTGATTTTTCTTGGGAAATAGGGATAGAAAATCCTGAAGATAGAGAAAAGATAATAGCTAGATACAGTATAAAAAATGGAGCGGTGGCAACCTCGGGGATTAATAAAAAAGGCCAGCATATTAAAAGTGAGAATGATATTGAGCATATCCAAGTTACAGTTATTGGAAGATACTTATTAGATGTAGATGTAATGGCAACAGTGGGTATAGTATCTAATAAAAATGTTTGGAGTGAATTTGTAGAAAAAAATAAATTGACTGGAATTTTGTTAACAAAAAAGGGAATTAAAAGAGTATTTGAGGAAGGAAAAATAATGGATGTTAAGAGAACATAAATTTATATTTAATATGATTTGGTTAATAGTACTATTAACGATACCATTACCATTAATAATAACAGTAGGAAATGGTTTACCTGAGGTGTTTGGAAGTAGAGCATTAGCGATTAATTTAGGAGTATTTGCATATTCATGGATGCTTTCAGCAATATTCTTATCGACTCAACCTAAATGGTTAGATAGAATAATAGGTTTACCAGATATGTATATAATTCATGGAGTGACTGCAATTTTTGCTGTAATTTTTATGTACTTGCATGATCAGTTACTAAAATCGTCAGGACTTATAAAATTAACTGGTGAGTGGGCAATGTATATATTTATGGCAGTAATAGTCTATTCTCTTGTTTTTATGGCAGGTTGGTTAACTTCAAGGATTAGTATTTTGATGAAAATAAAGAAAGTATTAGAAAAAATATTTAAACATGAATTATCTATGTGGATACATAGGCTTAATTTAGTAGCTGCGTTACTTGCATTTTTACATGTACTTCTGATTCCTTATATTAGAAGTATAGTTCCATTTACAGTATTAGTTATTTTATACACTGTTATAGCGTTTGGAGCATATGGGTACTATGCATATAATAAATACTTAAATGTTCAAGTTGGTATTTTAAAAAATGTCAGAAAAGTAGATGAAAATATAACTGAATTAACAATAACTACTAGTAAATCAGTTTTAAGAAAAATAGAAGCGGGAGACTTTGCATTTATTTCCTTTCCTAATGTAAAAGGAATGAAAGAACCTCATCCATTTTCTATTTTAAATATTCCAGAACGTGATGGATACGTTCAAATGTCGATAGAAGGAGTAGGAGATTTTACTAAAAATCTATCTAATTTAGAAGTAGGAGAAAAAGTTAATTTAACAAGAGGATATGGAGTCTTAAGTTCAATGATAGAGAAATCTGGTAAGAATGAAAAGTTTGTTCTTATCGGAGGAGGGATTGGTGTCGTTCCTTTACTTGGATTAGCAGATAAGTTTGATGATAAAGATATTACATTTTTATATACTGTAAAAAAAGATAAGAAATTATTATATCAAGAAAAATTTGAATTATGGAATGAAAGAAGTAATTTTAAATCACATTGTCAAAATGGGAGGTTTACTTCTGAACAATTAAGTAATTATTTACCAATTGGAGATCACTATAATTATATTATTGCAGGCCCAATGGTGATGAACATTTCATATGAAAAACTATTAAAAGAAAAAGGGATAGGAAAAAATAGAATATTCTATGAAGGATTCAATTTCTAAAGTAGAGGTTCTAAAAGGTGACTCAAAAATCGTGATTTCAAAGAAACAAGATTTTGTTGAGTCACTTTTTGTTTAACTTATAAGTATATAGATTAAAATTAATTATGATGTTATAATAATTAATGATAAAACATCGTAAGAAAGTAGGATAAACTTGAAAAAAATTGGAATTATATTAATAAGAAAAAGTTCAAAAGGTCTAGTAGACAAAAATATAAAGCTATTTTGTGGAAGGCCATTATGTTTTCATACTATAGATGTGGCATTGGAAAGTGAAAAATTTGATGAAGTTTGGATATCTTCTGATTCAGAAGAATATTTAGATATTTGTAGAGAAGAATATGGTGAGAAATGTATTTATAAGATTCGTGATAAAAATGTTTCACTAGATTCTTCAACGACATTCGATACATTAAATTATTTATTTAAGGACATACAAGAAAATTTTATATTTATAAATTTGCAAGTCACATCGCCTATAAGAAAGAAAGAGCATATACTAGATGCTTTTGATTTGTTTGAAAATTGTGACCATTTAGTGTCATTTAGTAATTATAGATTAAATAAAAGTTTATTTATGGATGAAAATAATGGGTATTTGATACCTTCAAGGCATGGTGGTGATTATAGAAGACAGGATGAACCGGTCAATATTTATCCAAATGGTTCAATATGGATGTCTACAAAAGACAATTATTTGAAGGATAAAACATTTTATTCAAAAAGAACAAAAGTATTTAAGATGGAAAAAATATATAGTTATGATATTGATGATGAGTTAGATTTTTTCATCTGTGAGAGTATATATAAGAAAATTATGAATTAATAATAAAAGAATCGCAAGAAATTTTTATTTCTTACGATTCTTTTATTTTATCGTCTACGATTATTTTGAGTAGTTCTAGTTGTGTTAGCAGAAGCTCTTGAATTTATTTGTGATGTAGCATTAGAATTTGCTGTACCTTGATTTGTAGTTGCTCTAGTAACTGAGTTTGTTAGTGAATTAAATACTGATGTTAATGCAGAACGATTTTCACGTTGTTTTTGTGCAAGTGCTGCTTGATAAACAGCATCACGATCGCTACCAGCATACATATAGTCGGTTTCTTTATTTCTTTCTTTAGCGTATTCAACGCCGTTTTTCGACTCAATTCCTGCTGGTTTTTCAAATGCTGCAGGAACTTTATTATCTGAAGCTTTCTTCAGAACATTTGCCATTATAACTTGGGTTGTTTTTGCTTGATCATAAGATAAAGCTTTAGCAGCTGAATCGACTACATCAGCTCCTTGCCAAACTGCAACAGTATAGTCAGTGGTATAACCTATCATCCAGCTATCTTTTGTAGAATTAACTACATCAATTCCATAGTTGTAATATGCGGTGTCATCGAAGGTACTAGATCCAGATTTACCAGCCATGTCAAAGTTTGGAATTTTACCATTAGGAGATGTTCCATCTTCAGTTAAAACTCCTTTTAAAACGTTTGTCATAAGATAAGCTGTTTCCTCAGACATTGCTTTTACAGGCTCAGACTTAATATTTACCAATTCTTTACCATTAGCGTTAAATACTTTAACAATAGTAGAAGGTTTATTATAGTAACCTTTATTACCGAATGAAGCAAAGGCTCCAGCCATTTGTAAAGTTGAAACTCCATCAACATTACCACCGATTGCTGTAGTGGGTTCATCTTTAGTTACAGGTATTCCTAATCTCTCAGCAAAAAGTTTAGATCTTTCATATCCTACAGATTCGAAAGCGCGTACTGCGGGAATATTGTAAGACCAAGACACTGCTCGAGTCATAGGCACTGTTCCATGATAAATTCTATCCCAGTTTTGAATATAAAACTCAGTTCCAGCTATTTTATATGGTGTATCAGAAAATGTTGTTTGTGGATCCCAACCATAATATTCAATCCCAGGAGCATAGTCGATTAGAGGTTTAATTGATGAACCAGGTTGTACACGTGCGTCTACTGCGAAGTTATAACCACCGGCTTTATAATTTTTTCCTCCACCGATAGCTTCAACAAGTCCAGTTTTAGTGTCAAGAACAGAAATAGCAGCTTGAGAAGCATGCGGTGTCATCGGGTAAGATTGATTGTCTAACATATCTTGAACATACATTTGTAATTCAGGATTTAAGTTAGTGTAAATTTTTAGTCCCATAGACAACGGATCTTTAACATTTTCAAAGTTTTTATTTTCTTTTAATTCTTTTGTAATTTGATCTATGTAAGCAGCAAACTTAGGATTATAAGTGTGTTGATTAGCTCTTTCTTCTTTTGTTTTGCTTACAATACCTTCAGTAATTGGCGTATTAACTGCATTATTGTATTCATCTTCTGAGATTTTCCCATTACTTAAAAGTGCATATAATACAGTATCACGTCGTTCTTTAGCTTGTTCAGGATAATCGTAAGGATTATATAATATTGGTTGTTGAGGCATACCAGTTAAAAGAGCAACTTGTGGTAAAGTCAACTGATCTAATTCTTTATTATAGAAATACTTAGCAGCTGTTTTTACACCGTATTGTCCATCAGAATAGTATATTTTGTTCATATACATTTCCAATATATCTTTTTTAGAGTATTTATTTTCTAATTTTAAAGATAAGTATGCTTCTTGAATTTTACGTTGTAACGATTTATCTGATGTAAGTAATGAATTTTTTACTACTTGTTGTGTTATTGTACTGGCACCTTGTTGAGCAGAATTAGAACGTATGTTAACAAGAACTGCTTTGATAAGACGAATAGGATCAATCCCAAGGTGAGAATAGAATCTTGTATCCTCTGTTGAAAGAACAGCATCAGTTATATTTTTAGGAATATCATTTAATGATACATATTCTCTTTTTTCAGCTCCAACAGTAGCGATTAAATTAAGATTTTTATCGTAAATTTCCGATGATAAAGGATCTTGTAAGTTTGCCTGAGTAATATCAGGAACATCTCTTAATTCACGTGCAAATAGTATCATAACAACAAAGAATAATACTAAGCAGATAGAAAAAAAGATTGAACTTATATATTTAAATAAAGTTTTCATCTGTTATTAAAACTCACTTTCATTATTTTTTATAATATTTAAATAATCTAATCTTATTTTATAGTTGAATGATAATTCAAATGCCGATTCTTCAAATTCACTAAGCTTTATTGATTTTCTTCCTCCGTTATTAGCTCGATTATGAAAGAAAATAAAATTTTTAAAAGGTAAAATAAAGGTTCTATCTATCTTTTTAAAACGAACTATGATAAAAGTTATTCCACCGTGATCTAAAATTTTTTGCATATGTTCAATTTGGTGATCATGGATATTATTTAGAGAAAACGAAGTGGCTGAATTAGTTTCTTTTGCCTCGAAATCAATATATTTTCCATTCCAAAGACCGTTGTAATCCGTAGTAGAAGGTGTTTTATAGAATGCTTTGGTAATCATAGCACTAGATCTACTAGGATAATTAACTTCAACAATTTGAATAGGAATTGGTTTTTTATGAATTACGGCTATGTCATTATTTAAATAATATTTATTCGCAAAATTTATATCCTCTTCAAGTTCCATCCCTCTATTAGAATACTTAGTTTTTTGAATAAAATTACCTTTTTTATTAGGATAATTAAACATATATCCCTCCATAAATGATTATCCTATTTATTATACTATATTATCGAAAAAAATTAAATTACTAACAACTAAAAATATGATATTTTTAAAAAAATCTTGAAAAAGAAATAACTGAAGATAAAGATAACAAGTGTTGATAAA
>ERZ772956.1856-NODE-1856-length-13928-cov-5.433648_pt1 | contig 13928 bp, 15 predicted proteins | sample MGYA00580683_ERZ772956 | MGnify/ENA primary metagenome ERZ772956 (study PRJEB29015, sample SAMEA2738077) | human oral metagenome | biome: human oral; feature: human-associated habitat; material: saliva | place: China | collected 2212 ... | reverse complement strand
CAGGAGAAGAAGGAAAGAAACTTGCTGAAAGTATTCCTATGGAGAGAAGGGAATACTATAAAGCATTCATGTTTAAAGGAAAGGTTACAAAAGTTGCTGCTGGTGTTGAAATAGATTTGGGTGTTATATACAATAAAGATCAAATAACAGGTGAAGAAGAGTTTGGGTATGTTTTTGGAGGAGAAGGAATATTTGGAATTGATTATGGTAAAGAAGATATAACTAGTGCAGGAAAAATAATGGTAAACTACGACTGGGATGTTGCAGCTTATGAAGATAAAGGAAAACCTATAAAAGACTTTCAAGGATTTATAGGTGGAGCTGGTATAAAAGTAAATCTTTTTGGATTTCAATTTAGTTGGGGAATATCTGTAGGTGGAAACAAAGGAAACTTTAATGGAGATGCAAATCTCTCTAAAAATAGAATAAAAATTGGAGGAAGTGGTGGTTACATTCATGTATTTAAATTAGACAAACCTAGTAAAGCTACAAAAAGTTTTATAAGAGGAATTGCTAATAATTCAGAAAAAATTGTTGATACTAAAAATACAATTTATAAAATTAAAGATATAATAAATTTATCAAAAAAAAAGAAAAGGAGCGATTTTAATTATGGCAACAATATTAAAAAAAGATGTAACATTAGAAAGTATAGAGGAACAAGTAAAAAGATTACAAAGTTATATTGATAGTAGAAAAGAAGATTTAAAAGAAGGTAGAGAAATAAATTTAGAAGAACTAAATGATAAATTTATTGAAATAGGAATGAATAACAGACCAAGTTTAGAAGAATTGGCAAAAGAAGAAGTTTTAAATGAAATTTCTTATCAAATTGAAGAAGAAAATTCAACTTTAAATAAAACTTTGAAAGAAAATAATGAATTATCAGCTTATGATTTAGGATTAACTTTATATTCCGATCATTTAATGCAAGAAAGTTTAGTTGATGGTTATTACATGTGGAACATTGATAATGAAAGAGCATTAGAAAGTGTAAAATATCAACATGATGGTTTGTATGAAGATATATTTTATGATGTAGCTGAAAATTTAAGTGAAGCACAAAGATATAAGAATAGACCTTTAACCGAAAATGAAGAATTTGGAGTAATAATGGAAAAAGCATTTACTGAAATTATTACTTCAAAAGTAGGAGAAATTAATTCTGAATTTGATTTTACTGAACTTGATGAAAAATTAGAAGATTATCAAATTGATACCGACAATTTAAAACTTGGAGATATTAAACTTATATATAATAATATCGCCGAAGAAAGAGGCGAAGAACTAAAATTTTCAAATGAAGAAATAGTAAAAGACATATTGAATGAAATTGAAAAAAATAAAGAAAAAGAAAAAGAAGAAGAAATAGAATATTAATAAAAAGGAGTGGATTTTTAAATGGCAGTTATATTAAAAAAAGATGTTACTTTAGAAACTATGGAAAAACAAATTGAAAGATTACAAAGTTGGCTTGAAAGTAGAAAAGAAGATGTCGCACAAGGTAGAGAAATAAATTTAGAAGAATTTAATGATAAATTTATTGAAATGGGAATGGAAAACAGACCTAATTTAGAAGAACTTGCAAAAAGTGAATTATTAAATGAACTTTCAGATCAAATTGAAAATGATTATTCTTTCTTAAATAAATCATTAGAAGATGGAGATGAAATAGGTGCTTATGATTTTGCTTATTCTGTATTTGAAGAACATCAAGAAAAAGAAAGTTTAATGGATGGCTATGGTTATTATGCGTATACTGTTGATAATGAAAGAGCATTAGAAGCTATTAAATACCATGATGATGATTTATATGAAGCGATAGTTGATAGAGTTGAAGAATATACTGCTGAAGCTGTCGAAGGAAATAGAGGAGCATTAACAATGTCCCAAGAATTTGCAATAGTTATGCAAACAGCTTTTGCTGAGGTAATAACAGAAAAAATTGAAGATATTAAAAATGAAATAAGTTATGATTTAGAAGAAGTAAATGAAAATTTTGATAAACTTGAATATGAAATCGATCCAGATAATTTAAAATTAGGTGATGTTAAGTACCTATATAATAAAATAGCTGAAGATATTAATGAAGAACCTTTATATAGTAAAGAAGAAATTGCAAATGATATTTTAAAAGAAATTAATAAAGAAAAAGAACTAGAAAAAGAAGAAAAAGAAATAGAATATTAAAAAAGCAATCTATATAGATTGCATATAATCAAGGCAATCTGTAAAGGTTGCCTTGATTTTAAAAGAGCAAAATTCTAATAATGTTCCTAAAAAAGAAGTTGAAAGAGAATATTAATATTTTAAAAAGGAGTTTATTATGAAAAAAATTTTATTTAATAAAAATGAATTGATTTATAATTTAAAAAAAGAAATTAAAAATTTAGAAAAAACAGATGAGAAAGAAATTGATTATCATAAAGTTAGTGAAAACTTAATTGATGTATCACTTAGTCCTTTAAAATCTTTTCAAGATGTTGTTTTATTAGAAACAATAGATAATATAGATAAACAAATTGCCAATATGAATGATGAAGAAACTATTAGTATAAAAGATTTAACAAGAAGTTTTTTGCCAATTGATATTAATGAACCTTATTTTAATAAACAAGAAGATGAGCTTACTTTAATGGAGTTAAGAACAAAACCAGAAAGATTTACTATGGAATTAACAAGTCAAGCTATGGAAAAATTTAGTGAGCTTTTAAAAGAACATCCAATTAGTTCTGGACTTACTGGTTTAGAAGAAAAAGAAAATTTAGAATTAAAAGCATTTATGGAAGTTGGACTTGAATATAGCCTTTATAATGAAATAGAAACTGCAATAGATGATTTAAAATATTATACAAAAAAAGAAAGAAATGATTTTGACTGGGAAAATCTAACAAGAGCTGATTTAAAAATTATTAGTAATTCTCTTGAAAATGGGCAACTTTATACAGAAAAAGAAATATTAAAAGATATAGAAGATTTTGAAAAAGGTAAAAAATATATAAATAAAAATATTGAAGTAGAATATTAAAAAAAGTAGAAAAAGAAAATGATTTTGAAAAATAATTTAAAAAGCAAGGGAACTTTCCTTGCTTTTGTTTATTTTTTATTTACTTTTTATAGTAAAAATGGTATAATGTAATTACAAATAAAAAATAAATAGGAGTGATAAAATGAGTGAGAAAGATATTTTGAATGTTTTAAATGATAAACAAAAAGAAGTTGCTGTTTTAACTGAAGGAACTATTAGGGTATTAGCTGGTGCTGGTACTGGAAAAACTAAAACTATGGTGCATAGAATAGCTTACATGGTTAATGTAGTTGGAATAAAACCAGAAGAAATACTTGTTTTTTCATATACTAATAAAGCTGTAAATGAATTTAGAGAAAGAATTGAGATTTTACTTGGTGAAAAAGCAAATTTAGTTAATATTTATACTTTTCATGCTTTTGCCTATAAAATGTTAAAACAATACGGAAATGAAGAATTGAAAATAATAACTGACACTTATCCAAAACAAGAAGATATGTGGAGATATAAAAATTATGCTTTTAAAACTAAAGATGAAGTTTTTAAAGAAATAAGAAAAACTAACGAAAAAGATTATAAAGAAGCTAGTTTATCAGCTAAAGATATGATGTTACTTTTTGACAAAATAAAAGAAAGAAGATTAAATATTAATGATATTGATAGTACTTTTTATGGAAATGGGTATTTAAAAAAAATCTTTTTGAAATATTGTGATTTGTTAGAAAAAAATGATTTATGTGATTTTCCAGATTTATTATTAAAATTTAATAATATGTTAGACAAACCTGATATTATAAAGAAAATAAGAAACACTTACAAATACACTATTGTTGATGAGTTTCAAGACACAAATGATTTACAACTTGAAATAGTGAAGAAAATAATAGGAAAAAAACAGAATCTATGTGTTGTTGGAGATGACAGCCAATCTATTTATGCTTTCAGAGGAGCAAATGTTAATTTAATTATTAATTTAGGAAAAGAATTTAAAAAACTAAAAACAATAAATTTAGAACAAAATTATCGTAGTACAAATACTATCATTGAAGCTAGTAATAATTTGATAGAAAACAATAAAAATAGAGCTGATAAAAAAATATGGACTGATAATCCCAAAGGAAAACAAATTACTAAAATAAATGGAAGTGAAAAATTTGAAGAAGCTAAATTAGTACGGAAAGAAATTGAAAAATTAAAGAAAGAAGGAGTTAGTTATAATGATATAGCAATTTTATATCGTAATAATTCTCAATCACAAATTATACAAGCTGAATTTTTAAAAGATGATGTATTAATTCCTTATAGAGTTAAAGATCCTAGTAATTTTTTCAATAAAGCCGAAATTAAAGGTTTAATAAATTATTTAAAATTAATAATAGATCCTTGTGATTTTACAGCATTTTCAGATTGTATGATGAAACCTAGTAGATATTTTAAAAGATTATTACTAGATCAAATAATGACTGTTGCTATTAGTAAACATAATGGAAACCTATTGTCAGCAATTAAAGATAAAATATCAATAAAAACTAACACTTGTGCAAACACTTACAATATACAAGCATTATTATCATTGAGTGATATGTACAAAGAAATTGAAAAAATGTTTTTAAAAGAAGAGGGAAACAAAGTCTTAGAGTATATCATTCGTTCTGTTAACTATATAAATGGAATGGCATTAAGTTTTTATTGCATGAATACTCCAAAAGATGATTTAGAAACAAGTATTGATACTTTAAGAGAAATATATTTAAAAAATGAAATTAAAACTAAAGAAGATTTAATTGATTTCTTGAAATATGTTGAAAATTTAGATGAAAAAGCAAAAAAAATACAAATTCCAGACAATGATAAGAGTGTAGAAGCAGTACAACTTACAACAATACATAGTGCAAAAGGACTTGAATTTCCTTATGTATTCATACTTGGAATGGTAGAGGATGTTTTTCCTAGTTTCAGACTAAAACTAAATCCTTTAGATCTTGAAGAAGAAAGAAGATTATGTTATGTTGCTGTTACAAGAGCTAAGAAAAAATTATATTTATGTACTTATGATTTTTTAATAACTGAAAAAGGAATAGCAACAACAAAGCCAAGTAGATTTATAGATGAATTAAATACTAATTTTGATATTCTTTAAATTTCACTTTAAAAGATAATATATATATTATATATGTGTATATTATCTTTTATTTTGTTATAATAATTTTAAAGAAAATATATTTCAAAGGCGGGATAAAAACGGAAAATAAATTAATTGAAAAGAAATTTGAACATGCAATAGCAAACATGAAATTAGATGTATTTAACAATATGAAAGAACACTTGTTTTTAGATGAAAACAGATATGTAGCTTATGAAGATGATGTTTTAGAAAATGTTTTAGATGTAACCAAAAACAAAACTTTAGATGAGGATATTCTTCAAAGTTTATATTATCATGGTTATGATTATAATTTCTTAACATTAGAAGAAACTCTTGAATTAGGAGAAGAAATGGGATATATTAATTCATTAAAAGATTTTCCTGAGTTCAATATAATTTCTCTTAATGAAAAAGGCGAAGAAATTTTACTGTATTCAAATAAAATTGATGAAAATGATTTAGAAAAAGAAAATTTTGACTATTTAAAATCAATAATTGAAGAAACGAAAGGAAAAGAATTTTTAGAAAATTTTAATTTTGATGATATAAATAGTTATTTAGAGTTTAAGAATGAAAATTTACAAATAGCTTATCTATTACATGATGAAGTTTATACTCCTTATAATTCAGAAGATGATTATGAAAGTTATTTAGAAGCTGGGGATTATTTACTTGATGTAAAAGAAGAGATAAAAAGTGAATATTTTAGTCCACATTTAGAAGATTTTGAAAAAGAATTTAAAACATTAATAACTAAAGATTCTACTTCACCAGAAGGATTTATTCCAAAAGAAAAACTTGATAAATTAGAAGAAAAATTATGGGAAGATATTGGAAAAACTAAAATTGATTTAGACAAAGAAATTAAAAAATCAGAAGAAAAAAATAAAGAAACAGAAAAGGAGATGGAATAGTATGAATAACGATTATACTCAAAGAGAAATTGAAATTTTAGAAAAAGGAGAAGCAACATTAAAATGGGAAGTTGAAAAATCAAAAATAAAATTAGAATTACTTGGTGATTTTTTAAATAATACTTATGTAAATAAAGATAAAGAAGTTTTTGAACCTTATGAAGATCATGTAAGAATAATAGATTTTGTGAATAATGATACAAAATTAAATGAAGATTTTAATGATACAATTCAAAACAAATTAGAAAATTTAGATTTTTCTAATAAAGAAATTATTGAAATAACAAAAGCTGAATTACCAACTTTTATAGTTATGTATAATAAAGATGATAAAAGTGAGATAGTTTATGCTAATCATGATGAAGATAAATATGTAGATACTACTATTGACCTTGAAGAATTAATAGGTAAAGATAAGTATGAAAAATTTGATTTTAGCCACCCAGATAGCTTTTTAGATGTGCCTAATGTTACTGTTATGTATGAAGAAGGAAAAGGGAGAGATAGTTATTGGGAAACTTACGATTCAAATTCAAGTTCTTTTGATAATTTTACCGATAATTTAGTGTCTGAATTAAAAGAAACTGTTTTAAAAGATGAATTAAATGCTATAAAAGATGAGGTTAAACAAGATTTAGTTAATTATTCTGAATTAAAATATATGAAAAGAAATGAAATGGATAATTTAACAAAAAAATACGAAAGATCACAAGCTGAACCAACAGAAAATTTAAAACATTTTGAATTTTTACAAAAAGAACAAAATTCTGAAAAAGAATTTGAATAATAAAAGGAGCTTTTTATGAGTAATAATTATAATTTTTTCGGATATGTAGCTGATGAAATAGATACAAACGAAAGTGGAACAAGAGTAATTTATGAGATGGATAATGAAATCTTAGATAAAATAAAAAAATTTGCAACTGATGTTTTAAAAGTGGAAAATTTTAAATTTGAAGATATGATAAAGGAATTTGAAAAAGGCGAAACTACTTTTACTTTTGAATGTGGTATAGGTACTTTACAAGAAGATCAATTAGTAGGTGGTAATGGTAGTGGTGCTATGAGTAAAACATTTGAAGCTTTTTTAGATTATGATAAAGAAAAGACACCAGAAAATTTAGATAGATTAAATAATACCATTGCTGTTTTCCATAAAGAAATTGCTCGTAATTATCCTAATGTTCAAAAACTTAAAGAATATGATGTAGATAAAGATGATGTTATATTGACAGTAGCTTTAGCACAATTTGAAATGGAATTATTTGAAGAAGCATTAAGAAATTCAGAATATGATGACTTTGAAGGAATATATAAATTCCCAAATAAATTAGATGAAAAAGAATTAGATAAAATAATAAAAGTTACAATGGAAGATTATAATATTCCAGAAAAAGCAAAATATACTTTTGATGATAAAATCAAAGAATTTTATAATCATTTTGAAGAAGTTTCCATTGATAAGACAGACAATGAACTTATCATACCAAAAAATAAAGTTTTTAATTATGAAAGTTATTTAGATGAAACTTTTTATGAGGCAAAAGTCGCTTATAACGATATTATTTCATCTGAAAATGAAAAAGAAACAAGTTTATATTCAAATAAAATTAAACTTGAAATGTTAGATAGTATTTGTCATGAACTTTGGTTAGAAGATGGATATTATAAACCAGCTGAAACTTCAATTAAAGAAGATTTTAAAAATGAAGATTTTGAATATAATGTCAAAATCATATTTGATGATAATGTTTTGAATGAAAATGTTATAGATGAAATATATAAAGACATAACAGAAGAATTAGAAACATTCATTAAATCTGATGAAGATGGAGAAGAATACATTAAAAAAGTTGATATTGATATGATGAGAGAAAAAATAGAAATTGCTATTAACAAACAAACTGAAGAAAAACAAGAAGAAAAAATAAAAAATAGTTTTGAAAAAGAATAAGGTGATATAAATGAAGTTTTTTAATTATGAACCTATAAATGAGTATGTTGATGGAAATAAAGTAACAATAGAATTAGATAATGAATTATTATATAAAATAGAAAAGTTTTTTACTGATGTTTTAAAAAAAGAAAAATTTGTACCTTATGATATAATAAATGGTTATGAAGAAGCTACTGATGATAGTTTTTATTTTGAATATGAAACAGATACAAATTTAGCACCAGAAAATTATCTTCTGTTAGATATTTCGGAAGTAACAAAAGAAGGTTTTTTTAAATTTTTAGAATATGAAAATGCACCTAACGAAAAACATTTAAAAGAACTAAATGAATATATTTTAGAAACTAAAGAAGAAATAATGAAAGAATTTCCTAATGTTGAAATTTTTAAAGGTTATGAAAACGAAAATCTTTTAAAAGATAACCGAACAATGCCAGAAGTTAAATATGACTTATTTAAAGAAAAAATTTTTAAAAAAGAAATATTGAATTTAATTGAAGGTGAATTAGAAGAAAAAGATAACAAATATGTTGGTAACATAAAAGAAACACTAAACAATGAGAGTTTAAACAAAAAAATGGAAGAAGAAATTTATGATTTAATGCAGAAAAATGTATCTAATTATTTAACAGCTCAAGAAGTCGTAATTGTAGGTGAATACGACTTAGCAGGTGTTGATTTAAAAGATGAAGAAAGAGTTATAGATTCAGCTTTTGAAATTTCTGATAATCTTTTTGTAGATGATGGAATAAAAATATATAATGAATTAAAAGAAAAAATAGAAGAAAACATAAAATATAATGATGTTGGAGAAGAATACATCAAAAAAGTTGATATAAATGCAATGTATGATGAAATGAATTTGAATATAGAAAAAGCTGAAAAAAGAATTGCTGAAATAAAAAAAGAGAATGGTTTATCAAACGAACAAGAATTAGAATACAGTTGATATTCTTTTACTTGAGTAATTCATAAAATGCTTGTTATTTCTATGGTTAGTAAGTTTTGTAAAAAAGGAGTAACTCTTATGGAAAAAAGTATAGTTGAAAATAAATATGAAGTTTTCATTGCTGAAAATAAAAAAGAAATGTTAGAATTATATCAAAACTCTGCATTAGAGTTTGAAGATAAAGTTATTTTTTTTGAAGAAGTATTTAATAATGAAAAATTTGATGAAAGATTAGATGAATTAATGGCAAAAAAAATAGAAAATATCAATTTAACAAATAAAGAATTAATTGAACTAAAAAATGTTGATTTACCAGAATTTAAAGTTTTCTTTAAAGAAAGGGAAGTTTACACTAATAATGATGATAATATATTTAACGAAAAAGATATTTATGATTCTAAAATTGAATTAGAAGGAATTATATTAGAACAAAAAGGCGATGAGAAAGGTTTTAATATAATATCTAATTTAGATTGGGATAATCCAGAAAGTATTTTTAAATTAGATTTAAAAGATATAACAATAAAATATTTAGATGAAGATGATATGTATTCTAAAAAAACATGGTACGATTACACAAATGAAGATGATTATATAGAAAGAACAGCAAACAGAATATTAAATGATGAAATTACTGATGAATTAAAATTAGAACAATTAAGTATGAAAAAAGATATAGAACGGATGCTTAAATATGTTTCAGTAGATGGGGAAGATTATATCAATAAAAAAGATTGGGATAATTATAAAATAAATATAGAAGTTGATGCTGAAGTTAAAAAGAATGAGTTAGAAAAAAGATTAAAAACTGAAGAAAAAACAAAGAAAGAATTAGAAGAATTTGATTTATTTTAAATAAAAAAGTGGCTTTTGCCACTTTTTTATTACTCTTAAAAAATATCTTGTAAATTTTTCTTTTCATAAGGTGTTATTTCAAATTCTTCTTTTAAATTTGTTTTTGCTCTTTCTAAGTCTTTCCAAATATCATCAGCTAATATATCAACATTTTCAGAAGAAATTTTTATATAATAATTTGTATTATCTTTACTTATTTTACTTTTTACTTCTTCTTCAAATAAATCAACAGTAAAAGGTTCAATAGAGCCACGATTACAATGATTTCCTCTATAATCCCATCTAAATTCATGCCATCTTGTATAAAATATTCCATTTTCTCTATCTATAATTTGCATTATATAAAGTCTAGGTTCTATTTTATCTTCTGATTTCCAATCTGGGTAAGTTTCAATACTTTCACTATAAATCATAAATTTACAGAAATATACTACATTTTCATTATATTTTTCTTTATATATTTTTGAAATATTATTATAAAATTTAACTAATTTTTGTAAATATATTTTTAACTTTTCTTTATTAACAATCAAATCTTCTAAATCAGAATTATAAAAAAGTTTGTCATTCTTTTTAGTACAAAAATCAATAATTCTAGGAACAGTATTATCTTTATCAAAAAAATCTATATTTGTTGTTTCTATAATATCAAATTTCCCCTTATTTTGATTAAATTCTTCTAAAGAAATTTGTTTCATTGTTTTCACTTATCCTTTCACATTAAAAAACTTATCATTTGTTAAAATAAAATATTGATATTCTATTCCAATTTCTTTGTGAACTTCTTTCAAAATATCTAATAAAACATTTTTTACATTACCAAGTTTTTCATCTATATTATCTAAAACAATTACATTAGCAACATTTTTTAAATTTATTAAAAAGAATATTAAAGCGAATGTTTGTAATTCATTTTCATTCATATCTGTCAAAATTCCAGATTTCTTCTTTTCAAGGTTTGGAAAAAATTTTTTTAATATATCTAATGCTGTACTCAATTTCCAACCCATTAAAAATCTTATAATATTTTCATCTAGCCAAACTCCAATATTTTCTGGTAACCAAGCCATTATAGACTGGTTATCTTCTATATTAGAAATTTCTTTCAATAATAACCTATTACTTTCATTATTTTCTAAAACTGTTAAATATAATTCTTTTTTATTAGGACTAAAATCATAAGTTTTTCCATCTTTTAAAATTACCTTATCTATTGTCGGCATAAAATCACTCCTTTTTTATTACTTTTCATATATCAGTATTTTAACACAAACATAAATATATGTCAATAAAAAATGGTATAATGTAAATAAAATCGCACTTTAAAAAAAACTTATAATTTGCATTATTTGTTTTATTTTTTAAAAAAAATATGGTATAATAAAAATAAAATGTAAGGAGATTTTTTTATGATTGAAGCAAATGTAGGTAGTCAAATTATTAAAATTATTGGTGTTTTCGCAATTTTGTTTTTTGTGATAGCTATTTTGTGTATTAGAATGATAACTTCAAAAGATAGAAAATACACAAGAGAAAAATTGGAAGATTATGATTTGCCTTTATATTCAGTGCCTATACTTAACAGAGATAAAAGTGTAACTTATTTAGGTTATCATACAACAAGCATTTTTACTGGAGTGTCTTGGTATTCTGAAATGTTAGGAAATTTTACCAATACATTTGGGGGAAAATCAAGAAATTTTGAAATGGAATACGAATATATCAAAAAAGAAGCATTAAAAAAATTTAAAATCGAAGTGTTAAACAGATTTCCACATGTAAATTCAGTTATCAATTTACACATGGATTTTGAAGTATTAAATTTAAGAAAAGGAGTAATGTTTGCACTTATAGTTAGTGGAGATGCAATAAGAATAAATTAAAATTAAGGATGGGATTAAATGGAAAATAAAAATGAAAAAAAAGAAATATTTTTTATTCTGGAGTTGGCTGAAGAAAAAATTGATGAAACAATCGAAAGATTTGAAAAAAATTATAATATCGAAATTTTATCCAAAAATTCAATGAAATTAACAAAAAAGACTATGAATGATGAGGTGTAAAAATGCTGTTTTTATATAAAATTAAACGAAGTTTTGAAAATACTCAAAAGAAATTTTTAGATAATGTAAAACTTACACCTTTTGAAGTTGAAGTTTTAGTTGAAAGTGGTGCTTATTTAGATCAAGAAAGTCAAGATTTTTCACTATATTTTAGATTAAGTGAAAAAGATGAATTTTTACAAAAAGATGAATTTTTAGAAAAGATAAATACAAATAATTTAAAATCAGCAACTTCTATTGCTAACTTTATTGAAATAGTTAATTTCTTAATGGAAATTGAAAAAGAAATAATGCCAAAAGTACTTGATTTTAAAGATATGTTTTATGCTTTTAAAATGTATAGTTTAAGGCAATATAAAGATAAAGAATTAAATGAATTTGTTAATTCTGTTTTTTATGAAAGTGCTTTAGAAAATTTAAAATATGATTATATTAAAGGTGAATTTGAATATAATAATGAAACTTTTATAAAAGAGTTAGAAATATCTAGCGATTTAATAAATAAGTATAAATACATATCTATTTATGATATAGATTTTAGTAAAGAAAAATTAATTATTTTTTTCTTAACTAACTATGAAAAAATATTTTCTTTTGAAATAGAAGAAAAATTAGATTTAGAAAAAATAAAATTTTATTTTAATTTAATAGGAAAATCTTTTAGAGTAAATGAAATAAATGAAGTTTTTAATGATTTAGATGACAAAGAAATACAAGAATATAGATTTTATGAAAAATATGAAAAAATTGATTTATGTAAACAACTAAGAATAAGAGAAATAGGTAAAAAATATAATGCTTGGCTTTTATTTAGTAATAATTTTGTAAAATTACCTACTAAAATTAAGTCAGAGCCTACAATACAAGCTAGTATTTTCACTAATGAATATAATAAATTTGTAGGTGTTAAAGACATATTTGCTTTATCAAATAAAATTAAGAGTACGAATTTTGCATTAAATCAATTTAAAGAATTTTTAACATTGAGGTGAGAATATAAAAATGGAATATATTATGAGTGTGTTTAATGTAATAAGTAAGTTAAATCCTATCATACTTTTATTAGTATTAGGAATTTCTATTTTAGCTTTTAAATATAAATTTATACTTTTGAGAAATAACAAAAATAAAATAGTGTATGTTTTAAAGGTTTTAGATACTAACAGATTATTGGTAAAAAATGTATATTACTTTTTAATAAAAATTGAAACTTGGAAAAAAATTTTTAAAAATGAAAAAATTATAAAATATATGGAAAATGAAAGAGAAATATGCTTGATAGCAATTCCTAACGGAAAATATATAAATGATAAAAGAAAAGAAAATCGTTTAAAGGATATTTTGAAACAATATGTAAATCAAAAAGTAAAAATAAAATATAAAACTAACAGAAGTAAAGAATTTCCGTTGTTTAAAAAATTGATATTAATGAGAGATTACAAAAGTTTTTCGGAAAAAATTAAATATTTTTTAAATATGTTTACTTTTAATTATGATTATTATTTTTCTGTTAGACTAAAAAAAGAAGAAATTTCTAAAAAAATTATCGAAGAAACTGGAATTTGGGATGACAGTGGAGAATTTTCATATTTTAGACATTATCAATATCAATCTGTTATAAATAAAGCTAAAGAAAATATTAGAAATAAAAAATACGAAAATTTATATAAACAAAAACTTAAAGCTGTATATGCAGATGAAATCATAAATGAAGATCTGGAAAAATAAGGTGGTATATTATGTTAAAAGAAAAAGATATAATTTTTAATAATGGTTTTTTAAAATCTTTATTCTATCTTAATGATAAAGTTTTAAATGAATTTGGAACACCAAAATTAAAAATAAATAAGAAAGTGAAGGTAAGTAGTGAATTTAAAGAGATTGGTTTATCAGATGAACTGGTTGATTTAGAATATATATTAAATGACAAAAAAGAGCATTTTTTTAGAAATAAAGAAAAATATAAATATATTTATCTATTCTTACTTATAATATAATCTTTTACTCTTTTTATCA
>ERZ772956.1851-NODE-1851-length-13948-cov-5.294393_pt1 | contig 13948 bp, 10 predicted proteins | sample MGYA00580683_ERZ772956 | MGnify/ENA primary metagenome ERZ772956 (study PRJEB29015, sample SAMEA2738077) | human oral metagenome | biome: human oral; feature: human-associated habitat; material: saliva | place: China | collected 2212 ... | reverse complement strand
GCTTGGAATTTTTGGCATTACTGGCGCCCATGGCGATAAAGGCATAGAGCGAAAGACCAGCGAAAAAGAAGGCTAAAATCGAAGCAACCAGGGCAATCGGTTCGGCATTATTCTTTTTCTTTTCACGAAGTTCACTGGAATTATCAATACTTTCGAGCAACTCCGGTGGCGTACCGTAAGGGGTAGTCGGTTCGACAAAATCGCTTTCAGGAGCAGGTGCTTCCTCGGGGGTATCTGGGACGAAAGGACGAGAAAAGATATCGTCCGACTCGGCCTGAACGGGGATTTTCACAGCTTCAGAGTTTGGATCTGAAGCGATTCCCCGATGATTTTTAAATAGATCTGAATTATCTGACATAGTTTTCCTTAAATTACACGCGAGACTTCGTCGAGAGTGGTTTCACCACGAAGACAGGCGAAAATACCTTTTTGTTCAAGAGTGATAAGCCCGGCTTTTTGGGCGGTTTTTTCGATGAGGTCGGTATTGATATCCTCGACATCACCGCGAATGAATTTTTGTACTTCTTCCGTAACGATTAATTGTTCCATAATCACCTTACGGCCACTGTAACCGAACGGATCTTCGATACCGGTTGGGACAGCTTGATAAAGTACGAAATTATTTGGATCAAAAGTGAAGCCGAGTTGCTGATTAATTACTTCGTCCGAGAGATTCGAGAGAACATTCAAGACATATTTACGAGTCGCTTCATCTGGTTGATAAGATTTCTTATTTTCCGAAAGCACACGCACTAGACGCTGCGCCATCACCATGCGAATAGAACTGGAGAAGATTGGGTTAGTACCGATGAGGTCGATCATACGAGAAAAAGCGGCGGCAGTAGAATTAGCATGGAAGGAACTTAGAACTAAGTGACCGGTGATCGAAGCCTGAATCGCCGTCTTCGCAGTATCGGCATCACGAATCTCACCTACCATCACGACATCCGGGTCGAGACGAAGAATACTACGGAGACCGTCAGCGAAAGAACCACCTTTGGTAGTATTGACCGGGATTTGAGAAACACCAGAAATACCATATTCAATCGGATCTTCAAGAGTAATAATCTTGCGATCGGTACTATTCAAAGCATTAAGCATGGAATAAAGCGTAGTAGATTTACCAGAACCGGTCGGACCGACCATGAGAACGAGACCGCGAGGATGCGAAACCACATCACGGATGGCAGCAAGTTCAGATTCAGAAAGACCCAAAAGATCGAGATTGAGCAAAGATTCATCGAAGTTAAAGAGACGAAGCACGGCATCCTGACCATACATAGTTGGCACAGTTTCGACACGGATATTCAAGAGATGCGAAGAACCGTCACGGAAGATATCTTTTTGCATGTGGCCGGATTGCGGGGTGGTAGCCGCGGAAGAAACCCCAGCACGAGAACCCAGTTCCCCCATGAAGACGCGATAACGATCACGTTCGATATTGGCGACTGGGTGCAAAATACCATCGACACGCATACGGATGCGAATATTGTCACGTAGATTTTCGATGTGAATATCGGAAGCCCCGAGTTTGTCTGCCTGATCGAGTAAGAAATCGAAAACCTTATCGGTACCGACGGAATTCAAGGTTTGAGAAACCGAGGCAATCGTTTCAGAGTCACCCTCGCTGGCAATTTTGATATCGTCATAATGCACTTCTTTCGGCGGATCATAGCGCAGCATCATAGCCTGATAACCACTATTCGAAATCAAGAAGAAATCGACGCCGTCACCATTGACGTTAAAACGATCAGTGAGATCCTTAATCGTACTACGTGGAGTCTGAGAGGTGACAAGGAATTGATATGGTTCCCCAGCGCCACCTTTTTGCAAGGGCAGAACGTAGTCGCTATGCATTTTGGCAATATCAATTAGGCCGAACACCAGAGGTAGACGCTCTTCGAGTGGGCGCATATCGAGGTATGGAATATTAAGGGTCAGCGAACGGCGAGAGGTGGCCTCTTCCTCATTTTCACGCCTAGCTGCCTGGATTTGTGCTTCATTCATTTGCTTAATTATAACATAAGCAGGTTCAGAATTTTAAGCAGATTAACAGATTAGACAAGGGGGTAAAAATAAGTTATAATATATTTGTCTTGTTTGACAAGAGTAACTTAAAATTGACATTTTTTCTAAGGAGGGGAACATGAAAAAGAAAGATGCTGACCTGGTGGATTTTAATGCCGACCTAAGCAAACTGATTGATCACGAAAAAGAAATGGTAAATCAGATGCAGGCTTTTCTCTATTATACGGATGGCTTGCGACAAAAACTGCGGGCGCTAGACGATAATTATCGTTCGTCACTGCACATGAAGGATGTTTACGAGCCGGATGAATTGAAAGCCTACGAAGAACTCAGCCGCTACATGCAGATAATTTACTATACGGTGCCGCGCCTGAAGCAAAACCTTAGTAAAGTGAAGGATTCGATTAATTTCATCAACCAAGTAATCCGACCTGATCATTTTTTAAATTATTGGATCTTAATCGGTGAAGATTTGACTGCTTCTGTGAAATTATTTCTAGATTACGATCAGTTTTTGGCGAAGGCGCTGAATATTGAGTTAATTCATAATGCAGTACTGGTTTATTCTTACAAGTTGGCAAAGCGTGAAGGCGAAATTATTGATGCGGAGACTGAGCGAGAGTGGGTTGACGTAAGTCTTAATTCTCTAGCCCGAGCCTACACGGCTTTTTCGGAATTGGTGAATCATTTTAACGATTTCCAGAAGATAAATATTAAGTATCGACCGACGGAATCGAAAATTCTCAGCACGTCGCCGTTTTCGATTGAACTGGGTGGACATTGGAATGTGATTATTAATGAATCGAAAGTGCCACCAGTGAAAACTTGTGATACTTATGTGGCGCAGCCGAAAATTAATGAGCAACGGAGCAAGATTCGCAATCTGAAAGATTATTACCAGGAGCAATTTCTCACACGCAAAGTGCAAATGAAGATGGCGGGCCTGGTGGATACAGAGCGTGTGTTTACGTTTGATACTAAGATGGTCTGGATTATCACTAGTGTCAAAGATGCGATCGATGAAACTTTAAAGCAGGCCGATACGATGGATGCGCTTCTCGTCATCAATGATCTAGTTTCGGAAATTTCCGCAAGTATCGGACGAAAAAGTGACTTGCCATTAATTTTTAAAATTACGCAAAATCTGAAGAAAACAATCTGATTAATTCAAGTTCTGAACTTACATAAAATTTAGAAAATAGTCTGATTAGTTCAAGTTCTGAGCTTACGTAAAACTTAGAGGACAATCTGGTCAATTCAAGTTCTGAAAAATTTGTCAAAAAGGGACGCCGCTTCGCGTCTCTTTTTTCTTGCGAAGTGTTGCACTTGAGGTTTTAACTTTGCTTTTTTCTTGCGAGAGAGCGAAGATATGCTATAATATTTTAAATATCTTACTAATTCTGCATGGAGAAAATATGGCAGTTAAAAAGAAAAAGATTGTGATTTCTAAATTGAATCGTAATAACAATCACAAGCACAGCGAAAAGCGCAAGCGCAATAAATAAGAAAATAACCTCTGATGAGGTTATTTTTTCTGGATAGTATGAGATAAAAATATAATGAATTAATCACGCAGAGAAACTGTCGGAGTTTTAAAAAAATATTGAAGTTTGAATAAAAGATCATGTTAATCCAGGTAGGGCTTGTCGCTAAAATATTCCATAAGATCCTGACAGGGGCCGCCTTGGATGGTTTCACCATTATAGGCAAAATCATCACCACAAGCGAGCTCGCCATCATCGAGATTGCAGCTATTGAGACCGCGATCGTCAAGATTGCAGACAGCGGCGGGCGCAGCGGGATTTGGGTCAAAAGTGGAATCATCGTAATCTGAATCATAAAGTACTTTAGAATTTCTGATTTGTGAGGCGCAATCTGAGTCTAGTTGCGTATCGTTACTCTGTATGGCGTAATCGGATTCTAGTTCAGCGTCGCTAATCTGCGAAACATAATCAGCGAAATTTTGTTTTTCTTCATTCATTACTTTCATTATAACCTAGATTTTCGGGGTGGAGTGGAAATAAAAAAGAGCCGGACGACTCTTGATTTTTATCGATTCAATAAAAATAGAGCCGACTGGCTCGATTTAATTTGGTACACCCGGGGGGATTCGAACCCTCGACCCTCTGTTCCGAAGACAGATGCTCTAATCCGCTGAGCTACGGGTGCAAGTGAGGTTTTCCTCTCTTTAATTTTACCATAGAACAAAAAATACGCCGAGAAATTCTCGGCGTATCATGTTTTCAAAGGGCAATTAATAGATTGGTTAATTGCTTAAGGTTAGAATTTGAAGTAAGATCCGGAAGCTTAGAAACTTCCTCGAAGGTGGCTGCGATATGTTCTAACGGAATATATTTAATTTTGCAGCCAGAGAAAAGTTGTTCATTTTCAAGCTCTTGGGCTTGCAATTCTTCGACATCCTCAATAAGGCTGCCATCGGTTTCATAATTTAAAAATTCTTGATATCTTTGCTCAGCGAGCAGCATGCGCTTATTCTTGAGGTCGTTCTGGAAAGCTTCCACCAAAACATGGTCAATTTTCTCAATCTGATTACAAAATTCATTAACCAGACCCCAGAATTCCTGACGACGCTCTTCGGTACTTCTGACATATTTCAGGAACATCGGTTGACGAATCAAGCAGTCGATGTTCAAATAAATACCATTAAAACGCTTCCAACTCTTGTTGTAACAATCGATCACATCCTTCAGCCGGCTAATATTGCCGGTATCAATCCAGCGGCGTTTTAAAAATTGGCTGAAATCGGTCGTGAGCGTGATGTAGCTAATGTCACTTACGATTTGATTGGACAGGCGGAAGAGTTGATCTTGGTCGAGAATGGTTTTCTGACCGTCGGCTTCGGCTTTCTTCCTCTGATTTTCAATAATTTTCTTCCAGCGGGCATCTGTTATATCATTTATTTTTTCGCGATTAACATTGAAGTCGTTGATATACAGTTCGATGCTTTTCAGTACGTTCTTGTGTTCGAGAAAAATTTTCTCCACGTACTCCAGTGTGTTACAAAGTGATCCGGCCATTAAGGTAATTCCCTGATCCATGTTTCCCTCCTTTGAAAAATGTAAATGTTCCATCTACGAACGTATAGAAAAATTATGCTACAATTCGCAGTGAGGCTATTATAGTACATTTTGGGGGAAAAATGAAGAGGTGGGGGGCGAATGGTATTCTCTGGTACAACGTCCTTAGAGCCGTAAGTATCAAGTTGAGCCCTCTTTCTAATATAGCTCACAGAAGAAGAGCGAAATTTTATTTTCCTACTGGACGAATTGCGTAAAAAATGATAAAATAACGAATGAGTCGGGCCGGTAGCTCAGCTGGTTAGAGCACGAGCCTCTTAAGCTTGGTGTCGTGGGTTCGAGTCCCACCCGGCTCACCAATATGCATTTTATTAAAAAAATACAACGCATAAAGATAAAATTGGAATATTCTCTTCGTACGTAAGAGAATTTTTTGTCAGTCAATTTCGAAGTTTTAGGATAGTTTTTCAGCCTACCATTATAATAGCTATCGATATCATGGTTTTATTATTAGTTTTACTAAGTTGTGTTTTTAATCAGAAATATAAATCGTCTTTTTAAGATCATTGAACATAGAATATGGAACAAATCCATCATGTTGCAGTCTTCCCACAATAACACCAACAGGAATCTTCTCGTGATTGGCAAATTTGACTATTTCCTCCTTAGAAATAACTGGCACTACCTCATCGACAAATGAAAGGTATGAAGATTCTGAGATTAGATTTTCTGCTGCATATTTATCAGCATCTTGTTCCTTTTTTGTTTTTTCCATCCCTTCATCTAGCTCGATGAACGATTCATTTTTTCCGTGTTTCAGAATAATGTGACCTATCTCATGGAATAATGTAAACCATATTTTATCGTCGCGTTTCCCCCTATCACTTAGCATAATCATTGGATTTTGCCCAATCCATCTAGCGACACCAGACGCATATGTTTTGTCAAGATGTTTAACCGCCACGAGAGCAACACCCGATTCCGCAAAAATCGACACTAGCTCTTCCCAGAAATTCTTCGGCATATCATATATGACGGTTTTAATGCGAGGAATGCTTGCTCTAAATTTCTTTTCGTCATACTGCTCCAATTTTATTTCGTTCCTTTTAATCTCTCCGCATCGTAACCAGGCGGCCATAGCATATTTGTCGTAGTTTTTATTTTTTGCAGTTCTAAAAGCTGCAGACTGAGTTGTTTCAATATGGTCTAAAGAATTAATTCCAAAGAACCTCTGAAGATTTAGTACCCGTATGTATCCTTTTTTAGTTGCCTCAACATAACCAGATTTTGCTAGTTTATTATAAAAAGATGAGAAAATATTATCTCTATACAAGATAGCTTCTTCTTTTGCTTTTTGAGTGCGATCTAATTTTGATTTTATTGTCAAATAGTTGGAATTTAAGTTAGACCAAAACTCAGCAGACATGCCAAATACGTTTTCTAGCGAAACTGCTAGATCAGGAGAAATTAAAGCCTCACCATTAATGACCTGACTTATTAGTTTTTTGGAAACGCCAGCCCTCTCGGAGAGCCATGATTGATTAACGCCAAGCTCGTCAAGCAGACGGGCTATATGCCTGCCTGGGTGTATTGCGATTTTCGGTTCGTATATCATAGCTTCTTCTTTCTATTAAATTCAATGGTAATCAATCACCAATTTCTTTATTGTAATCTCTCTCACGGTTGAAAAGTCACCATTCTTATAATTTTCTTTATTGGTCGGCATAAAAACAATCCTGAGCGCTCCTCGAGATTTTGAGTTTATGTCAATTGCGAAACACCCTTTCATATCACCTTTAAGTGGGTGAGGATGGCGCAATTTTGATACATCTTTAAGCGTTGGCGCAGCAACAAGTTCGTTTAGCGCCATGATGACTTCCTCATATCCAAAAGTTGCTTTTTGCTTCCTAAGCATTCTCTTCAATCTAGAATACGTTCCATCATCTGCACCATTTGCAGCTTCTTCATCATCAATAGAAGCAAAACTTAATATCATTTTACCTCCTGGAATATGCTTATGTCAATAAGTTTTGTTTCCATATAGGTAACATTTTATCATAAAAATTAATAGTTATCCACATCAATAATGAAAAACATAGAGAGTAGACATTCTTTTAATGCTATTGCAACGATAGCATAACCCTTTAAATTAACTTAATATTTTCATGTTGACTCAATATTTATTAGTTCGAAATTATTTTAAAAACCTCACGGGAGTGAGGTTATTTTTTTCGTTAGTATAATTTTTGAACTATTTATCAAAATATTTTTCTAGATACTTACGTAGATTTTCATCACAGGCATAAATATAGATACCTTTAACTGCGCGGTTCATAAGGATTCTATAAGTTCTAAGTACCTGCTCAAGGACATCGTCTTCATTAATTTTTTCATTATTAGCTACTTGACGCTGACTGCGTTTCATAGCACCAGAATCTGCGCAAGCTTCACGATTAAAGATAAGCTTTCCGTCGCGATAAATTAAATCATTTCCGATAATTATTCCTACATAATTTAAATCATCACCCTGAACAGTGTAAATACTACCAACTTCATTCACTGACTCCTTAGAACCAATCCAGTTATCTTGGGTGCTGTTCCAGCGAAACTTCATACCGTCAATTTTAATATCATATAGATTTTTATCATTCTTGGAGCTCCACTTCCAAGCAAAACCAGCAACCATGCGAGACAAACCATACTCTACCTCACGCTTTTTGATAGCATCAGAAAAGTCTTTGATATTATCAAAAATTTTCGCCTCAAAACCGTCAAAATATTCTTTTTGTTCTGGCCTAAATCTATTCGATAAAATACCATTAATGTAATCAATGTACTTCTTGCCACCACGTGAACGCATCTGCGTTTTTAAGTAATATTCACGCAAATCAAACTCTCCAGAATATTTTAAAATATCAGATTTACAAATATTAGTTGGACGAATGCGCTGCTTATCGCTAAAAATCAATACAACATTTTTAGACTTGGCCATAATCCAATCTAGTTCGGTGTGAATTTCGGTATTACCAAAGATTTTTTGGTCTATCTCATGAACCAGTTTAGCGGTTTGACCGGACGCGCCAACTTTTAAAAGATGTGCTTCGTCAACTAATGTAATATCAAAACATTCATTACAATTGCCGAATGCAATCGGTGATAAAATTTTAATATTTGCATTACCTAAATCGATCTTTTTAAAAATCTTAGAGATACGTCCGCGAAGTGACTGCTGCGGAACTACTAGTGCGATATTTTTGTTCTTAAAATTTTGATTAATGTGTTCAAACTCAAAGAAAATACTGAAATTAGATTCATCATCAATGTCATCATTTTTATTATCAAAAGACTGAAGATCAGCAAGAAGTTTAGTGAGATAAGTGATAATAATAGTTTTACCAGTACCAGCATCGCCATCGATGATAGAGAGGCTCTTTTTATCTTCATTAATCGCCTCGTCGAGATTTTGCATTACTTCAGTTACAACATTTAGCTGTTCAAAGTTTAAATTCTTATATGGCGAGAACTTAAAAAGCTCTGAATTATTAATTTCAGAAATAGTCTTGTCCGCAATTTTTAAATTTCTTAAACGCTCCCAGATTTCTTCAAAAGTTTTACGATAATTGACTCTATCATAATAATCACGGTCACACATCCCGTCATTACGATTTAGAACTTTAAATTTTCCATCACCGCTGAAATATTGGATAAGGTACGATTCTAAATCCAGTGCGGCGCTCTTATTAAAAGTCTCATCAAAAACAACTTTGATTGAGCCATTTCTTAGACTGGATTTTTCGTCATTTGCCATATGTTGGCTAATGCGATTTTTAAGATTAGTCGTTTCACCAATGTAGATTTCACTATTATTATAGATTTGATATACAACCGGCCAGTTTTCCTCCAAATGGTCCTCTACCGCCAAATTACTAATTGAATTTTGGTCAAAAGAATAATTTCTAATTTCGAAGGATTTTTCTGCCATCTTCTATAATTCCGTATATTTCTTACTATTTCCTTTTGCTTTTTCGATAGGATATTTCTTGGAATTTTTCTCAATTTTTTGCATAACAATTTCCTCGAGATTCACTCCAAGTTTATCTGCTAAAAGGATTGCATAGTTTACGACATCGGCTAATTCCTCACAGACATTTTCTTTGTTAAAATCATCATTCCATTGAAAGCACTCAAGAAGCTCCCCAGACTCAATGGCGATTGATTTGGCTAAATTAGCAGGTGAATGAAACTGATCCCAATCTCTATCTTTGGTAAATTTCACTACAGCCTTTTTCACGTCTTCCATAAGTGTATTGTAGCACAATACTTCGCTACCTATGTGGCCTTGCTATAAAAAATAATTGGCTTCTTGCAATTCCTATTCCATCCTAATTTTCATCATAAAAATACAAGCGTTCAACAATATCCCTTTCTTCTACATTGAGCCTTAATATAACCTTTCTGGCTACTTCAATTATCATTAGTATTTCAATAATCTTTTCTATATCAACACTTACATCAGCTATCTTCCGTGAATATCATTTACTGCCTAATCCGCCTTTGATGCCATCATTTAACATCTAGTCAAACTCAATTTCTTCATTTACTTTTTGGTGAATATCTATTCTATTAACAACATCAATTGTATTTACTAGCCAACCATTAAAAGTACAACTTCTGATAAATTCATCAATTCTATTAACTCCATTTATTTCTTTGAGTGTTACAACAACACCAAATCTAATTCCTACGCCATCTTGAGGATCTAATCGGTTATTTGTTTTTATTTCCATACCCCAATTCTTATTTCCATAAGAATCTTTTGGTACCATTCTTTTTGTGGCACTCTCTGCAATATATTTTACATTATCCCATTTTCTAAATTGTCTTCTTGCCTCACCTTCCAAAAGATAATTCCTTTCCCCATCTAATGTATCTTCTGTATTCTGCTTATCACCTTTAATATCCTTAATTTTTTCATCATCTCCTATTCGACCAAAATGCAAATTCAATTCTGTATTTGTATAGTCCACCCCTTGCAATCTATCGCACAACGGAAAATAACACATTGTAGCCTTTGCAATATAGGGGTATTTATTGTCCTTTAGAGGAACGGGGAAATTATAATTATAAGTATTCCATTTTTCACTAATATCTGACACCACAAATTTTATTTCATCGTCTTTTGTTTGGATAATGTCATTTATATGAATAGGCACAATTCCATGCCCATATAAGGCAACTTCTTCAGGAGTTGGTTTTTCATCCCAACCTCTCGCTGCATCAATAATCATAGCTTTTGCGATCTCTCTATTAAGCCCTAATACATCAATTAAATAAGATAATTTTCTTGCAATCCAAGGTGCAGCATAGGAAGTACCGGCAACACTTGCCGCCCCTAAAGGTTCACAAACCCTAATGTATTTTTCTTCGCTACCGCCATAATAACTTACGTCAGGCTTTGCAAAAAAAGATAATACTAATCCTTTACGAGCATACTTAGGAGACATGTTATTTTTAGTAACTGAATTTACAACTATACTATTGATAGAATCTGCTGGAGATCCTATTTTTACTATATCTTCGCTTAGTTTATTTGTCCCCGCAACAACAAATATTACATTATTTTCAAACTGAATTTTATCTAATGTTGCAGCTTCAGCAGAAATAAAGTTGTCATTAATTTCCTGATTACTACCAAGTGAAATATTCCAGACTTTTATATCTGAATTGTTTACTACAATACTCTTTATTTTTTTTATTATTGAAAACGAAGAAAATTTAGAACCTACTGCTACTCCAAAATGTCTAACCTTAAACCTTCCACAACCGTCATCCAGCCAAGGATTTAATCTTGTTCCATCAACAATAATGGAAGACACTGCTGTGCCATGATTATAATCTTTTGGATTTTTTGATATATCCCCTGAGACCATATCGTGATATTCAACCCAATCACTAAAATAAACACTTTCGTCAAATAAGGTATCTATCACTCCAATTGTTGGCTCAATAGTTGGAGATGGTATAGTTACCATTTTTGTTTGATACTCATTTATAAAATCATCAGGTGATAAATTTGATAAATCAACGGTCGCCATTGAAACAAGATAAGGTGCCTTCTCAAAAAGCAACTCCACTTGCTTTTCGTCTAAGTAAACAGTTTGATTATCTAAAATTCTACTGCTTAAAATATCTATCCCTAATCCTTTAAATAATGATTCTGTATCTTTTCTTACATCATACAAAGTTATAATACTCTGTTTTACATCTGTCACATGTGAATCTACTCCAAAAGAATCGATATACGATACATCTGCAATTACCTGTTTAAATGTAGACATACTTACAGAAAGATTTTTAAAAACTTCTGAATTAACAATGCTTTTGTCTTCAAATTTGCTCTTGCTGATATTTCCTCCAAATTTTTGAGATAATATATTTGAAGTATTTACAATTAACTCTATACTTTTAGTTAAATCATCTTCATTAAGAAAATACGTTATTATATGCTTACTCTTATCTAAATTAAATTTAGCACCAACAATTACATCATTAGAGGATACGCCTTTAAAAAGTCCTGCAATTCGGTTACTTTTCGCAACAATTTTATTATAATAAACACTAATTAAAATCCCTTCGAATGGTCTTGTTTCTTTATCCCAAAATTCTTTAATCTGAATTAGCTGAGATTTTAATCTTAACAAATGCTCTGTGCTGACTGCCGCTTTCCCGTTCATGGCGACACCGCCACGCATACCATTCTTATTGGCTTGTACAAAGCGTTTCCCTTTTAACTCCAGGACATTATTCATTATCTACTTCCTCTTTCTTTAACTTTCTTGAGACAGCACTTTTAGATTCCCCTTTTAATTTTTCTATTTCCCTTACAGTGAATCCCTCCTCATAAAGCTGGTTTATATCCTTTTGATCTAAGCTTCCTATCAAGCTATTGTATAATCTTTTCAAATAATCATACTCAGAACTAACATCGCTAAATGCAAGCGACGTTTTTATAACGTTTTTTAATTCTCCTGGATAAGGTATCTTCTTTGCTATCTTCAGTATTTTTTTAAATAACCTTATATCCTTAGATATTCCTTTAAAATTCTTGATAAATGAAGAAAAATAATATTCAGCAACTTCTATTAAATCCTCATCACTATACCTATTAAAATTAATAACAGCATCAAATCTCCTAATTAATGCTTTATCAAAATTTGAATATAGATTAGTTGTTGCAATAAGTACAATCTCTTTATTAAGGTCTGTCAATCTATCCAATTCTCTTAAAATTGTAGATGTTACTCTTCCCATCTCTCTAATATCATTAGAATTAATTCTATCCAAAGCAATAACATCAATTTCATCAAATAAAACCACAACCTTATTTGCATTTGGAAGCATATTTATTTCTCTAAATACTTTTATTATGTTTTTATTAGTCTGTCCCAACTTGCTATCTATCAAGTTTTCAAAATCCACCCTAAAAAGAGATCTATCCAATAATCTTGCAACATTTTTGGCTGCTTCTGTTTTTCCACTTCCCGGTAATCCTTCAAATAAAAATTTATTAATACCAAGATTATGGTTTACAGCGTTAATAATACCTTTTATATCTTCTGTTATTTCAAGTGGTAAATTTAAAGCCTCTAAATTTCTTATTTCTACTTGTTTTAAAAACTCACTTTCAAAATCACTACTTTGTGGTGAATATAAATTTGATTCAGATATTAACCCCATAATATATTCAGATAACTGATAATCTCCTATGCTATCAAAATATCTTGCTATTGCTATCGCCTCATTTCTAAAGGAATTTTCATTCCTTTCCACATGGTATTTTATTAAATTCAAGACATTTTGTTTTTTCATATTTCTATACTTCCTATTTTCTTTATTGTTATACCACGAATTGGGACAATTTTCTATATTTATGGGACAAATATTTAGAATTTAATTTCTATGTCAAAGGTTATATTAGTGTTCCTTTATGAATTAAAAAAGACCGGTGCAGCCCTAAGACCACACCAACCATAAACTTATCTTTCAACTTCATCGTTCGTCTCTTTCTTTCCTTTTGGCTTTTTCTTATCTTCAGTCTGATATTTCTTAATAGCTCTAAGTACAAATTCTTTCTTTTTCCTGCCACCAATTTATTCCTTTGCCTTTAATAGCTTTGAAGAAAGTATTCTAACACTACTATATTTCTTGCCGTTACCATCGATGAATGTTCAGATCTGTCCAAAAAGCTCAACAAGATCTCTACACTTAAAGTCCTTTAAAATATCACTCTTTTCCTCATAACCAGCATTTTCTCGGCTTTTCCTCTTGCAAATTCCATATTCTCACCAGTACAATATGGCATAGGTAGATTTTCCTTTTATTAAGTGATATTAATTCAAAAGTATAAAATCTACTTTTTTGATGGCAATAACCTCATAATGTTATGTTGCAAAGGTTGTGAGTTAATATCCTAATCATTCTCAATAAATCCAGTGTATAATTTTCCGAGATAATTTAATAAAATAATATCCTTTTCAACATGCTCACCGTCTTCAATATCGACAATAAACGTTTCTTTAGTTTTCTCAGTCAAACCTAAAGAGTGTATTCTCTCGAATCTACTATCATAATCAATAGAGTCAACTATTACATATTCTTTCTTACTTAATAAACTAATAGATTCTAAGTCCATTAAAAATAAACGTTCAGTAATATCAGTAAATTCACAAAATAACTCCCACTCAATCTCCTCATTAATATATGAACAGAATATTCTTGCTAGAATTTTACTTTTTTCTATATCAATATTTCTATTGAGAATCAGCATAACTCTTTCAAGTTCTTCTTTTTGCTTTTCAACTAATTTTTCAATTTCAGTTTCT
>ERZ772956.1847-NODE-1847-length-13984-cov-4.206476_pt1 | contig 13984 bp, 9 predicted proteins | sample MGYA00580683_ERZ772956 | MGnify/ENA primary metagenome ERZ772956 (study PRJEB29015, sample SAMEA2738077) | human oral metagenome | biome: human oral; feature: human-associated habitat; material: saliva | place: China | collected 2212 ... | reverse complement strand
CCATATGGTCGGCGGGCCCAACTGCATGCTGCCAGCATCCTGCGCCCCAGGGTGCGGTCACCAGCTTTCGCTCCCGTAATCGGGGGCTCAGGCTTGCGTGGGACTCAGGCTTGCAAAGGTGACTCAAGTGCGGAGGGAAACTCGGGCTTGTACAGGGAACTCATGCCTGAACAGGGCCGCCGTAGAGCTCATCAATGATGGGGGTGAGACGCTGCACCGCCTCACCGCGTTTGACTTTCAAAGAGGGAGTGAGCATCCCATTCGCCTCGGTGAAATCCGATGCGAGGACCGTGAACTTACGGATCGACTCGGCGCGGGACACATGAGCGTTCGCAGAGTCCACAGCCTTTTGCAAGGAGGCAAGAACTTCGACGTTCGTCCTCGCATCGGCAACACTCATGGGAGGCAGGCCGTGAGACTCCAACCACACGGGAAGCATTTCCGCATCAAGGGTGATGATCGCCGACACGAAGGGCCGCTGATCGCCGACAACGAGGACCTGCGAAATCAAAGGATGAGAACGCATCGGGTTCTCCAAGAGGGCCGGGGCGACGTTCTTGCCCCCAGCGGTCACGATGATCTCCTTCGCACGCCCCGTGATCCGCACATAACCGTCACGATCCAAAGAACCCAAGTCTCCTGTCTTGAACCATCCATCTTCGGTGAAGCAAGCAGCGCTCGCCTCGGGGTCGTTATTGTAGCCATGGAAAACAGAGGGACCTTTGAGGAGAATCTCGCCCTCGTCGGAGATCTTGAAGGACATGGGCGGCAGTGCGGGGCCCACGGTCCCAATCTTCGACAGGCTAGGGGTGTTGACTGACACCGGCCCCACGGTTTCCGTCAGACCGTAGCCCTCCAAGACGGGGATGCCCAGCCCCCGGTAGAAGTGGCCGAGCCAGGTCGCCAGGGGAGCGCCGCCCGACACGATGTAGTGCGCGTTGCCGCCCACCAGTTTCACAATGTTCTGGTAGACGAGTTTGTCCGCCAGAGCACGCTGGGCTCGCAGCGAACGCGAGGGCCCCTCAGCGGTGTCCAAGGCCTTGGAGTATTCAATCGCCACATGGGCCGCCCAGCGGAAGATCGTCTTCTTCGCGCCTTTCGAGGCTTTCGCGTCAGCCGAGTTGTAGATCTTCTCCAAGACGCGCGGCACCACCAGCAGGTAGGAGGGCTTAAAGGACGCAAGGTCGGGCAGCAGGTTCTTAATATTCGGAACATGGGCCAAGACCCCGTTGCCGCTGATTTGGAAAACCTGTAAGAAACGGGCAAACACATGCGCGAGGGGAAGGAAGAGCAGGAGGCGCGAGTCCTTCCCCGCTGCGATTTCCGGCATCCACGCGTGGGCGTTGAGGCACAGGTTCGTGAAGTTCTCGTGGGTGAGCACGGTGCCCTTAGGGGTGCCGGTCGTTCCCGAGGTGTACACGATCGTCGCGATATCGTCTTTCCTCAGGGCATCGGTGCGTGCCGTGACTTGAGTGCGGGGAATGCCCGCACCCTCTGCGATGAGGGTCTCGATCGCTTCGGAGTCGAGGGAGAGGACAGTGACGCTGTGGCGGCCGATCCGATCAGCGGCGGCGCGCACGATCTCCGCCATTGACACGGTCTCGGTGATGACCAGGTCGACTTCGGCGTCGGAGAGTACATGAGCGACTTGCTCGATTGAACTCGTCTCGTAGATGGGCACCGGGATCAAACCCGCGCTCCAGGATGCGAAGTCCAGGAGAGTCCACTCGTAGCGGGTGCGGCTCATGATCGCGATTCTTTGACCTGGCGCTAATCCTCGTGCGATGAGCCCGGCCGCGACCTGTTGGACTTCCTCGTGGAAACCTCGGGCACTCAGGGGCCGCCATGCATCGCCCATGCCAAGTTTTCGCAGGATGAGGGGACGAGGGGCTGAACGCTGCACTCTTTGCTTGAGGAGAAAGGGAATTGTCGTTGAGTCGTCGATGCGCACGAGGGTCGGAGCATGCCATTCGAGGGCGTTCGTCGCGCCCTCTTCTGCGAGTTCGGCGTCCTGAGCGAGGTCCTCCTCGACGGAATATTCATCTGGGGTCATCGGAGCTCCTATCCGGGTGTGCATGAGGGGAGTGCATCCAGCCTAAACCGTGTGTCGGCTTGGATAAGGGGGAAGAGAAGATGACGGGAAAGGAGGATCGGATGCCTCAAAGGGCACGATCAGCTTCGCTCCAGCCACCACTAAGGACAGCGGGCCTGAGATGCTGCGCTGGGAAAAGAACTTGGGCAACCCTTCCACATGGCAGAGCCGAGCTCCTGGATGGAGTAGGGGTTGCCTTGGGAGGCCTTGGCAAGGATTCCGAGAGCCTCAGCCTCGAAATCTTGCATCCATGCACTGTGTATAGCTTCGTATAACCCTGTATAGGGTTTTGTTATACAGGGCTATACAAAGCTATACGGGCGAGCTTGCGACGTGTGAGAGCCAGCGCTCCTCGAAGCACCAATGACGCCAAGTGGGCACCGGCGAATGCCGATGCCCACTGGTCGGGATCACAAGGATCAGGCTTTCTTCTTCCTCGCCGGAGCCTCGCCGAGTTCGAAGGAGACGACGCGAGTTTCAGCCTCGCCATCTTCGGCCGCCTCGTAGGAGACAAGCTCGAAGGGCCCCTCGACCTTCGACGCGGCGCTGAGATCCGCGAGAACCCCCTCGATCGCCGCCTTCGAAGCCTGTGGCACCTCAAGACTGACCTTGAGGAAAGGCGTACGAGGAGACACCTTCGCCTCCGACTTCACTCGGCGCAGCGCAATAAGTGCTGCGGATGCGGCGCGCAGCACCTCCGGGTCACCGGCCACGTCCTTGAGCCCCTCAAGCGTCGGCCACGGAGCACGGTGGATCGAGCCGAGGCGATACCACGACCAGACCTCTTCCGTCACATAGGGCAAGAAGGGGGCGAGCAGGCGGATCACCGTGTCAATGACAATCGCGAGCACGGTCCTGGCTGAAACGGCCTCGTCCTCGGCCCACTTGCCATCGCGGTTGTAGGCGCGCTCCTTCACGAGCTCCAAATAGTCATCACAGAAAGTCCAGAAGAAAGACTCCGTGACCTCCAAAGCGCGCGAATGGTCGTAAGCGGCCAGAGCATCGCTCGCCACCGAAATAACACGACGCAGCTCGGCGATCACCGAACGATCCAACTCCAACGAGATCCGAGCCGGATCAAGATCAAGAGCCGTGTTCTCCCCGCCCATCGTCAAAGCGAACTTCGAAGCGTTGAGGACCTTGATCGCAAGGCGACGGCCGATCTTCATCTGTGCCTCATCGAAGGTCGCATCAAGGCCGAGCCTGGCTGAAGCCGCCCAATAACGCACCGCGTCCGAACCGTACTTCTCGAGCAGGCCCATGGGCGTGACGACATTGCCCTTCGACTTGCTCATCTTCTTATGGTCAGGATCGAGGATCCACCCGGAGATGCCCGCGTGCTGCCACGGAAGAGCCCCGAACTCAAGGTTCGCGCGCACGACCGTGGAAAAAAGCCAGGTGCGGATAATGTCTTGACCCTGAGGACGCAGATCCATCGGGTAGGTCCGTTCGAACAGGTCCTCGTCATGAAGCCAACCGCAGGCCAACTCAGGGGACAGGGACGAGGTCGCCCAGGTGTCCATGATGTCGAGCTCTCCGACGAAGCCGCCAGCCTTGCCGCGCTGCTCTTCGGAGTAACCGGCGGGTGCATCGGTCGAAGGATCAACCGGGAGGGCGTCTTCACGAGGAGTGATGACCTTCGAATAGTCGACCTCGCCGTTCTCATCGACCTCGTACCACAGCGGGAAAGGAACGCCGAAGAAACGCTGCCTGGACACGAGCCAGTCGTTATTCAGGCCCGTCACCCAGTTCTCGTAGCGGACCCGCATGAAATCCGGGTGGAACTTCAGGTCGCGGCCACGGCCCACCAGCTCCTCGTTGAGGTCCAGCCTAGAAGCCGGATTCGTCCAGGGCTTACCGCCATTGCGGATGTACCACTGGCGAGAGGTCACGATCTCAAGGGGCTTATCGCCCTTCTCAAAAAAGTTCGTCTGACGGACGGTTTTCACCGGTTCGCCGCGCAATTCACCGGACTGCCTCAAACGGGCGACCACGGCCTCGCGGGCACTGAAGGTTGTCTTGCCCGCAATCTCGGCGAAAGCCTCGCGCCCGCCGTCGGAGACGATCCACTCGGGAGTCTCAGCCTGGATGCGCCCGTCCTTGCGCAAGATCGCGCGCAAAGGTAGCTCAAGATCGCGCCACCAGTCGATGTCGGTGGTGTCGCCGAAGGTGCAGCACATGGCGATGCCCGCACCCTTGTCCATTTCAGCTGCGGGGTGAGCCAGGACGGGAACCTCCACGCCGTACACGGGCGAGGTGACCTTCGTGCCGAAGAGCGGCTTGTAGCGTTCATCATCCGGGTGGGCGACGAGGGCGACGCAGGCGGCGAGAAGCTCAGGGCGGGTCGTTTCGATGCAGACGTCCTGGCCGTTCTCGATCGGAGCTCCAAGGGCCGCTGCTTTCGCGCCCGCATCCGCATCGCACAGGTGGAAGGCGAGACGATGATAAAAGCCCGGGTACTCGCGGGATTCGAGCTCGGCCTGGGCGACTGCCGTCTGGAAGGTGATGTCCCACAGGCCTGGAGCTTCAGACTGGTAGGCTTCCCCGCGTTCGAGGTTGCGCAGGAATGCGGCCTGGGCGATCTTGCGGGCGCGCTTGCCGATGGTCTGGTAGTTCTGCTTCCAATCTACTGAAAGCCCCAGGTAGCGCCACAGGGCCTCGAATTGCGCCTCGTCCTCGACGGTGAGGCGTTCACACAGCTCCACGAAGTTCTTGCGGGAGATCGGCTGCTGGTCGCGGGCCTTGATGGACTTGCCTTCGCCGCCCTCGTGCGGGGGGACGAAATCCTCGACGTAGGGCAGGCTCGGGTCGACGCGCACACCGTAGTAGTTTTGCACGCGGCGTTCCGTTGGCAGGCCGTTGTCGTCCCAGCCCATCGGGTAGAAGACGGCCTTACCGGTCATGCGCTGGAAGCGGGCGATGACGTCGGTGTGCGTGTAGGAGAACACGTGGCCGACGTGGAGGGAGCCCGAGACCGTCGGCGGGGGAGTGTCGATCGAGTAGACCTGTTCGCGGACCGCGGTGCGATCGAAGGCGTAGACGCCGTCTTCCTCCCAGGTCTTGCCCCATTTGGCTTCAAGGCCTTCAGCGCCGACGCGCTCGGGCACCTTCGGGGCGGGAACTGAGGTCGCAGTGGTGTCGGGACGCTCGCCCATAGTCTGTATTCTCCATCCGAGTCGTGGACATGTGACGTCTAAGCCTAGGTGGTAAACGCTGGACGATACCAATGCCTCGGCTGAAATCGACTGTTGCGCGGGTTACAAAATTGGCTGTTGCGCGGGTTGTATGTGTGACCGGAGGCCTTGGCGTTGTGAGAAGTGGCCATCGACATGTGTAGACAGTATGTCTATACTCTATGTCTATGCCGCTGATGCGATTCTCCCGTTTACCTGAACACAAGCAAGCTGCGCTGCTGGATGCTGCAGAAATCCGCCTTGCTCAAGCCGGGCGCGTTCCCGTTTCGTGGAACGAGCTGCTCGAAGCGATGCAGTTGCCGAGGGCGTCGGCCTACACCTACTTCGATGGCCGCGAAGACCTTGTAGACACCCTCATTCGGCGGGTCACCGAACGTTTAGGCACCTCATTAGGGCAATGGGAAACAGTCGAAACGCAGGAGGAACTGTGGGAGCAGTGGGAATGCTCCGTTCAAAGAGCGCTCCGTTTCCTGAGTGAACATCCCTCGGCCGGTACGATTCTGCGAACCTACCTGATACCATCTCGGATTCCTGTTATTCGAGAGTGGATCCTCACCACCTTCGACAACGCTCGTGCGATTGGGATGGTCAATGATGACCTGCCGCGCGATCTTGTCGCCGACTCAACGCTCGCCCTACTAGGAGTACTCGACGCCTGGGCCATTGAACAGGTCGAATCCCAGGGCGAATACCCCGACTTCTCCACCGTGCACGCATTGATCTCACGCCTTTGGGGGGAAAAGTGAAAACTGTCATATCCAATGTTCGTTTGATCGATGGCACCGGGCGCGCTGCCCGAGACGGAATGACGGTGGCTATCGAGGGAGGCCGCTTCACCCGCATCACGCCTTCCAAGGTGAGCATCGCCCAAGCCCAGCGCATCGACGGTACAGGAAAGGCCCTTATTCCGGGGCTGATTGACGCGCACAAACACATCATGAATAACGGCGGCGATCACATGGCCGTCGGCCTCACCCCTCGGGGCGTCTTCGACAACCTCGCCACAATGCTCAGAGGCGGAGTGACGACGATCCTCGACCTGGGATCGGCCGATATCATCCATGTCCTACGACACGCCCCCGTTGTGCGGCCAAGGATCCACACCGCTATCTCCATCGTCACCAACCCGGGCGGGTACCCCGCTGAATACATGCCGAGGCGTTTCTACCGGATGGGAGCGGTACGCGAATGCCAGAGCCCGGCGCAAATCCGCCGAACCGTCCGGCGGCTGGCGCGGGTGGGAGTCTCGGCCATTAAGACCGCCGTCGTATCGCGCACTTTTGACGGCAAGCCGGTGCGCGGGTGGTCGGATGCCCAATTGAATGCTCTCACTGACGAGGCCCACCGTCATGGGCTGATGGTTTGCGCACATCTCACCTACGCAGCTGACTACGTCCAGGCCGCCAGGTGCGGGGTCGATAGTGTGCATCATGCCGCCTTCGATGGTGTGATCACTGATCGGGTAGCTGATGAGCTGATCGAAGCAGGAGTCGTTTTCGTTCCGACCTTGAGTTTGGCGAGTCTCTTGATCGATGGCATGCAACATCGTTGGTGCGACGACCCCCAGTTCACCGCTGGATTGCCGCCTGCGCTCGTGCGCAATATGCGCGAGTTCACGACGCACTATGAGCAGTGCCCGCCGGATGAGCCCGTGCCTGGCTTCTTCGTGTCTCTTCCTAAGAGAGAGTGGGAGGCAGTTCCGGAGAACCAGCTGCGCAATGTTGCGACGTACATCGAACGAGGTGGAACTATCGCTCTTGGGACGGATTCGGCGCTCGGGTTCTCCCTTCATGGCACGCCGGTGCGGGAAATGGAACTCATGGTTGAAGCGGGGCTCAATACCGTCGAGGCCATTCAAGCTGCGGGGCAGAATGCGGCGCGGGTGTTCTCCCATAAGGAGAACATCGGCACCATTACGCCGGGAGCTTTGGCCGATTGTCTCCTCGTGCCCGCTGAAATCACCGAATCAATGACTCATTTGGCTGATATCTCGACTGTGATCCAAGGTGGGAAAGTCATCCGTTAGAAGCAAGGCACGGCACTACTCCGGCTGAAATCAACTGTTGCGCGGGTGACATGCGCGACCGGAGGGCGACTCCGCTGGATCTGCAGGCGTCGAAGCCGCCTACGCGCCTATCTCGTGCGGGTGGAGATCTCGGCGTCGCGCGCAATCGCAGCTTCGACGGCGCTGATCAGGCACGTCGACATGCCCTGCGCTTCAGCGGCGAGCAGCCCCGCGATCGTCGTCCCACCAGGTGAGCAGACCCTATCGATGAGCTCGGAAGGAACAATGCCCTGCTCAGAGGCTTCGAGGACGAGGTCGGCCGAGCCCGCGAGCGCCTGAGCGGCAATCGCAACGGAGACCTCCTTCGTCAAACCGTGCTTCACCCCCGCCCTGGCTAAGGCTTCGATGATCTGGAAGACCCACGCGGGAGAGCATCCTGCGAGGGCCTGGAAAGCAGGGAAGTCCTTCTCCTCAATGCGGATCGTACGCCCCACCTTGTTCATGAGAGCCTCGACCGCCGCCACCTGCTCTTCGGATGCGCCCAAGGAGCAGATCGCGCTCATCGAGCGGCCGATCTGCGCGTTCACGTTCGGCATGACGCGGATGATCGGCACGGCCGCGCCGAAGTCCTTCGCGATCGACTCCATGGTGCGTCCGGCGGCGAGGGAAACGACGCACATTTCGGGGCGCTCGCGGACGATATGCGCGATCTTCTCGATGACCACGCTTTGCACATGGGGTTTCACGCCAAGGACAAGGATGTCGACCTGGTGGGCGAGGGAACCATTGGAGGAGGCGACGCTTGCACCGAGCTCGGCTGCGAGCGCGGGAGCATGAACCCCGTGAGCGTCGGTGAAGAGGAAGTCCGAAGCGTTCATTCCGGCTGCGGCGCCACCTCTGGCGATGGCGGCGACCATGGCACCTGAACCGATGAATCCGATGCGCATGATGGGGTCCTTCCTAGTTGATGGAGCGATATGAGAGCTCGGACACACCCTAGTGCGTGTACCTTCAGCGGCGCACAGGCGTCCACGAGCAGAGCCGCCGAGGGCTTTAACGACGACGGGTCCCGAAAACCGAACGGGTGATCTCCGAGCCCGCAGTCCGAAGCACTTGGCCGATCACGGATTCAACCTGCTTCGCACGACGCTCGGACTTGCGTTGCCTTTCGGCCTCCGCCTTCTCGCGGGCCCGCTCCTCGGCCCGTTCAGCCCGTTCCTTCTCCTTGGCGAGAGCCCGTTCGAGGGCGGCGCGTTCCTTCTCCTCTTGCTTCGCCTGCATCGCCGCTGCCTTCTCGGCCTCGAGGAGCTCTCTCTTTTCAGCTTCGAGTCGAGCCTTTTCAGCCTCGGCCTCTTCCATGCGCTGCATGAGCTTTTCTTGCGCAGAATTGGGATTCACCGCCGTCGAGTACTTCGAAGCGATCGGAGAAGCGGACAGGGTCAGGGCCAGGGTCTGTGCAGAGGCCGGGCCCATGAGGGAGGCGGGCGCCCACATGGAGGTCGGAGACACGGGGGTCGGTGTGCCGTGCTCGTTGAGAACCGTGACGACCGCTTGACCGGTGCCGAGGTTCGTCAGGATCTCCGCAAGATCGAGGGAGGTGTTCGGGAAGGTCTGAACACTCGCTTTGAGGCGCTTTTGCTCATCGGGGGTGAGTGCGCGAAGCCCGTGCTGGATCCGCGAAGAGATTTGGGCGAGGACATCGGCGGGAATGTCCTTCGGGGTTTGAGTCACGAAGACGACGCCAACTCCTTTTGAACGGATGAGGCGCACGGTTTGAACGACTTGGCGGATGAACTCTTTCGTCGCATCCGCGAAGAGGAGGTGGGCTTCGTCGAAGAAGAACACGAGGCGCGGGCGCTCGAGGTCACCGACCTCGGGAAGTGTGGAGTACAGGTCGGCGAGGAGCCACATGATGAGTGCGGACACTAATGCGGGACGCTGGGAGATGTCTCCGACGCCGAGGAGAGAGATCACGCCTCGCCCCTCGGGGGAAAGACGGAGGAGATCATGGGTGTCGAAGCTGGGAGCGCCGAAGAATTGTTCGGCCCCCTGAGATTCGAGGACCGTCAGAGCCCTCAGGATGACACCCGCGGTGGCCTTCGAGACTCCGCCGATGTTCGCAAACTCGGGGGATCCTTCCTCGGAGGTGAGGAAGGAGATGACTGTGCGCAGATCCGGCAGGTCGATGAGTTCGAGTTGCTCTTTGTCGGCCCAGGCGAAGATGAGCTGGAGGGCCTGTTCCTGCGTGGAATTGAGGCCAAGTGCTCGCGCCAGGAGGAGTGGGCCAAAATCACTGAGGCTTGTACGAATCGGAATGCCCGTGAATTGGTTTTTCGCATCACCGAGGGTGAGCAGATCGATCGGGAAGGAGTCAGGGGTCCAGTCTTGACCATTCGCCGAGGTGCGGGCGAGGAGTTTTTCCGAGGAAGCGCCCTTCTCGGCGAGGCCGCTCAAATCGCCCTTCACATCGCACAACAGGACCGAAGAGCCCGCTGCGGATAGGTCCTCACTGAGGAGTTGAAGAGTGCGGGTCTTACCCGTCCCAGTCGCTCCGGCGACCAGGAGGTGACGGTTGAACATTGAAAGGGGCATCTTCGTGGTCGTGCCGACAACGCGCGTCGTGCCGTCGAGAAGAGTGCCGATCGTGATCGAGGGGGTGGAGAAATCGTAGGCCCGGCGGATCTCATCAATGAAAGCCGAGGACGAGGGAGAAGGATCCGATGAGGAAGCCTCTTGTGGTGAGGAGTCTTCTGCGGATGAGTGTCCTTGGGAGGGGACTTGTGGCGCCGTTTCTTGTGGGGAAGGTTCTTGTGGGGAGGACTGTGCGCCCGCCGGATCGGGCTCACTAAGAGAAGTGGACCCTGCAGCGCTGACAGCTTCGAGTTTGAGGCGCAGCGCCTCCGCCTGCGCACGCGCCGCTTCGGCTTCCGCTTGTCTCGCCCGGGCCTCGGCCTCGGCGAGTTGAGCCTTGAGATCGTCGATGTTCTCGCTCATTGCGTCCCTTTCCCCGGGCGTCTTCGCACCGTTGTGAACATCGTAGGGGGAGGAAGCGTCATGTGCGCTCCCCCAGACAGAATCCAAGAGCGCAGGACACTTTCATCCACACGCGCAGGAGGTCGAAATCCCCGATGCACAACGACAGATGACTTCAGGTGAAGCTGAAGGAAACACCCCCTAGCGTCAGGGCATGGACCTTCTGAGGAGGCTACGGCTGAAACGCTTGACCCGCGCGGTCTACAGCGCGAAGGAGTGTGCCTCGCGCGAACGCCCAGAACGCGTCATCAGGCTCCTCCCTTCGCCTTTATCCGCCCTCGCCCTCGTCCTTCTCCTCCTTGTGCTCGCAGTTTTCGGCATCGTGCGCGCACAAATCCCGGGAAACGCCCACGCCATCGATTCGGCGAGCGACTCACGGCAAGAGCCAGAAGACGGGCAGAGTGGCCTCCGCATGGATGAGGAATACGGGAGAGGCGGAACACAGAAGAACACAGATCGGGAAAGGCAGGAAAGCCCGGAAGCTTCCGGCTCCGCATCATCCTTTCCACGTGGAGGGAATAAAAGCGGTCCTCTTCTCATCATCCACGTCGCCGGGGCGGTTGGCGACCCGGGCGTCGTGCACGTTCCCGCAGGCTCTCGAGTCATTGACGCCCTCAACGCCGCCGGAGGAGCCCTGCACGAGGCGAATCTCGACGCCGTGAACCTCGCGCGACCAGTGAACGATGGGGAACAAATCCTCATCCCGACAATCGGGGATCTGGGGACGAACGCACTCGGAGGAACGCAGGCCTCTGCCCATCCCCAGGGCGCCTCCGCCTCTTCGTGCGTGGACATTAGAACCGCCGATGCCGCGGCTTTCGAAACCCTCGATGGGATCGGGCCGAAGCTTGCCCAAAGGATCATCTCCTTTCGCGAATCCTCCGGCCCCTTCGAATCGGTCGAAGACTTGGACGCCGTCCCCGGGATCGGACCGGCCCTGCTGGCGCGTCTGCGTGAAGGAGTCTGCCAATGAGCTCCACCGAGCACGAGGCAATCCCGATCATGATGGATTGGCGCCTGTTCCCCGCAGCCTTGACGACATGGGCGTGCACCTGGTGGGCGGTGTCCAGGTCGTGGGGATGGACGCATAGTCTCCTCATCCTCGGCTTGTTCATCGTTGCAGCCGCTTCGACTCATTCCCTACGCTCCACACCCCGAGTAGGAGGACGCCACCAGCTCACACCTGCAGGTTCCATCAGAAGCGCCCTCCTCGCTCTCGCAGCGGCCGGCTTGGCGGCGCTCGCGGTCGGTGGACTCGCCCGCGCCTCCTTCCAATCGTGTGAGGCGAATGAGGCGGCCACGAGGGGAGCACTCATCACCCTGAATGGCCGCGTCGACGCGGACCCCAAGAGTTCACACGGCTCTTTCGGGGCGAGGAAAGAACAGGTGGATATCACGATCCTCAGCGTCGGGAAAGAGGAACTCCCTTCGCCTCCTGTGCGCCTCATGCTCCGAATATCGGGCGGACACGAGCTCTACCGCGGTGACATTGTGAGAGTCAGAGGCCTCATCGATCCCACTTTCCCCGGCGCCCTGCCCTATGCGGGGAGCATGAGTACGACTCCGGTTCTTCTGGAAAGACCGGGTGGTTATGTGGGCATCACGAGGCGATTCCGTCTCCACCTCGAAAGGGCTGTTGAAGGGCTTGACGATCAGGGCCGGGCCCTCGTCCCGGGAATGGCGATCGGGAATGACCGAGCGATGAGTGAAGAATTGGAAGAGGCATTCCGTGCGTCCAGTTTGAGTCATTTGACCGCAGTGTCGGGTTCCCACATGGCGATCGTCCTCTCAAGTGTCCCACTCCTCCTGCCCAGGAGCCGACGCGCAAGAATCCTCGGGGCGCTCACGGTCCTCGTCCTCCTCGTCATGGTGGTCGGCCCGACTCCGGCGGTCATGCGAGCTGCCGTGACGAGCACAGCGGGAATCCTCGGACAGATCCTGTCGCGGGGAGGACAGGGCCTTGCCGCACTGAGCCTGACAGTCCTCGTCATTGTGCTCCTCGACCCTTGGGCGGTCAGAGACTTCGGCTTCGCCTTGTCCGTTTGCGCGACCTTCGCAGTGGTCGTTCCCGCTGCGGCCTGCCGGAGATGGGGCAAGAAGCACCTGAAAGTCAAGAGCCGAGTAGGACGCTTCTTCAATCGCCTCTTCGAGCTCGTGTGCGTGTCGGCCTGGTGTCAGATCATGACGATTCCGATCCTGCTCCTGCTCGACCCGGCCCTCCCCGTCTATTCCCTCGCTGCGAATATCGCCGCGGCTCCCGCTGTTGCGCCGGCGACCCTCCTTTCCCTGAGCGCCGCGCTCGCCGCTCCCTTTTCGCTCCAGGCCGGTCAGACCCTGGCGCTCCTCGCCTCTTATGCGACCGCCTGGATCGCGAAGGTCGCGCTCGTCTTCTCCTCCCTCCCAGGAGCGAGGAGCGAGCCGAAGGACCTGATCGGGGTGGTGGTGATCGCACTGGTTTTGGGCGTCGGTGTCCTGATCTTGCGCTCGTTTCGAGTACGAGCGCGTAATGCCTGGGGGACGTGCGACACTTGAGGTCGCATTCGAGGGAAGGGATTTCATGGCGGCACCCAGAGGGAAGAAGACTCCCGTCCCAGTCGAGCTCGCGCCGGTGGTCCTCATCAAAGGCAAGGAGGGCCTGCTCATCGACCGGGCTATGGCCGCGCTGCGCGCTCAAGCCTACGAACAGGACCCGAATCTGGAGCGCAGCGATGTACAGGCCTCGAACTATCAGGCCGGTCACCTGGACGTCCTCACTTCCCCCTCGCTCTTCGGCGAAGCGCGCCTCATTCTCATTCCCGAGCTTGAACAGATGACGGGCGCCTTAGCTGATGACCTCCTTGCGTACCTGTCCTCTCCAGCGCCCGATGTCTGGATCATCGCCATCCACCCGGGCGGCAATGCTGCGGGCAAAAAAGTCGTCGAAGCGATCGCGAAAGCCGGATTCCCCGTTATCTCGGCCGAGGAAATCAAGAATGACCGCGACAAGCTCGAGCTCATCAAAGAGGAAGTCCGCAGCGCTCATCGCAGGATGAACGCGGACGCGATGCAGGCGATCGTTGACGCGCTCGGATCCGATTTGCGTTCAATGATGGCGGCGGTCAATCAGCTCCTCACAGATGTCGAGGGAAACGTGACAGTGGAAGATGTGCGCCGCTATCACGCCGGTCGGATCGAAGCGAGTGGTTTTGATGTCGCAGATGCCGTGATCGCAGGCGATGCGGCGAGGGCCCTCACTTTGCTGCGTCACGCTTTTGCAACAGGTGTTGAGGGGATTCCGATTGTCGCGGCCATTGCGATGAAGATTCGCGCCATGGCGAAAGTATCGGCATCGGGGACGGGCAAAGGACTTGGCATGGCCCCCTGGCAGATTGATCGTGCGAGGCGCGAGCTGCGCGGGTGGAGCGACCCTTCTCTCGCAGGGGCTATCAAGGCACTGGCCTTGGCTGATGAGGAGCTGAAGGGCGCGTCGAAGGATCCTCAGCGGGCTGTTGAAAAGGCCGTCATCACCCTGTGTCGTCTTCACTCGAGACCTTGAGTGGCGCTGGGCGCTGAAGGACGCTGGGCCTTGTGGGGCACAGGTGCCCAAGGGTGAGAGCCGGAAGTGAAACGGCGTTCACGACAAGGGCTGGAGAGTGTTGATAACGCAGGCGGGCCGCCCCG
>ERZ772956.1846-NODE-1846-length-13986-cov-3.020099_pt1 | contig 13986 bp, 14 predicted proteins | sample MGYA00580683_ERZ772956 | MGnify/ENA primary metagenome ERZ772956 (study PRJEB29015, sample SAMEA2738077) | human oral metagenome | biome: human oral; feature: human-associated habitat; material: saliva | place: China | collected 2212 ... | reverse complement strand
ATCTTGTTGAAGTGGGCGGATATACTGTTTCACCTTTGACAAGTCGTACAGAGGATTATGACCTGTGGTGTAAGCTGATGTATGCCAATAAGAAAGCATATAATTTGGATGAGATTGTTTTAAATTATCGTGAAAATCGTACTTCAATGAAGAAACGTAAGTTCCAATTCCGCATCGATGCATGTAAATTAGCTCTTCATTGGAGAAAGAAATTAGGATTACCTGTCAGTGAAAACTATTATGCGTTTAAGCATATTATTCATGGACTCGTACCGCAGGTACTCATCCGTTATTATCATAAGAGAAAGTTTGGTAAGAACCTATGATGCCTAAGATTCATACTACAAAATATCGAGTTGCTGGAGTATATCTAAATATTGTACTACTTGCAATTAGTTTGTTTATGACCTTTGCAATGAAGATTGATAGCCTTCGTTTTTGGGGGGCTTATGGACTTTTCGTTAGTGCTGTTTTATTTATAACATATGCAGTGATTAATGAAAAAATCTTCACAGCATTCTCGTTGTTTTTCATGGCTTTTTGCGTTTTTCAATTTGGCCAATTTTATTTGTATGGGCTAGGAGTGCAGTATGACTATGTATTCCAACATCCATTCTATTCAAAGTTTGCTACTGAAAAGTCAATGTTGATAGTTGCACAGTTTACACTTTTATCTATACAAGTACTAATGCTTGCAGGTGTTATGGTGGGTGTAAAAGAAAAACAGTTTATACTAACTGAAAAAATGAATGTCTATCATCTAAAAAGAGTTGGAAAGCTACTATTTTGGATTTCTGCACCAGCAATGCTTATCATAACCTCTGTACAAGTTTTAGTAACAGTTAGATATGGTTATGAAGCGCTTCGTATCGGTAGTACCGCTGCTTTTCTAGCAAAATTAGGAATTCTTGATCGCATCTCTATATTCTATATACCATCACTGATTCTGCTTTGGATTGTAAACATGAATAAGAGAAAAACGCAGATTATTTATGAAATACTGATGATCATTCATACGCTTGCGTATCTAATTATTGGACAACGTACATTTAGTATTGGTCTTGCTGGTACATTGATATTGATGAAGTTCAATAATGCAAAAAAAATTAAGTTTAGTAAGATTCTCGCCATCATTATTTTTGGAGTTGGTTTGATGGGTATTTCGAATTACCTTGCAGATGCTCGTTTAGCTGGCGGTGTCGGAGTTGGTTCAAAGTCTATCCTTGATGTTTTTGTTAATTTTATAGGTAGTCTTGGGTGGTCATGTTTCCCAATGATGGTGGTTGTTGGTGCCTCACCACAATCAATTCCGTATACATATGGAATTTCCTACTTGGGATCTATCGTTGGATTCTTACCATCATTTATTGATCCAAGTGGTTTATTGCGTATGATTACAAATGCGTCTGTAGAGGGATGGTTAACAGCGTATGTAAAAGCAAACTTCGGTATTGGTTATAGTTTGACTGCAGAGGCGTATCATAACTTTGCATGGTTTGGTGTAATTGCAATATTTATTATTGGACTTGTAGCAGCAAGCATCTTGAACTGCACAAAAGAAAAATTATCTCCATTCCGTTATTATGTACAAATGTCTATGACATATGCAATGTTTACCCTACCGCGTAGAGGTATTTATGATATGTTTAATTATCTATTTTATTTTGTGTTTGTATTTTGGCTGTTAAAGAAAATCAGTCAAGAACTAGATAGAAAGCCAAAGACAGTCGAGTAAGGAGGGTTATGAGTAACATCAATGAACGTGTTGGTAGTGCTGCAAAGTGGTCTATCTTCACAGAAATTATTGTAAAAATTATATCTCCAATTACTAATATGATTCTGGCACGCATTTTAGTGCCAGAAGAGTTTGGTGTTGTTGCGACGGTTACGATGATCGTATCGTTTGCGGATATTTTTACAGATGCAGGTTTCCAGAAATATGTTGTCCAACATCAATTTAAAACGAAAGAAGATGAAGATGTATCAACGTGTGTTGCCTTCTGGACAAATATTTCAGCATCACTTCTACTATGGTTATTCATATTCATCTTTTCAAATCAGTTAGCAGAGATGGTTGGAAACCCGGGGTTAGGATCAGTTATTTATATTGGTGCTGCAATTTTACCACTTACTTCATTTAGTAGTATTCAAACAGCGTTATTCCGCAAGCATCTAGACTTTAGAGGAATATCATATGCACGTATTGCTGTTAAAATCGTACCACTGGTAGTTACAATTCCACTTGCACTCATGGGCTTTTCATATTGGGCACTTATCATTGGTAACATTGTAGGTGAGTTATGCAATGCTGTGTTATTGACATGTTTATCAAGTTGGAAACCTAGGTTTGTATATAGTGTTGATAAACTGAAAGAAATGATTGTATTCTGTGGTTGGACACTATTAGAAACAATATCTGCATGGATGGTATCAAATATTGGCATCTTTATTATTGGAAGAACCTTTAATGACTATTATTTAGGTGTATATAAAACTTCTACGACGATGGTTTCTCAAATTACATCTATTATATCAGCAGCTACGATTAGCGTATTGTTCTCAGCACTATCACGTTTACAAGACGATAGAGAACAATACAAGCAGATCTATTATAAATTTCTGCGATATATTGGATTGTTTGTTGTTCCGCTAGGAGCTGGAATCTTTGTATATCGCGATGTTGTTACAAATATTCTGTTAGGAAGTCAATGGAAAGAAGCATATCTACTCATTGGTTTATGGGGATTCGTTCTTTCTGAAAGTGTAATATTCCATGATATGAGTGGAACAATTACACTATCTAAGGGAGAGCCAAAATTGTTATTTGCAAACAATATGATTCAAGCAATATTGATGGTTCCTGCACTATATTTCAGCGCAAGATATGGTTTTACAGCTCTTGTAATAACAAGTTGTATTGTACGTGTCCAACTTCCGATTGTACAAACATTCTTTGCACAAATGGTATCAGGAATTAAAGTCTTAGATATTTTTAGTGAAATCAAGAGTTATATTATTGCGACGACTGTGATGGTTATCATGGCACTGGTTATGAGAAGCTTTGTTCATGGCGGTATATTGTTGTATTTATCAATTTTTGTCCGTACCAGCTTTGTCATTGTTGCATAAACACCAAGTTTTCTCCCAATATCCCTCACAAGTGACCTTATATATGTTCCGCTGCTTACTTCTGTATAAAAGGAAATCTTGCATTTTTCCTTATACTCTACATTTATTTCCCTTATTGAGTAGATTTTTACTTTCCTTGCTTCCCTTTCCACTTCAATTCCTTTACGTGCCAGCTCATAAAGCTTTTCTCCGTTTATCTTTATGGCAGAATACATGGGAGGTACCTGCATTATTTCCCCTGTAAAGCTGTTAACAGCTTCAATTATCCCTTCTGTGGAAACATCTATATTTCCTTCATATTTTTCAGTTATTTCCCCTGCTGTATCATACGTATCAGTTTCATAACCTAATTCAAGTTCCACAAAGTATTCCTTATCCCTTTTCATGAGATTGTCAGAAAATTTTGTAGCATTGTTTATCATTACTATAAGAAGTCCTTCAGCTATGGGATCAAGAGTTCCTGCATGACCAACTTTGCTGGAACCTATAATCCATTTCAGTTTATTTATCGCTTTAAATGAAGAAATCCCTCTGCTTTTATTTAGCAGAACTATTCCATCACTTTTAAATATACTATTTCCTTTCATCTCACATCCCTGCCTTATCACATTAACAAATATAGTCTAGCCATTTAATTACATTAAAGGTGAGACTACCCTGAAAAGGGAATTTCTGATTTTTCTCCAGAATACTGTTTTTTTCAGATTTTCCTCTTTTATTTCCTCACAAAAATCTAAATCCTTATAAAACTGATTTCTTATACTTTGACTTATTTCCTCATTATAAAAAATGGAATTTATTTCATAGTTGATTTCAAAACTTCTCATATCAAAATTACACGTTCCCATAGTAGACACCTTTCCATCAACCACTATATTTTTACAATGTATAAATCCAGCTTTATATCTATATATTTCAACTCCTGCCATAAGAAGCTCCTCAAAATATGTTTCTGCAATCCAGTAAGGTATTTTCTTATCTGGAACTCCTGCTATCATAAGTTTTATCTTCACTCCTGAAAGGGCGGCTATCTTCAGCTGGCTTACAAGGGAAGTGTCAGGTATGAAGTATGGACTCTGAATAAGTATTTCCTTTTTAGCTGATGTTATAAGCTTTGAATATGTATACTTCAACGTCGTCCATATCGTATCAGGTCCGCTTGATGATACCTGCATAATATAAGGACTTTCATTCCGCAGATTTTTATGTTCTTCTATTACTTCTTCTATATCATCCATTTTAAAATCCTGTTTCCCACCACTGTTAAGCCAGTCTGTTACAAATATTGCTAGATAATGCAATACAAGTTCCCCTTTTATTCTCACATTTGTATCTCTCCAGCTTTCAAATCTTCTTCCTCCTGTTATGTACTCTTCCCCAAGGTTCATTCCTCCGGTGTGAAGAATTCTATTGTCTACAATCGTTATTTTTCTATGATTTCTATAATTAAATTTTGAAAGGGCAAATTTTATATCCAGAAAATATTTAAATTCTACGCCAACTTTTAAAAGTTCTTTCCTGTATTTCTCTGAAATTTTTCCAAACGAACCCATTCCATCAAAAAGAAGTCTTATCTTCACACCTTCTTTTGCTTTTTTTACTAGTATATCCTTTATTTTTTCTCCAAGCTTATCCGATTTCCATATGAAGTATTCCATATAAATTGTTTCTTTTGCATTTTCCAGATCCTGAATAATGGAATCAAAAGCTTCTTTCCCATCATAAAACATTTCATATGAACTGTTGTGAGTCAGATATGTACCTTCTGAAGCATATAAAAGTTTAACAATTTCACTTTCTTCCTGGGAAATTCCTGCATTATTCATAAGTATATCTAAATCTTCAGGTTTTACTTTACGGGAATGAAAAATCTCTGCAGGATCATATTTCAGAAAGTTTTTTGTAAGGCTCGGAAACCCTTTGAATAAACTTCTCCGATTCTTATTTTGTAGAGATTCTATCCTGTTTTTTCTCCAGTTTATTCCAAATACAAGATACAGTATAAATCCAAAAACTGGAAAAACAGTTATTGTAAAAATCCATGCAACTATTGTTTCAGGTGATCTTTCTGAAACTAAAATAGCTATTAGGAACATTATATAAATCGCTAAATGTATATGCTCTATGGAAACTATCCATATTAATAAACTTTCAAGATTTTGAAACATTTGACCTCCTAAAATTTATCTTTTGATTTTATAATATTTTTATATATTAACATTTTTATAAGTCTTTTTCAAATACAAAAATATATGCATTTATTCATATAATATCCTAAATATAAAAATAAAGTAAAAAATCAAATTTATAGAGTTTTTTACTTTATTTAGAGTATTTATTCACTTGTTATTTTATTTATAAAAAACTTTTATAAACTTTCCTTTAACTTCTATCTCGAACTGCTGGAACCAATCATTACCAGTTTATCAGGTTTTATTTTTCTTTCACTTCTTTCAACAAGCTGTTCTGAAGCTCCTACCTTTAAAAGTCTTTCCAAAACTTCCACTGTAAATTCTTCATCATCAGCTATGCCGCTTCCACCATTGGAAAGCTCTATAAATTCCTGATTTTCAGGTGTAGGAATAGGACTGTTAATATATTTTATTATCTGATTAGTATTTTTATCTTCCTTAACAGTTCCCCATAATAAATCAAAATTATCAGATAATTTATCTGAAGGAACTATTGCTTCTTGAGAATGGGCAACTTCTGAAAAGTTACCATACTGATCTTCATATCCTATAAGCACTTCATAACTTTGACTTGCATCAACTTCAGTAATGTAATGTGAACCTATTCTTTCATGTCTTATTATTTTTCTATATTCATGACCATCTTTCATAAGCTTAATTACAACATTATCCAGTACATGATTATTTTCTGACAATCTTGCAAACGTGTCATCCCTTATTTCCCAGTAAACAAACAATGTTGTAGGGTTTTTAGGCATTAACACCACTTCATCTACAAAATATGAACTAGGCAGATATGCCTTATCAAAATACTTTTCTTCTTCTTTTGATTTATTTTCATAATCTGCTCCTTTTTCAAATTTTGAACGGTTTATTGCTGTTTCAGTTTCTCTCTTTTTTATCTGTTCTTCATCTATATCCTTGTAGTTAAAAGAAATTTCCTGAAAAGAATCCCTTCTCCTTCTTCTGTGAATTCTTATGACAGATCTCATTAACTTTCTGTTAGGATAGTTTCTGTAATAGCTTCTACTTCTATAAGGAAATATAGATTCTACAGAAAAGTCTACTTCTTCAACTTGAGTTTCTTCTTCAATCACTTCTGTACCCTTTAATTTTAAATCTTCTTTCATATCTTCGTAGCCTCCCTTTTTTTCTATATTTTCATTTTCTTCATCCAGATAAATTTCTTTCTCTTCTGCTGAAACTTTTTCTTTTTTAGGTAGACTTCCGGTTTCCTTAATACGTTCATATCCTTTCTGTTCAAGCTTTTTCATAATTTTTTCCTTATCAAAAGTCAATTCAAGAAGGACGCATTCCTGCATTGCAAGATGTATTAATTCTTCCTTTGTCATTTCATCCAGATATTTTTTCATAAATCAGTCTCCATTTTATACTTAATATTTATATATTAACATATAAATGAAATAATTGCACTATTTTCTTTTCAAATTCTGCTGAATTTTTTTCTTACTTCCTAAAATATCCTGTTCTTCTCTTATTTTATGCTGTTTTGCCTGCTCAATTGCAGCCTGTCTTGCCATTTTTATAGCTTCTGCCGTTGTAGCCTCCAGTACATCTTCCCCTAGAATAACTACCTTATCCTGTCTAACTTCCAGAAAACCTCCCGATATATAATAGGAAGTTTCCTTATTATCTTTTTCTCTTATAAGCATTTCACCTGCACCAAGAGGAGATATGAAATTAATATGGTTTGCCAATATTCCAATATCTCCATTCTCTGTTCTTATCTTTAAAAAAGTTACAGGTTTTCTGAAAACAAGACCTTCAGGCGTTACAGCTTTTGCAATAAATTCTGTTGCCATATAGTATTCTCCTGTCTTTAGATTTTTATTCACTCATAAGTTTTCTTGCTTTTGCTACTGCTTCATCAATAGTTCCTACATATAGGAATGCCTGTTCAGGAAGGTCATCATGAAGGCCATCCAGAATTTCCTTGAATCCCCTTATTGTATCCCTTAAAGGAACGTATTTTCCTTTCATTCCTGTAAACTGTTCTGCTACTGAAAACGGTTGTGAGAAAAATCTCTGAATTTTTCTTGCCCTGTTTACAGTCAGTTTATCTTCCTCATCCAGTTCATCCATTCCAAGTATTGCAATTATATCCTGAAGTTCTTTATATCTCTGTAATACCTTCTGAGTCTCCCTTGCAACTTTATAATGTTCATTTCCTACTATTTCAGGCTCAAGTATTCTTGATGTAGAATCAAGCGGATCCACAGCAGGATAAATTCCTAGAGATGCAATCTGTCTTGACAGAACCGTAGTCGCATCCAAATGTGCAAACGTAGTTGCAGGTGCCGGATCTGTAAGGTCATCTGCCGGTACGTAAACTGCCTGTACAGAAGTTATTGACCCTGTGTTTGTGGAAGTTATTCTTTCCTGCAGTGCTCCCATTTCTGTTGCCAGATTTGGCTGATATCCCACTGCTGAAGGCATTCTTCCTAAAAGAGCTGAAACTTCTGCTCCTGCCTGAGTAAATCTGAATATATTGTCAATAAATAACAATACGTTCTGTCCTTCCTTATCCCTAAAATATTCTGCCATTGTAAGTGCTGTAAGACCTACCCTAAGTCTTGCTCCAGGTGGCTCATTCATTTGGCCATAAACTAATGCTGTTTTATTAATAACTCCACTTTCCTTCATTTCGTTATAAAGGTCTCTTCCTTCTCTTGTTCTTTCTCCTACCCCTGCGAATACAGAAAGTCCTCCATGTCCTTTTGCAATATTATTTATGAGTTCCTGTATCAGTACGGTCTTTCCTACTCCCGCACCACCAAACAGTCCTATTTTTCCACCTTTAAGATATGGAGCCAGCAAATCTACCACCTTTATTCCTGTTTCAAGTATTTCACTGTCAGTCCCCTGCTGTTCAAATGAAGGGGCTTCCTTATGTATTGAGTCCATTAAATCTGCACTGATTGGTTCCCCGTTATCAACAGGTTCTCCCAATACGTTAAATATTCTTCCAAGTGTCTGTCTTCCCACCGGAACCTGTATAGGTTTTCCTGTGTCTACTACTTCCAGACCTCTTCTAAGTCCATCTGTCCCTGTCATTGCAACTGCCCTGACAACATTGTTACCATTATGGGAGTGCACTTCGGCAACTAACTTCTGGCCATTATCATCATACACTTCCAGGGCATTATATATATCTGGCAGCTGATCTTCAAATTTAACATCTATGACCGGTCCTATTATCTGAACCAGTTTTCCCTTGTTAAGCAACTTTTTAACCTCCTATGCTTATTTCATATCTTTTTCTTTCATATATTTCTTCAGTTTTTTATTCTTTATTCCTAATTTTATTTCAATGCTTCCGAACCACTTACTATTTCAGATAATTCCTGTGTAATCATTGTCTGACGTTCCCTATTATACTTAACAGTAAGTTTGTTTATCATTTCTTCAGCATTGTCACTTGCCTGTTTCATGGCAGACATTCTTGCCGAATGTTCACTGGCAGAATTTTCAAGTAATGACTGATATATTTTTATATTCAGCACTTTAGGAATAAAAGAACGTAAAACTTCTTCTTCCGAAGGTTCAAATACATATTCCTTATTAGGAAGTCCTTCCTTTTTCTCAATTGGAAGAATTTTTTCTACCTGAATACTGTATTCTATTGCAGAAACAAATCTTGAAAAAATCATATACACTTCATCATAAAAATCATTCAGATAGAACTGTACAATATCTTCACTTATTTTTTTTCCTTTTTCAAACATAGTTTCAGGTATTAACTGTGTATATTCACTGTCTACCGGTATATTTCTTGATTTACAGTAATCTTTTGCTTTTTTACCTATTGTAATTACCGAAACTTCCTTATTTTCCTTTTCAAAATTCTTTTTCATTCCTTCAAGTTTTCTAAGGGTATTTGAATTAAAGCTTCCGCATAATCCCCTGTCAGATGTCATTACAATAATACCTATTTTCTTCACTTCAGGTTTTCCATCAAATATTTCATAGTTATGACTTTTCATTCCTGCAACCAGATTATCAAAGGCTATTCCAATTGTCTTTGCATATTCCCTTGATTTCAATGTAAGAACCTGAAATTTTTTAAATTTAGTCGAAGAAACTATATTCATTGCATTAGTTATCTGACTGGTATTTTTTACACTGTCAATTCTTTCCTTTATTTCCTTCATATTTTCAGCCATTTATGTCACCTACCATACATAATCCTGCTTGTAGTTTGTAACGTATGCAATCAGTTTTTCATTAATCTCATCTGTAACTTTTTCTTCCTTCTTTATTTCAGATAAAATTTCATTTTCTGTTCTCAGACTTCCAATCAGGTCATGTTCAAATGCCTTTACCTTTTCTGTTGGGATATCATCAAAGTAACCATTTGTAACACAGAAGAAGGATACAACCTGTTCTTCAACTCTGTATGGATTATATTGGCTCTGTTTCAGAACCTCCATTATTTTTGCCCCTCTGTTAAGCTGATCTCTTGTAGCTTTATCAAGATCTGACCCAAACTGTGTAAATGCCAGCAGTTCATTATATTGTGCCAGTTCCAGTTTCACTTTTGATGCAACTTGTTTCATTGCTTTTATTTGTGCACTTCCTCCAACCCTTGATACTGAAACTCCTGGATTTATTGCCGGTCTGAATCCTGAATTAAACAGATCTGTTTCTAAAAATATCTGTCCATCTGTTATTGAAATAACATTTGTAGGTATATATGCCGAAATATCTCCTGCTTTTGTTTCTACAATTGGCAATGCAGTTATAGAACCTCCACCTAGCTCATCACTAAGTTTAGCGGCTCTTTCAAGTAATCTTGAGTGAAGATAGAATACATCCCCAGGATACGCTTCCCTTCCTGGCGGTCTTCTAAGCAGAAGCGACATTTCCCTGTATGACACTGCGTGTTTTGACAGGTCATCATAAATTATAAGTACGTGTTTTCCCTGTTCCATAAAGTATTCTCCCATTGCAACACCCGCATATGGTGCAAGATATTGCAGAGGAGCTGATTCTGAAGCTGTTGCGGCAACTATTATTGTATATTCCAATGCTCCAAGTTCTTCAAGCTTTTTATATATTTGTGCTACTGTTGATCTTTTCTGACCTATTGCTACATATATACAAACTACATCATTATTTTTCTGATTAATTATTGTATCTATTGCAATAGCTGTTTTTCCTGTCTGTCTGTCTCCTATAATAAGTTCCCTCTGTCCTTTTCCTATTGGAAACATTCCGTCAATTGCCTTTATTCCTGTTTGAAGTGGCTCACTTACAGGTTTTCTATCTATTATTCCATAAGCCGGTCTTTCTATTTTCATGTATTTTGAAGCTTCAATGCTTCCTTTCCCGTCAATAGGCTCTCCCAAAGCATTTACAACTCTTCCTAGAAGGCCTTCTCCCGAAGGAACCTCTGCAACTTTTCCGGTACTCTTTACAGTTCCTCCTTCTTTTATTCCTCTGGATTCACCAAAAATAACTGCTCCTATATTATCTTCTTCAAGGTTCAGTGCCATTCCCATGACACCATTTTCAAACTTCAGCAGTTCTCCTGACATAGCCTTACTTAATCCATATACTCTGGCTATTCCATCTCCTACTTCCAATACAGTTCCTGTATTTGCAATATCCAGCGATTTATTATATCCTTCTATTTCATCACGGATAATCTTACTGACTTCTTCCGGTTTAATTCTCAAGAAAAAACACCTCCTGTTCTAAAATATTTTCTTCATGTTTTCAATCTGATTTTTAATTGAACCGTCTATTACCTGATTACCTACTTTTATAATTCCTCCACCTATAAGGTTTTCATCAACAGAAAGATTTAATACTATTTTCTTGTTGTATTTCCCTTCCAGCTTTTTTATAAGCGCCTCTCTCTGATTTTCTGACAATTCCTTCACAAAAGTTGCATTTACAGGCAATTTGTTATTTTTCTCATAATAAATTTTTAAATAGCTGTCCCTTATTTTATCAGAAAGGGCAACTCTTCCTTTTTTTACAAGGTATTTTATTACATTAAAGGCATCTTCACTTACAAAATCAAAAGATTTATGTAAATATTCCACTTTTTTGTCATATTTTATCGACGGATCCAATAAAAAAACTTTAAATTCCTCATCTTCATTGTAATTTTCCGCCAGAATATTAAGTGCTTCCCTTATCTCACCTATTTTACCTGAAGACTCAGCTATATCATAAATAGCCGTTGCATATCTTTTAGCTATTGCCTCCTTGTCCATTCTGTTAATCTCCTATTTCATTAATAAAGTTGTCTATTATTTCATCCTGCTTGTCATTTATATTTTGCTTAATAATTTTTTCTGCAAGCTCGACAGCCATTTCTCCGACTTCCTTCTGAAGTTCAAATTTAGCATTCTGTCGCATTTTTTCAATATCCGCTTCAGCTTTCATCATCATTCTTTCCCTATTGTTCATTGCTGAAGAAACAATCTGGTCTTTTCTTTCATCTGCCTGTCTCTCAGCTTTAATAAGTATTTCATTGGCTCTTCTTTTTGATTCCCTTTTCAGTTTTTCCATCGCTTTTTTCTGTTCATCAAGTTTTTCTTTTTCTTCCTCTACTATTTCCATTTCTGATAAGGCAAGATGTTTTCTATCTTCAAGGACTTTACCTATTTTCTTTGAAAAAACTCTCCAGAAAAAATAAACTAGCACTAGAAAATTTATTATTTGAATAGCCATTGTAAAATCTATATTTACTAATTTTGCTCCTTCTGACATTTCTTTTCTCCTTAATATTTACGTACTGCATTAACTGTTAATACACAATTATCCTTTTAAGAATATTAAAAGGAATGAGATTACCAAGGCGTAAATCCCTGTTGACTCAGTTATTGCCAACCCTGTAATTAATGTCTGCATTATATCCTGTTTTGCTTCAGGTTGTCTTGATATTGCCTCAACCGCATATCCTGTAGCAATTCCTTGCCCAAGTCCTGCTCCTATTCCTCCTATTGCCGCTATTCCTGCTCCTAATAAAGCTGCTGCCTGTACTATTCCTTCCATAACTTTTTATCCTCCTATTTTTTTATTTTTATTTATATTTTTTAATTTATAAAACTTAATAATTTCTAATTTTCTTCTTCCGCTTCTTCTCCAAGCACTTCTCCAACATATACTGATGACAGCATAGTAAAGACAAATGCCTGTATTATTCCTACAAATCCATCAAGATAAAGCTGTATCAGCATTGGCCACCCTACTGAAAATGAAAAGCTTCCCTGAAGGGCATTGTGAGTCCATGACTGGATAAGCCCTCTTCCTACAAGGCTATATAAAAGTCCTCCTATTACAAGTCCTGCCAGCATATTCCCAAATAATCTCATTGAAGTGTTCAGTATTTTGGATATTTCCCCTACGATATTTATAGGAAGCATAAACCACGCCGGATGCATAAGGCTCTTTATATAACCCAGCACTCCACCTTTTCTTATACCAACTGATACAAACAGTACCGCTACCACAAGGGATAACCCTATCGCTGTATTCGGATCTGCTGTAGGAGTTCTGAAAAAGTGTCCTACTGTATATCCTTCGGGTCCCTTAGTTACTGTTACAATAAAGGGAAATAAAAACAGACTTAAATTTGAAAAAAGTATAAATGCAAATAATGCTGAGAAAAACGGCATAAATTTTTTCTTATACTTTCCAAATGTAACTAAAAATGTATTTTCAATAAAATGATAATACTCTTCTAAAATAATCTGCATTTTACCTGGATTCGTAACACTTATATTTTTCACTCCCTGTTTAACAAGAATTACTATTAAAAGCATTATTGCCCATGTATTTAAAACCGTCTGGCTTAAACTCAAATTATATTTTCCCAAAACAAAGTTATAGTAATGTGGCGGTTCTACCAGTCCGTCAGGCATTACAAACTTTATAGGTAAAAAACTTGTAATAAGTGACAGTATGATGTTGACAACCAGCATTAAAATAAATAGCCCCAATATGGAAATAACTATTTTCTTTTTCATTCTTTCATCTCCCTTCCTTCTGAAATTGGAATATCAGGTATAAATCTGAATTTCCGCTTTTTATTATACTCCTATCATTTTTATTTTGCAAATATATTTTTTTTAAGGTTTTTTAATATATTTTGAAATAAAACTATTTATAAATATGGAAAATTTAAAGGAAAGGCTACCTGCCCCTGTTGCTGCAATATTTTGCAAAACACTGTCTGTATAATATTTCTTACTTATATACACTACAAAAAGCACTCCAAAACAAAAAACAATCATACGCTTTATAAATTCAAGTGTTCCTGCAATTTTTCCATTTAATTTCACATGAAGGATTTTATATGTTCCTGATATTAACAGATACGTATTTAAAAGGGAAATAAGACTTCCAGTAAAAAATCCCAGATATATTTCTTCCCTCTGCAATAACACACCTGCAATAAGTGATATAACAGAAATACATATTGTTATTACATAAGTTCTTTTTATCATTTCAGGTATATTTTCAAACATTTTTCTCTCCATTTATTAAATATTTTCCGCTTACTATTTTATATCCCTTACCTGTTTTATAAGGGACCAGTATCCTGTAAAAGCCCCTAATATAAGAAATATTATGAGTACTATTGGTTGCTGTTTCTTAAACACAAATTTTTCCAGCAGGAGATATGCTC